>Ga0208975_1001330_pt1 | contig 10596 bp, 11 predicted proteins | sample GreLakmeER78MSRF_FD_187700 | JGI IMG/M metagenome (GOLD analysis project Ga0208975, IMG submission 187700) | Freshwater lentic microbial communities from great Laurentian Lakes, MI, USA - Great Lakes metaG ER78MSRF (SPAdes) | ecosystem: Environmental > Aquatic > Freshwater > Lake | place: Great... | reverse complement strand
CGTAAGTCGCGGTGCCTGTTGCCGTTAATTCTGTAGTGTTCTGTATTAATGCGGATATATTAAGCGTTGCATTTGTGCCGGTAGATTGTTTTAATGACCGTGCTGTAGGCGCTCCGTAAATATATGATGATCCGTTTACAAGTAAGTTTTGCCCCAACGTTCCTACGGTAGTTAAATTAGAAGACCCAGCCCAGGTCGATAATGCGGTGTTCTCAACGTTCCCCAAACTAAGATCCGATTTAGAAACCGTTACGTTGGTTGTAAGCGCGTGACCATTTACAGTCCTTGAAATTGGCACGTAACCAACCGATGCGGCACTTAATTTAAATGAACAAAATAAAGACAAAAAGCATATTGCAAAAAATAATTTCTTCATACTAAGTCCCAAGCCTCCATTGGCGAAAAACAAACCCACTCTGTCGCGTTTATACTAATGATTTTTACCGTTGCCCCTACCGTCGATGACTCTATATATCCCGCTGTGGCTGAAACATCCGAACCAAAGCGGATAGTGTCCCCAGTATTGGCCTTAACCCTAAATCCAAATGCCGATTGAACGACTATTAAGACCTTAATCCCACTTGCTGCTGTCGGTAGCTGTACAACCGCCTTTTCTGAGACCCCTTCATTTGTAAAGCAATATCCAGACTGACTAGCAGTGAGTTGCGTAGGTGATGCGATAGTCCCGCTAACTGCAGAAACTGTCTGTTTTCCACTTAATTCACCTAAAAAACGTCCATCTCCTCCCGATGAAACACCGGCTAAGCTAGCAACGCCCGTACCTACACACCCGCCAAAATACGCTGTAGAAAACGGTACTGTAGGAGAGCCAAGCCTTCCTGAAGATGCTGTTGGGACGCCGTCTGTGTGACGCGGCAAAAAATCAGCGGTCAAGGCCATATACCATTGATTTATATCAGACGCGTAAATGGTGTTTCCTGCTGTAACCTGAATTACTGTATTAGCACTCATAAATTAATCTCCAATCCTACGTATAGAAATTCGCGAACCACTCAGCCCGCCGAATAAATCCCCGTCGGTTGTACTGCTACTATTCATTTGTAAGCGCAATCTAATAGCCTGTCCTTGTGACAGCCGAATCGTTTCACTCATCTCTAAAGATACGTACCCACCACCTGCCGGCTCGGACTTACGCCTATTAACTACAATTGTGCCAACTGGGGAATCTATAGAGTAGTACCAGTCGTAGGGGTTCGCCGCTGACGACCTATAAACAGGAAGTGAAGCTTTTATTTCATAAACGCCATCCCTAGGCGCATTTATTGCTGATGAAAATGAGCTAGAAAAACCGCCCCTTCGTATCAACTCAGTATCAAAAGAAACTTTGCGTGATGGTACTGTGTCGTCTGTAAAATAATCAACATTTTGGTCAACAACGAGATCTGAAGCCATCTGAAGTACAAGATGGTCCTGCTCATTTAGTAAGTCTGAATCGTTTGTTATTTTTGAGAACGAACGTATATCTGAACCAGAACCGTTATAAACACAAGCAATAGCCCTCCAATATTCGTAGGGATGATAAAACCCTTTTCTGAAATTCTTTTGTCGTGGGTATTTATCGGAAAATACGGCCTTACCGTCTGGCTTAATGTAGACAAAATATCGTGTACTTGCCGCCTCTGACACGCCGGACTCCCTATCTGCCGAATCAGAAAGATTAATAATCTCTTGAGGGATATCTTGTTGTTTTAATTGAGTTCCGGCCACATTTAAATTCATAATTTTAACTGACACCGCGTCTACGCCTAAATATTGGACGCTATAAAAGCCATCATCCCGCCAATTTAAAAAGAAATCGTCTGGCTCTATCGCAATATTCATAGCGCTGTCCTGTATGGCCATGCCCAAATAAATCGCCTCTATTGCTACCCAAGCCGCGCCGGAATACCGTTTCCAAGTCATTGAAGACGGGTTGTAGTAGAAGTCTCCTGATACGGCAGACGCGGGATCTGATGACGCATAGATAGGCGCGTTTATTGTCTTATAAGTTGTTGGCCCTGAGGCGGCTAAAAATAGGTATTCGGCCTTCAATAGAGTAATCGTTGCGTTGTCTGTAAGCGCAATTCTATCTGATCCACCTATGCCCCGCTGTATTGGGTATATTTTGCTATTAGTAGTGTCTATATAACCGACTGCGTATTCAGTTGCACCAACTTTGAATGGCTGTATTGTCCCATTAACAGAGGTAACAGAAGTGCCGATGTTATCAACAACAAAATATTCTCTCCCGAATTCACCTATCGTTTTCGTGAAGTCATAGGTAGGTAGCGTTGTATCGTTTACTAAACAAGTTGCATTCGTATTAATTGCTGTTCCTAACCCTGAATAAGTTATGGTGGACGAAACAGTGAGTGCATTATTGTTTATGATTAAAGAAAGTGGTGTTGTCGGCGTTATAACGCATGTCGTTGTGTTTGTGAGAGTCGCGAGAAATTGAGGGTACCCACTTGTTTTTGATGCCCCTGAAAGTATTGCGTATGGTCTAGACTGCAATGGAGAAAGGTCTAAATCCGTCCCACCAAATACAAAGCCGCCTGTTAAATATAATTTATCGTGAGGGTATGTTTCTGACCCCAAACTACCTGCTGATGCCTCGGGCGTTCCTGATGCGTTCCTGGATACAATGTCGCCAGAAAGGGCAAGCTTGTATTGGTCAAATAAATCACCCGTTGCGGGTACTGTCGAGGTTGTTCCTACTGATGTTAAGGCATTATCGCTCATGCCTTATATCACCCCATTTAAATAGAGATATCCTCTACAAGGTAATGTCGTGTTAATCCCGCTTTTGCGTCATGATCTGCCCCATAATAGGCCCAATATTTATTCGGCTCTATTATCAACCTATTTTTTAACTGTCCGATATAATTACCATCATTTATATCCATGCCTTGATTTAGAATTAACTGTGTTTTGTTTGGCATATATTTTGGGGATGGCTTGTAATTTATAGTGACGCCGTCAAGAAACGAAATCACGTTTGGCATATAAATAGTCGATAAAACAATCCGCTTCTTTGGAACCTTTTGTGCATTAACGATAGAATGACCGATTGAATTTATTGTTGTTGGGTTTGTTATGTCTGTACCTGAAAAGTCAATTTTATTTGTCCCATACCTATAAATATTATTGATGTCCGGCTGCACTTGATATTTTGTTCCGTCTGCGTCAAAGTCCACTTCATTAATGATTTTTGTGTGACCCATATCGTAACTTTCTATTGAGACTATATTTGTATCTCTTCGCTGCCTATCGCCACCTACAAAAGCAAATGGGGAGGTGACGTTTGTGGCTCGCGCTCTAAATATTAAGTTTTCAGACGAATCTACGTACCACACGGAATTTGATTTTTTAGCTATTTCTGTAAGCGCCTCAGAAACATTTTTTGTTTCGTAGTAACTCGCGTTCTCGAACGTAAAATTAAAACCTGGTGCTATATTCGACGGACTGTAATTCACTATTTGTTGAATGCTAGAGTCTGTCAAAATAGTTTCAATTGTTTGTGACACTGTAGATACAGGGGTTAGACGGCCGTTTAAAATTGTTTTCTCAGACAAGAGACTACTTGTAGAAAGTGCAGTAAATTTAAATTGACCTGTATTGAAATCTTGAGAGGCGGTTTTCTCGTTTAGTAGCCCGCTAAAAACAACTTCGTCGATTTCTGATCCGTCTGTGTCCTTATATCCTGCCCTGTAACGTACTTTTGTGTAATGCCGACTATACGCGGCTTCAAATAATGAATAAAGCGTGCCTTCTGGACTCCAAAGGCCATCAACGTTATTTACTAGAAATGAGGCATCTCCAACTTTGAATTCACCATATCCGTAGTCATCAAAATCCAGCTTGTTAGATATTCGTGTTGCACTTGAGAAAAGAAGTGTTCCCGTAACGTCTACCCACGACGCCTCCCAACCAGTTCTGTACCGACGCTTTATCTCAAGCGTTTCGTAAACCTGTAATCGTGATCTGGTGACTATTTGTGTGGTGGTTGTCATTGTTCTAATAATTCAAAATCGTAATTCATGCCAAGTGTAGGATCACGGCCTATTGAGAACTCAGAATTTTGATCCGACTTCAAAACAACATTATAAAAATCCTGAATACGCCATCCCTTTTGAACGGTGTAATCGTTTTTACCGCCGCACGGATATACAGCAAATTCACCTACATTAAACAACTCATCAATAATTGCTATGTCGGCAGATTCCCACATATTTTTGATATTAACTTTCACGCTGTACTTGTCCGAAAATTCGTATTTTGTAATCCCACCGTTTGATTTTTTTATGTACGCTGAGTTAGTGTTTCGAGCGATGGCCTTAAACGAATTTGGAACACAAGCCAAATCGTTGCTCATTGTCCCGATTCTATACCCGATGTATAACTCAAAAAGGTATTTCTCCTGATCCGATACTATTGTTTTTAACGGCCTGATTCTTATTCCCGTTGTACTTACAGAATCGAATAAAAACATTCTTGCGTACAGCGTGTTTGTGGTCGGATTAATTGACGCCGCCGCTGATGTTTCAGAACTCAGACTCCAAACGTTACTTAGATTTGAATAAATTCCAGGGGAAGATTCATATTGAATTGTAAACTCTTTCCAATTTATACCTATAAGCAATATGGAATTAATCGATTGAGCGGCGGTGAACGTTGCTAATAGTGTTTCCGTTGTTAAATCGTTTGATCCTGAGCTTTGCCACTTTGTCGATCTATCAAAATCAATAACGTTTGCAATTGCGGCACCAGAGCTTGCCGTCAATGTATTGGCCTCTGTAATCAAGCTATTTTGATAGAAAAAATTCATCATACCTGTTATTGGGTTACTCATAATCCATTTATCCTCGTTACCGCGTTTAAGTTTCTGCCCTTGTTATATCCATTTACCATCGCTTGAGCTATTTGCATCCCGTCCACGTTTAAAATTACGGTAGTGTTCCCACCGCCACCCGCAGCCTCTTGTATACGCCTTGCCGTCTCTGGATCATCAAGAGGGATAACCCCTTCATCGTTAGCGCGTCCACCTGGCCCTTTTTCTCCCACTATTACATTAGTCCCATCCCCAGCACGGATCATACCCCCGGAATATAGTGCAGGGGCTTGCTTTTGTACTCCCGATATTTGCTCTGCTCCAAACGCTATAGCCGCTATTGCTGCGGCGGCTCCAAGTCCTGGCCCGACAAACGGTATTCCCGCTAATGCTGAATAAGCTGACATAGCCGCCTCTCGGCTCTTCATTGCAATATTATAAATAGCCATTGCCTTTCCGATAGCCGCAATCTCTTTATTTTTACTCGTTGCAGACGCCGACATAAAGTCTTGCCAGGTCGCAAACTGCTTGGCTTGATCTGCCGTCATGTTTAACGTTTTTCTAACAACTTTTTCTTGCTCTAGCCGGTCTCGCTCTAAACGCTTCTTTTCACGCTCTGATGCGTTACCATCTTGTATAAGATCCCAATTGTCGTGAGCCTCACGCAATGATTTTTTTGCCTGCAAAAACTCTTCATACAGACCTAATTGTTTCGCATTGTTTTCACTAATTGAATTTAGTTTTTCCTGTGCCTCATCAAGTATTTTTTTTCCTTCCTCATCGCTTATAGTATTGTCTTGTGACCTCTTTACTGTTTTCTCTATACTCGATAATTTCTTGCGAAGTGTTTTTTCTGGATTATCATCATCATCGCCCTCTGACAGTGTTTTTCCTGGCTCACGGACGGGGCCGCCCGCTTTTTCTGCCGCCATTTTAGCGAGAAGCGCGGCTCTGTTTTTTAAAGCATTATTTTTCATCCGGTCTAAGAAAGAACCATATTGTGTGGCCGCTGGCTTTTCTTCTACTATAGAAATACTAGTCTTTGTAGATCCAATCATTTCCCACGGTTTATGTAAAAGATCTGCTGTTTTTTTTCCCCATCTTAAAATCCATTCGCCAAGGTCTAAAAACCCTTCTTTTATTTTTTTAATTGGTTCTTTATAGAATTCACTCATAAATTTACCGATATTCTGTAGTGAGTCTATTGCCGAAATCTCGAAATCATAGAAGGCTAATTTTGATTCATCTAAATGTGTGGCAATCCCTGCAACCATGCCGGCAACGGCAGAAATAATGCCAATCCCAATAAAAGCACTAGAAATACTTAAACCTAGAAATGAAAACCCCGTTGCTAAAGTTGGCAATGCTGCGGCGACTAGTCCCAATACGGTAGCCAACGCTGTAAACGTAAATACAAGGGTTGTCATTATCCCTAAAAACAATTTTGTCGCTGGAGACAATTCGCCTATCCGCTGTTTCAAATCAACAAAGAATGTCATCACAGGCTTTATAATTGGCATCATCCCTTCGCCTAATTGCCTCAAAATATCGCCTATTGCGTCTTTAGCGTTTGAAAGAACCCCTATAAAAGTTAAAGATTGATTCTTCATCGCATTAAAGGCGATCCCCCCTTCACTTGCGGACTTTCTAAATGCATCAAAAAGCAAATCTGATGCATTCTTGGACTCTTTTAATTGTTTAATAGTGATGTTTGAATCAGAAAGAATTTGTTTGAACAATGGGAGAGAGCTATTGAATTGATAAATATCACGCTCATAGACCTTGCCAGTTGATGCTATTTGCTGGATATTTCGGATAACAAGCCCCATCTCCGCCGCGCCTTTACCAGAGGCGGAAAGTGCGTCACCGACGTCTTTTAATACCTGAATTGATTTTGGGCCATTTCGCGTAATCGTTGTTAGGGCAAACGTGTAATCCGTAAGATCTTTTATTTCAAATGGCGTTTGAAGGGCCGTTTTACGTATTTCTTTAATAACATCATCCGCTGCTTTTGCAGACCCTAAAAGGTTTTCAAATCCAATCCTATTTTGCTCTAACGCCCCTGCTGCGAAAAGTGCAGATTTCCCAAGAAATCCCATTGCCGCCGATATTGCGCCAAACGCAATAGCCACAGACCTTCCAGCCATTCCAATATCATTAAATTTATCCCCTAAAGCCTTAGCCTTAGCCGCGCTATCGTTAATCCCTCGGCCTAAATCGCCAAGCTGCTTTTGAATAGCCGCAATGCCAGCTCTCGCCGCGTCAACAATAATGTTGATAGGTATTTCAATTTTATTATCGCTTCCAAAAGCCATCTAACGGCCCCCCGTTGATTTTTTTATCTCTTCGCGCTCTTTTTCAATAGCGTCTGACTCAGCTTTAAACCCACAATTAGTAACAAATAGATTTATCGCCCAGTTTTCAGGCGATTGATTAATAATTTCGTGGGGGAGTTTTCCGTATGTTTTAGCTAGAATGAATATTGTATTTGCAGCACTTGAGTTAAATCGAATTGGCGCAAAGTTTTTTTTTTTAGTGAACCGAATGTATGAAGATGGATTGCAGAGAATAGAGTTAAGTAATTATCTGTTTCCATAAACTCATCAATAAAATAATCTAGTCTTGGGGCAATGACTGCCTTTTGGATAATAGCTTTAACATCTTCTTTAAATCGTGCGATGTCCCGAATAGATTTAGATTTTTCTTCTGTAGATTCATCTGCCGGAATTATTGCCGACATAGGGAAAAGCTTCTCTGAATCAACGAACATATCTGGTGTCAGTTTACGGATAGTAATTCTGACACCAGATATCTTTATGGACGCATAACCTAGAAGCTTTTCCTTGATGAGGTTCATTATGCGGTCATTTGTGATTGTGCAAGAATATTTGTTGTATCATCTAGGTAGACAGGGATCTTTAGGCTTTTAACTCTAAATTCTGTTGAGCTAAAGTCAACCATTTCACCCGTAGGCTGTACATTAGGGATGGTTAGCCTTTGGCGTACACCGTTAAAATCAACTGTAATATTACAAGCAAGTGGTGATGCTTTAGTGCCATCAAACGCAAATGTCTGATTGAAACTATTAATTGCAGAGCGTGACTCAAAATAAGTTTTTTCGCCAGACGTTAAAGAATCTATACCTGTTGCTGCCGCCAACATAACAATGCCCTCTCCTGCCAAAGTAATAGTTCCGTTAGCAGAAAGCGTGTAAGTGTTGATTACTGATCCATCACTAACCCGTGAAACCTTGATAGCTGTAAAGCTCAAAGCCTCAACATAGTATTTGTCTGATTTTACCAAGGTTGGACTAATAACAGTTGTCGAGGTAATCGCGGTAAGTATTTTTGTTGTAGTGCCATACAGGGTGTTCATTGCAGTGGTAATGCTAGCTGCGGATGTCCCAAGGCTTGTAATTGTGCCGCCGGACAAAAGATTAGAAAGTTTCGTGTCTGCGTAGCCCGTCTCAATAACAAGTTCCGCGTTACGTGTGTGAATGCCAACCGCACGAACTTCATTGTTTTTACCGCCTCTCTTTTCTGTCTTTTCAAACTCACAGTTCAAAGAAGCTTTGGTTACATCTCTAAGCCCATAAACCTCTTTTGTTGAATCTTCAAATGATACAGAATCCACCCCAAAACTAAAATTTCTAAATTGCATTGTTTTTTACCTCCTCGGCAAGTTTAAGATTTTTTAAAACTACAAACTTTTCCGGTTCAACGGTATCAGTCTGCCCCTTCGGCAAAAAGTATTCCCCCGCACCAAAATTGATACGGATGTCTTCAAGAGAAATGATTTCAACACCACATTTATCTTGAATTATTTCTTTGTCTTTTTTGTTTTTCATATCTTATATCACCGAACAAAAGGTGCTTGAACATCCATTCTGAAAATAGCTTTTGGGAACGCTACCCCCGCCTCTAGTGACCCAGGATCTATGGAGTCGTTATTCGAATCGACATAAACCAAATTAAGGCCAAGTTTTTCTGTGCGTGAGAAAAGGGCATTAAAAACCTTTGTCTCAAACAAATCTCTTAATTCTGATAAAACCTCTCTCTCCCCAGAGACAACCCCGAAAATTGAGAAAGAAAGTATAAGCCGTCTTGTTGTTTCTATGTCTGGTGAAGACGACACCTCTTTTATGAAAATTGCAGGATATTCCCCGCAACTCTCAAACGCTGTTTGAGGTTCTATAAAAGTGGAATCAACGTTATCACACACAGACTTAAGCCGATCTAAGATCATTTTTTTTAGTGTGACTTTATCTGTCATATCCCCACCTCACGCTTTACCGACGAAACAACCTCTTGATACTTTTTAAATACTTGAGATTGATCATCATCATTTATGCCAAAGAATGGACGCACGACCTTTGACTTTCCGGCGCCTTTATTTGTATGTATATCAGCTAGTTTCCGTGACTCTGAGTCTGAAAAGTATATAACTGCCTGTGTATCGCTTAATGACTTTTGTGTCATTGATTTAAGCATTTTTCCTGTGCGGGTTAAATTAACAGTCGTCTTGCCTTCTCTATATTTATATTTAGGGGAATACGGGTCAAACTTTCTTTTGTTTGAATCCACGCCTGAATTGGTTCTCACAAAAATATTATCTTTCACAATAAGCGCAAGTGCTTCCATAGTGGCACGTCCTGCTATTTTTTTGCCAAATAGATTTAGCTTATTTTGCACATTCCGAATCTGGTCTTGAGTGCTCATCTAATCATCTGAACGAATCCGAACGATTGAACGGAAGGCTCATTTTCAAGGGTTGCAAGCACCAGTTTTATTTCACTTCTATAAGACGAAAGAAAATAGTTCATCTTATTACTTGACTCGTCATCTTCGTTCTTTGTTATCTCTGCATACGTGTAATAACAGGCTAAAAGTGCTGCTGGGGCTGATAGTTGCTCCAATGTATCAAAATCATCAAAGTCATTACCTTGCGACAATAGAAGGCGCCGTATGTCGTCACGTGCAAGGTCTATCTTGTAGATAAGCTTCACCCCAAGGCTTTGGATATCGCCTTGATATCTTCGCATATCCTGAATAGTGCATAGAAGTCGATCATACCCACTAACCGCCATACCTTTTGGGGCTTCTGCTTCGGTTACACTATTATAATAGGCAACCTGATACGTTTTTTCGCTATCAATTGTGTAGGCTACAGACGCCAAATAATCAGGCGTAATTGTTAGTGTTGAAACAGCAACGGAATCCTCATAAAGTTTAACTTGATTGTACTGAATACGATAAACAGGTGTTTTAGCGTCATGGTCTCTTTCTAACAAAGGATTGATAGAAACCTCAATGCCATCAACCAATGATCCATCTGACGCATACAGCGCACCGCCATAAACATCTTGCCCGTATTCTCCATACTGTATAACTCTAACTATTTCTGCCTTTTCCGTTCCGATCTCACCAACAATAATATAATCACCGTTCGCAATTCCATTGTTATTTTGAATGATAATGCTTGTTGCTGATGCAACAGACGCCGTTTCTAATCGCGTCTTTTGGCTTAAGATATCAGACGTATCTACATAAACGCGCGTTTGATCAAAATCTATAATGGGCCTTGCCATTAATAAACCCGCCTCGCTGTAATAACCCCAGGTATAGGCGTCCATCCCGCTTGCGCGGTTGTGCAAAATGTTAAAAGTAAAAGTAGTGCTGATAGTAAACGTTTCATTACCTCGCCCTCCTTGTGATGCACATCTTCTAAGGACGCGTATTTTTCTGTCATATCAGGGGAAGTTATTT
>Ga0208975_1001329_pt1 | contig 10609 bp, 28 predicted proteins | sample GreLakmeER78MSRF_FD_187700 | JGI IMG/M metagenome (GOLD analysis project Ga0208975, IMG submission 187700) | Freshwater lentic microbial communities from great Laurentian Lakes, MI, USA - Great Lakes metaG ER78MSRF (SPAdes) | ecosystem: Environmental > Aquatic > Freshwater > Lake | place: Great... | reverse complement strand
CAATCACACCTGCCAACAATACAATTCCAATATATGTAAATGGGTCATCAATCAATTTTTCAAATTTTTCAAAATCTATCATAACTTCCTACATTCAAAAACACCAGGAAATGCCTTGCCTTGTGTATACAGTTTATCCATATATTCTTGCATCACCACTTTTGATTTCATACAATCTTCTAATGCTTGAAACCTTGCAATATGTTCAACATTAAAACCAGGAATTCCTGTTTTGTTTATAACCATCATTGTAAATATTAACTCAAACATATTTTATCTCAATCAACCACAAATTGTGTATTCAGCAAGGTTAGACCAATTGCTACCTGCGCTCTTACGGATTTTAGTTACCTGAATCAAGGTACGGAGTGATAACTCTTTTACCTTGTCTTGCAACTTGTCAATCAATGACATAGCATCATTCTTTGTTACCTTGTCAAACTCTGGCATAAACTCACCTGAATTTAACAGGTGACGCATACGCTCAATCTTTTGCTTACGGGTCATGGACAAATCAACTGCCATTGACCGTGTGATAATCGCTTGGTCAATTTGTGTAGATGCCAGATTGGAGATAAACACAATGCGACCTTTGAATTCAAAGGTTGTTGGTAAATCTTCATCTTTGATATCTGCTCTCCATGATATGATACGGCGTGAATATGAATCAAGCGCACCTTTGAGTAGGTTCAACGATACTGGATCTTTCAATACGCTATCGCAGTCATCAAATACAATCACACCATCACGGTTTTCATACAAGGTACGATACAAACCTTTTGGTGTAGAGTAACCTTTGATAACACGGAATGCTTTGTTAGTTTTGATAACTGCACCAACTGCAAAATCTTCTAATGTGGAAACATCTTTGAAACCATTTGCTGTGAGTGTTTGGTTAACAGTAAAGGACTTGCCGAGACCGCCAGGTCCCGTGACAACTACGGATGCTTGTGCACCGTTTGCCAACATTGTCACCATATCAGATACGAAACCGAACCGTTCATTGATACTGAATCGTGATTCCTGTGCGACCACCGCATCGGAGGTCGATCCTTCTGCCTTACGCACCACATAGTCCATATGCTCTTTTTTAGAGCGTTTAACAGTCTTTCCGTTGATAACGGCGACATACTTACCATTCACAAACTTCACTTCAATCATCAATCACTCCTTATCAATCAATAGAGGCAATTATACAGGTTCCATTCAAAATGGCAACCTAATACTATAGTTCTCAGTTTCTCCGGTCAAGTATTATTGTCATCCGTGTCCACGGGTTTTGGTTTTTGTCTCTTACGCCATAAACTCATAATCAATCCTTATCAACGGGTAAACAAACATAACGAACACCTTTGCCATTCTTTTTGGTCAATCGTGACTGTTCTTTATTACATTCAGAAATAGATTTGTAATAATCTAATGGTTCATAGAATATTTCATATACACCATTAAATGGATTCTTTGCTGCCATTACAGCAACCAATACAATTTCAATCGGTGATACCATTCTTTTTCCTTATTTTTGCAAGAACCATTTCTATCAAGGTCAACTGAAAACATTCTCCCATAGTTTTGCCAGCAATTGGTTTTGTATTCATTGCTGCCGCCATACGGATTTCTTTGTTTTCTTCTTCAGTTAGTGTGGTAATCATTGGTCGTTTTTATCGTTGTAATATTCAGTATAAGAATTTTCAATCATACGATATGCTGACCGTGCCTGTTCAATGGCATCGGTAATATCATTTTGTGATTCAAGTAGATAATTGGCATTTGCATTTGCTCTCAATGCCAACACCCAGCCGGTCACAAAGTCTTTTTCACCCATATTACCACCAAGAATCGTAATATACGGCAGCACCATTAGCAATAGAAATCTTTGCTTTCATAATGAATGCCATATCCTGTTCCCGTGAATATTCATCAGGTGGATTATTACCAAAGAAAGAACCAGTTGTTTTCGGTAATCGATTAGTCAAAACATCATGTTCTAAACAAACCAAATCAGCCATTGATAATCGTAATGGTATACAATTAAATGATTCTTTGGTGCCGCCTTTTGAACGATACAGGCGTTCCATCCATCCGTGTAGGTCGTGGTGCTTACGCCAATATGCCAATTCTTCCAACTTTTCTTTACGACCATCAGTTTCTTCACGCACAGTAAAGTCATCAATCACATCTTCCGCTTTGACACGGTATGCATACATATCTAAACCCATATTTTACTCCTAAAATAGTTTTAAAAAAATCAATGATGTTTCAAAAGCAGAACAGAACAAAGCAATCCATCCTGAAATGTTCCAATCTCTCTCAAAGAAATCACGGGACGCTGCCAACAATATTCCAGCGAATATAACATCAAATACAATCATTTCAATACAACGCCAACGACATTATATTTTTTCTTCAAGAATACTAAACACGCATCGGATGTTGGTCGTGCCGCTTCTTGCTTGCCATTCATAACAGCAACCCATTTCTGACGGTCAGCACGGTAGAACACGGTGCCATCTGTATGGACAACTTTGGTACTACTAGACTTGGCAGATTTGAGAACTTTAGTATTACTTTTTGTTACTACTTTAGTATTACTAACGACCAATTTCGATCCTGTCTGTTTAGCAAGGCGTTTGCTCTGCTTCTTTGGTTTGGTAGATTCTGGTTCTTCAATTTGAACTAAATGCACAGGTCGATCCAGTTTGAAATTGGGTCCTGTAAGGGGACCCGCCCAAGGGAATAAACCAACAGTTTCAAATGTATTGAAATTGTCTTTGCCTTCTAGTGCTTCATTGAAATCATAACCACACATACCCCATTTATCAATGTCGGCATTATAGTAACGGTATGCTTTTCCTTGCATACCACGGTCGACCAAGTATAACGCAGACTTGGTAGGCGTATCAGTTTTAAATTCTATCATATAGTTTCCAGTTGCAAAATGTTTCTCAATATAGACAATTATACACGATTTTGTCTATAATGGCAATATACATCAAAAGTATTACTTTGCTGCAAAGCGTTCCATAACAGTTGGCGTATACAAACGATTGGTCAATAATGTATATTGGCGTGATTGTGTCACTTTGCCAATATTGATTTCTGCCATTTTCTGTAAACCAAAATTGCTAAACTTTTCGCCTGACAATACATCAAGCATATAAACCCAATTCAAATCTTTCATACATTTCCTTTAAGTTTTTGTAATGCCTGTGCTGCCAAATATTCACTAATCTTTGCTTCCCAAAGAGTTTTCATATAATCTCCAAAATTAAACAATACTCAGTTGAATATTGTATGTGTGTTGAACCATTTTATGGTCATAATATTTTACAGTTGTGCTAATACCATCCGATTTTCCCATTAAATAATGAGCATAGAATAAGGCATCATTCTGTAACATAAAATCACCAACTCTTTTCTTTTTAATGTCCGCTCTAGTTGTATAGAAACTGACACGATTTACAATCGCACGAATCTTCATTCTTCAACTCCAAAATGTTTTAAAATATAACTACCAGAATCATTGAATTGATGTTGGTTGATTGTTGCAATAATAGCACATTCTTGAATAATCAACTTAGCGAATTTCTCAGGATCCAAGTGCTCGTTATAGGTTAGAATTTCTTCGCCTGATACATCACACACTTCCGTCCAACCGCCTGAACGGTTGAATAGTTCGTTTATGATTTTATTCATGAATAATAATCCAATTCATCCAATGCTGAATCAATAGCAGAATCAGCCGTGCTCAAGAGCGAGGCAATTTCCGCATTAGTCTTTAATGGCGAAACCTGTAAACCATTTGTCATAGGCGTATTCGCCCAATGATATACATCAGCAAGCAACGCCTGTGCTTGTTGTAATCTATCAACCAACTCCGAATTAGTCATTATCATTTCCAATCAAATTAAACAAAGTAATACCAATACCAATGCCAATCATGGCGCCAATCAACACATATACCAACATAATCAATCCAATAAAGTCATATATTCAGCAGGAAAATGCCTGCGAAACCAATCCAAACCTTTTTGCATACGCTTGTAATCACCAACCATTTGGCAACCCATAATTGAATCGTATACAGCAACCGCTTCAGGTGTCAAGGTACAAGATTCACCCGAAAATGGATTACTTACCTTGACAGGTTCAGAATCCAGAATCATACAATCAAACGGCAACTTAATTTTCTTCATAATCAATCCTTGTAAATAGCAAAACTTGTAGCATCTTCACGCAGGCAGGTTGTTTGCCTACTATTTGATGAGCGATAATTGCGGTGCGCACGGGGACCACGATACCTCAACTTTACCTTAACATCAATGCTTTTGAAATAACTCAATACATCATCACGCAAGGAAGCAGGCACACCATGAAACCATGAATGTCTGCCATATGAGCGATACTTCAACAATTCTAAATTAACAGTCTGGGTCATAATCCATCCATTCTGTATATTCATCAGGTTGACCGTCATAGTCTATCTCAGAATTCCATGAACCATTGATTTTCATAAAAACATCAATAATCGTCAATTTAGCAGACGGGAGCCAACCACGCTCGAGCATTGAAATTGCTTCTTCAGCATCTTCAGCCAGATATTCCTCTGTGTGCTGTTCACCGTGTGGGTCAACATATTGAATCAAATACAATCTATCATCATCATACATCATAAAAATTATCCTTGTAACATAATGCATCATACACTACCTCACGCACGGCAGTATCCATTGCTTCCTCGTAACCTTCACGATTACTCAATTCTTGTAACTCACGATACACATCTAACCAAGTCAAATTGTGTACCTGAGCATTTTGTATCAACAAGCGAATGGCATTATTGCCATGCTCTGTAAACATACCATAATCAGACATTTGCTTTACTTTCAAAATCAATTTCCATCTGAATTTCTTCAGCGTCCCACTGGTCAATGACTGCTTCAATCAATTCCATTGCATAGTCATTGTCAATACGATACTGAGCAAACAAATGCACAGCAATCGCTTCGTAGGTGTAGAAACCATTGCTCAACATATCTTCAATAACCGACCGAACTTCTTTCATCATTCCCATATTTTTTCCTTTTGTTTGTTTGTAAGACACAATTATACCAGATTTTACTCAAAGTGGCAACCTAACACGATAGTATTCACATTTTTAACTGGAATACTATCTAATTACATTACTCGTTTGTAGCACTCAGACCGCCGTCCAAGTCGATTTCTTCGTTTTCTTCGTTTTCCTCTTCCCATTCTGCTATATTAGCAGAGATATTGAACATTTCATCCAAATCACCAGGAATCGTATCTGCAACTTCCTCAGAGGTCATATCTGAGAAATTATACTCATTATCAAAACCATCTGAATATGTGCCAGCATAACCCATGCCAGGTTCGTAATAATACGCATTAACTGTAAAACCTAGTTCTTCCAGTTTTTGATAGGCACCAATGGGTGGCGACCAAGCAGAATCAACAGAAAATGACATTTTCTTACCTGATTCATCAACCGATGCTTCTGTACCATCACCACCTAAGTCCCATTTTGTGCCCCACTCAGCAACACAAAAAGCGTACCAATCAGCATAACCGTGTTTGGTGATATTTTGCTCAACCTGCAACTCATGTGCTACCTGCTCAGGTGAACCATTTTCACCTACTTTACCTGCAGATATCTGCAAGTCAGTAGGCACAGGAATGAATTCATTCAATAACTCACCTTTACCTAATGCTTCTGCAGCACGGGAAATCATTGTTGCATCTTCGTGTTGCAACTCCACATAATTGTTACACCAATTTGGCATATTTTACCTTTCGTTTGTAAAAAAAATCAACCTCACAAGATAGCATTTATGTTAGTAAATACTATCTAATTAGATTATTCTTGCATTGCTGCTAGATGTAACTCACTCAAATATCCAATCAGATATTTCTTCGGTACAAAACTAAGCATTTCTTCTAATGCTGTCAAATCGCTACCTTGTAAGTCTTCCGCTATCTGGTCAATGACCAAGTCAATCAATTTATCCATAATTCTACCTTAGTTTGGTTGTGATTCGTGAATCAACTCAACAGCATCCATGAATAACTCATTCATGTCCTCTTCTGATAAACCAGAATTCTGAATCAGATTAACTAAATCAGATGCCAAACCAAGTGCCCGTGAACGGGTCTCAAAAAACAATACATTATTATCCATTAAATATTCTCCAATTCATTTATACGATCCTTCAAATCTTGCACCTCGTCAAAATCGCCATGAACACAAAGATATTCTAACTCACTTTTCAAATCTGAAATAAGTGCATCAGCAGTATCATTGCAAAGCATACGATATGCAGTAGGGTCTAACTCACGCAAAATAGCAGAGCGAGAAAATACAGAACCTGCAATTTCTACAGTTCCATCCATATCGAGCAATTCGTCCACCATTTCTTCTATCATATCACGCATTTTACTTTACCTCTCTCAACTAAAAAAACAATTATACCAGACTTTATCTAATTTGGCAACCTAATGCTTTAGTTCTCCATTACCCTGCTTGAGAACTAAAGTATTAAGTCAGTTATTACTAACCTAATACCAACCTATTAGTCAAATTCGCTACATTGTGTATAATACATTGCTTCGTCATACATACAAAATACACCTTCTACCTCAAGACCGTAACCTAAAGCAGTAATATATTTACCTAAACTTACTACCTCAGTAGTATATCCATCACGATAAACCCGCTCTTCCAACTCATTAAGAGATTTCATTAAGTCAATAGATAACATTTTTACTCCAAACTAGTAACAAAGATTTTATTATTGATAGAACCAAGTAACTCATAATTATCATCAGAGTCATCATAAAGTTCTACTATATTCAACTGGTCATAAATTAGTTCTAATTCCGCAGATGTTAGAACCAAAGTATGAATTTTATCCTGATTTTTTAATGCTTTCATTCTTTTACCTCACTCTTAAAACAACCATTATACACAAAATCCTAGAATTGTCAATATAAGTCAATAGTTCTCACAATTTTACCTGTAAGACTAAATTACTCATATTCTAACTCATTTACATCAAAAGTATTCAAAAACTCTGTAAGAATAGAAATGTAGTTCTTTTTATCTACTTCAATATCATATGTAAGTGGAAAGTCTACAGTTTTAAAGAAATGAGTATTTTCTTCTTCATTATACACTTCAAATTGAATACTATTGTTTTCAGTATAACAAGGGGTGCAATAAAGTATTACAGAATCATTAGATTGTAAGTATAAAGTATTAACAAACACTTCAGAGTATAATGTATACTTTTGTATTACAACCGTATCATTCTTTAAACTGTCAACTAAAGTATTAACATAATCATGGTTAATCATATTGTTTTCACTTTCACTGTAACTAAAAAAACAATTATACATGAAAACCAAGAAATGGCAAGTAACCAAATAGTATTACAGCAGACCGGTCAAGTAATTCCGAGTTGCAAAAAATGCTGTGGATAACTCTGTGAGTATGCTGTGTATAAGGCTGTGGATAACTTGTGGATAAGTCGCACAACCAGTCGCTGACCAGGTGTAATACTAAGGTCTTAGTTTGTAGGTCAGATGCCGGATTACTTCCAAAGTATTCAAAACCACACAGGATGAAAACAAAATGACTCATTGTGGGTGACCGAGAAACAAAAGTATTCATTGCCAGAGAGGGTTTAAACCTTTTGTTTTCGGATCAAATAATACGCAGGTCCAGCGTCCACCCCAGTCTGCTTTCGAATGTTGCCAATTATACAGGTTCCGCCCCATTTGGCAATATAAGAAAAAAGTTCACACAATGCCTCCTGGAGAACTAAAGTTTACAGTTGCCAAAACCTGTGAAATACCCTATAATTCATCCATACAAACAAACAAAAGGAAAGAAAATGACAAAAACCAAAAACAAAAAAACCTTAGGTGCTCTGCTTCGCAAGCGTTTGGGGTTGAAACCAACACTCGGTGAGCTTTTCAGAGCTCGCATGGGTACGCCAAAACCAACGCTCGGTGAGCTTTTCAGAGCACGCCTGAGCGCTTAAGGTTGACAGTAACCGTAAAGGTTGCTGGAGAACTAAAGTACTAGGTTGCCAAAACGGCAAATATCGGTTATAATTATCTCTTACAAACAAACAAACAAAGGAAAAAGTATGTTTACATTCGCATGTGGTTCGGTTGAAGGTCTTACACTCAACCAAAAGCGTGAAACCCTCGCCGCTTTGAAAATATCTATTAAGCAAGATATCACCGAGAGAAAATTTGCTAGAATGCTCAACGCTGAAGCAAAGCGTCATGCTGTTGTCACAAAGCGGGAGCAGGCAATTGCGAGAGCAGAAGCACGCCTTGCTAAATTGCTTGCTAAGCAGGTTGGTGCTGTAGGCGCTAAGGCGCTAAAAGCAAACCGCAAACCGAGCAAGGTTGTGACTTATGGCGCAGAAGCGAATGAAATCGCTGCTGCTATCATGGCGAAAAAACAAAGCGCTTAACGCATCCCCCGAGGCGAGCAACCCCTCGGTTTTTTAAAGGATAGCGTAAGCAGTTAAGCCGGAGGGATCGTATCCCCGAAGGCGACCCCTGAAAAATTGGGGTCAACTATTTAATAAGGACATTTTATGATTGCGAAAATTGAAGCAATTCTGCTGACCGTTGTGCTGGCGCTGGGTTTGGTGGTTATCTTTTTTGACTTAAGCTATTGGCAACCATAGTTGACCGGACTGCTGGAGTAATGGTTGCCATTTTCTCTGGTTCTGGTATAATTGACTCATACAAACAAACAAAGGCAAATATGGAAATTTTAATCGCTCTTTTCGTCTTTTCGGTAATCGCTATTATCAAAACCGTTATCGTTTTCAATTTACTCAAATAAGGAACCAGAATGAATAAATTATCAAAAACCAGTAAGCTCGACAATATCATGAGCTGGTCATTACAAGCACTGGAAACGTGCTCTGGCTCGGTTGATGAAAAAGGCGAGCTGGTTCCCGCATGCTCTGGTTGCTACGCTACGCAAGGCACTTACAATTTCCCTGGCACCAAAGCAGTGCGTGCTGACAACAAGCAAGCATGGCAGGATGACGGCTGGGTGGAGACAATGGTTGCTGCTCTCAAAAAGCAGAGCTACTTTCGCTGGTTTGATAGCGGTGATATGTACTCCCTACAGTTAGCGCTCAAAATGTACGAGGTCATGGTACGCACTCCCCATGTGAAGCACTGGTTGCCTACTAGAATGCATAAATTCACTAAGTATCAGCAGGTGCTCACCAGAATGCAGGCGCTCCCTAATGTAATGGTACGCCCTAGCAGTGACGCTATAAACGGCACTTTTACTGCTGGTGTGCATGGTTCTACTATACTGCCAGAAGGCATGACGGTACCAGCAGGTGTTAAGGTATGCACAGCGCCTACTACTAATGGAAAATGCTCGGGTTGCCGTGCTTGTTATTCTAAGGATGTGCCGGTTGTAGGGTATATTGCTCACGGTCGCAAAATGGCGAAGGTTATACGCATTGCGGCGATGGCGTAAAAAACAGGTATCGCTCTGAATACCGAGCGCTCTAAGGGGTCAGCTGTAGTGGTTGACCCCTTTTTTTGAGCTGTGGTGGCGTCATTAGCAAAAAAAGCCCCACCAGGTCAAACGACTTTTCTCCGTTTTTTATTTTCTGGGGCTTTCCTCAGGCTTTCGCAATTCCTAAATTTTTTCCAGGCTGGTTTCAGAGGATTTCGATTTTTTTCTTTCCCAATAAGCAGTAGTTGATAATCTTAGTTTCTCTCTTGTTACATCGGATTTGGGTGCCATCTTTTTAAATTTAGTTACTCCTAACCACCAGCCTTCTGGAATAATAAATTCTTCATTTGCCATAAAACATTTGTTTTCTTTACCATTTGTTATATGTCTTTTACCTAATTGAGACCGTCTCATTTTCTCTTTAACTTCTGGTCTTTTAGAAGGATTATCGTTTTTTAATCTTTCTAATAATTTTTTACGACCTTCTTCTGTATATCTGAATGTATAATCTGGACTATTGGTTCTAGCTTTTGCGTATTCAGAAATTTTTCTTTTGGTTTTATCGGTATGTTTTTTGTTAGAAGATATTATACTCTTTTTCAATTTGGTTTCTTCAGAAGGTATATGTCCACTCATACCTTCTCCACCATCCGTAAGATTTCTTAGAATACCAGTATTATTATCTTTTCTACCATACCACTTTATAAAGTCTGTTTCATTAACAAAAGCCTGTTCTTCTGTTAAATTATCTAATAGTATTTTGATTCTGTCTTTTGGTGGTGGTTGAAATACTCTACCATTACTTTTATAAGCTCTTCTGCCCTTACCTTTACCGATATAATAGGGTGTACCATCTTCTCTCAGATAGGCATAAACATAATAATCGTTCATTCACTTCTCCAGAATTTTTTTCAGGTCGGCTTCCGTCACTCCAACCTTTTTCAGTATTTCTTCTACCTCGAACTCGGTATAGATACCGACATTTGACCAGACCTGTTCCTCAGGACCATACTGCCAGACGGCCAGTACATCATACGTACCTTTTAGATAACCCTCTCGGTTTGACGTTCTGGTCCATCCGAT
>Ga0208975_1001327_pt1 | contig 10612 bp, 15 predicted proteins | sample GreLakmeER78MSRF_FD_187700 | JGI IMG/M metagenome (GOLD analysis project Ga0208975, IMG submission 187700) | Freshwater lentic microbial communities from great Laurentian Lakes, MI, USA - Great Lakes metaG ER78MSRF (SPAdes) | ecosystem: Environmental > Aquatic > Freshwater > Lake | place: Great... | reverse complement strand
ACCCGTAATAACATCAGGACAATTTACAATCCACCAATCTATAAAGCGAAGAAGAAGTTTCTTTTCTGATTCACATTCTTTATAATCAATATCAAAGTCTTTGGTAGCTTCACCAGGAGTAAACGGTCCACTACCAAATGTAGTAATCTTTTTAGTTACACTGTTCTGCAAAGTAATGAGAGTGATTCTTTCCATAGGATTGAATACGTCAGGAAAACCATTCTCAACTGTAGTTTCAATGTCTATTGAATACAATAGTATTTTTGAAATGTCCCAAATGATTTCTTTTTCAGGATACTTCTCAGATATAAATTGATAACCCCAATTCGTCTGCCCGTAAATTGGAAAATTGGATACGTTTTTATATTGTTCTACAAAATCAGATGCTTCTGAATTAGAATCAAACTTAATTGGAGAAACAACATCACCGAATATGCTTTTAAAATTAGATTCATTCTTTGAAGGAACATAAAGAGTAGGAGAAAAGGGTACCTTTTTAGATACCCTTTTTCCGTTTTCGATACCACGATATAGTATTTTATTACCGTAGTGTTTAGCAAAAGTATAAAAATTTGACATATCTTCCTCTCAGTGTGAATACATTATATAATAACGAGGAGTTTATGTCAAGCAATTAAACCTCTTTTTTTTGAAAGTACTACACTCATGCTATTCCTGTAGTACTTGTCTAACTGAAGTAGGTACAAGTGAACCATATCTTTTTGTGTATTCATTTAAAAGAGTTTCTTCTGGTTCAAAGATAGAGACAATATGTGAATTCACTATGGTAAACTTGTACCCCTTTGCATATGGGCAATAGGGTGCTAAGCCCAAGCCAAATTCTTTAGGATTTTGTTCTTTAGGTCTAAGAAGAATGATGCAGGGTTTTTCAACCATAACCATTTTTTCAGAACCAGGAACATCCATTACTTCAACTGAAGCTATAATATCTTCTCCAGTTGACAACTTAATAATTTGGACTTGAGCCATAGCTAATTCACCTTATTTCACAATAATTTGTTTGGGTTTTCTATCTTCAGGTATGATTCTTTTTAGAAAGATATTTAACATACCATCGGTAAATTCACAATCAGTTACTTTAACATCCCCTTCTAGTAAAAAAGAACGTGTAAAGTTTCTTGATCCAATTCCTTTATGAAAATAATCGCGTTTGTCTTCACGGCGATCCTGTACACCTTGTACAATCAGTTTATTATTATCGGGTAATAACTGAATTTCAAATTCATCTTTGCGGAATCCTGCACAAGCAATTTCAATGATGTAATTTTCATCATCACACTTTACAATATTGTAGGGTGGGTAATTGCTTGCTACACTGTCGTTTACATCGGCTAAACTTTCAAACATTCTAGTGAAGCCAACAGTAAACGGTCTTACATTATCTAAAATATCAGCCATATTGCCTGTTGCATATCTTTGTACGCGAGTCATAAGTCTCTCCTTTTCAGCGAGGTTAAAATTACTATACCCTATCGGCGTATAGTGGTGCCAGCCAATGCCAGCACTTTATTTATAAATTCTTTTTTATTTTAAAAACGTTTTTTTCCAATTTTATATTTAGGAACAAGATTCCATTCATTTTTTTCTTTAAATGATATAATTTTAATTTTATTAAGAGGGCAAAATTCATCTTCTTTTAAAGTAGAAATGATTTTTAACAAACCCCAATCTTCTAATAATTTAGCAATAGTATTACGCCTTTCTAAATCATTTTCCATGAAGTCCGCTTCTTTACCATCCAAAGCAAACAATTCTTTAAAATGCGTAATGTAATACCTTCCTTGCTTATGTAATATATGGCAAGACTGAAATAACGTATTGTCTTTTTTAGACGCAACACCTATTCTACAAAGAGTTTCTTTTATTTTCAGAAAATTTTCAGGATCTTCTAGCAAGACTTCTAGCGGTTGATAACCAGGATAATCAATTGTAAAAAAATTATCTCGCTCACTCATTTCATACGTCCTTTCTAATTATAATTGTTCATGATAACAACTATATTTATAAACGGCCGCCTTTTGATTTTTTCATAAAGTCTTTGATCTTGCTAAGATCATCATCAGTTAATATTTTTAATGCTTCTTTTGCTTTATTAAAACTATAACCAAAATATTCCTGAACTAAATCTAGATTCTCTTCCTCAGATTTTATCCACTTATTATATCTCTTGCTTTTACGAATTACGGATTTAAGAAAATCATACTGCATTTTTTTATCTATGTGAGGTCTGCTGTTCATTTCATTTGCAGCAATAACAGTATCAGAACCAAATCCAAGACCCCTGTTGACAATAAAGGCATTGTATTGTGATTCTGTTTTCTCATCTACTATAAGTTCTTCTTTACTGAAACATATACTTCCTATAAAATCAAAAGGACTTATTTTTTTAATCTTTTCAGAAAATTCATCCTCATTGACTATATCAAAAGGTTTGCCTAACTCCTCAATAAAAGAAACCTTCGGTTCAACACGTTTCATGTAAAATTCCTTTTTTCAATTCTTCATTTGAATTTAACATTGCCCATAATTTCAGTCAGACATGCTGTAAGATTTATTTCCTGATCAGCAACGAATGCTGCCTTATATTGATAGTCAGCAATCAGTAGTACGACTTGAGGAATAGTAGTGACTTCAGGAAGTAAACTATCGTAGATAAATCTAAAAATACCTTGCGGATCTGAATCAACATTATTAGCGACCCACTGCCGCATTTTCTTCCAGTCTTTTTCTTTAAGAGAAGTTATCAACTCTCTTGTGTTGACCTCAGAAAAATTACTGAGAATACCTTCATCAATTGAACCTGATGAACTATATCTTTGTAATTCGTTAATTACTCGCCTGTAATCAGGATAGAACTTCATCAACAATTCTGCTAAAACTTTTTCTTTATATTGCACACCTTCTTGACCAAGTATATATTGCATCCGTTTCATAAATGCAGATGCAAGACGCGCTTTATCACTTTTTTGAGAAGTGAATTCAATGACAGTAGTTCTACTGTGAAGAGGAGCAATAATTTTTTGCTTATAGTTACACGTAAAAATGAATCTACAATTATCAGAAAAGTTTTCAATGAATGCTCTGAGTGCAGGTTGAACCGACTCTCTGTTTAGATAGTCAGCTTCATCCATGATTACAACTTTAGTACCTGCACCAAAACTAACTGCACTCGCAAATTGTTTGATCTTTGTTCTCAAAGTATCAATTTGACGACCTTCATCGGAACCATTAATAATAATATAGTCCGCACCTAGTTCTTCACACAATGCCCGAGCTACTGTAGTTTTACCTGTACCTGCTGTACCACACAAAAGCAAATTAGGAATTTCGCCTTTTGAGAGAAACTCCTTAAAAGTGTTTTTAATAGATTCAGGTAAAATACAGTCTTCAATAGTCTTGGGCCTGTAACGCTCAACCCATAAAAAATGATCCATTTACGAACTCCATGATATAATTAACCAATTTTTTCTTTTACTGTCGTATTGTCCGTAATATTCAATTCAATATGCTTGCCTTCTTCTTCTTTATCCTTTTCTACCTGTACGGGTGTATCATTACTCATGGGAATATCCTGGCATGTCTGCAAAGGGATTTACACTCTCTGTCATAACACTTTTGATCATAGAAAGAGCAGGACCGGGGCGAGTAAAAACAAACTCAACTGTTTTATCCCACCGTGTAAATGTAACCAACCATCCGTTGCCAGTCTCGCGCACTTCTACATTAAGTTTAGATTCATCCATAATTAAAACTCCGAGTCTTTATCAAGTGCTAGCCAATACCGTGAACTACCATTAGTGCCTTCTAGATAGATGAATTTCTTTTCTGAAACTGTTACAGTATAAGTGTCATTCATAATTTTCAAACTATCAATTGGCAAATGTGCTTTGAATACTTTAGTCGAAGCCGCAATTGTTTTCTGATAATTATTACTTGATGGAGTTTTAGGATCACCAACAACAATACTAACGTTAGTTCCATTACCAATCACGCTAAACATAGTAGCTTGACTTACCGAAGCAGTGCTAAAAATAGTTTTAAGTGCCTCTTTCGTAAGAGTAAACTGAAAATAATTATCAACTTGAATTTCTTTATCAGGTGCAGCCTGAATGACTGACGGGTCTGAATAATAATACTGCATTGTACCTGAATCAATCTCAACTTGCAAAAATTCATTGTCAAATTGAATGTCAGCATTATTTGCCAAGCTAAGAGTAGCTAAGAAACTATTCAAATCGTAAATTGCAAATTCACGATCAAAGGTTTCTTGAATTTTAGCTTTAGCAAAAATATTCTTACCTGCACTAATGGTAGATATAGAATCACCAGCGCGAATAAGAATGTTAGGATTAATAGATGCGAAATTCTTCAAAACTTCTACAGTGTTTGTACTCAACTTCATAATAAAACTCCATGAATAAAATAATATGTGTATACTATAACATACACAAACTAATTTGTCAATATGTATTGACAGTTATTTATCAAAACTATGTATCCTATCATGCTCATTTAATGCTAAAAAGGCATAATGAATTACTTTGAACAAATCTTTACGGTGATCTTCGGGTTCACCTTTCTTACCATACCGAGCATTGTACTTATCAACATTACCCAGAAAGAATCCGAGTCCATGTCCTCTATCAACAATGACCTCAGCGGATTGTAGTCCGCCTTGGCCGTAGTGTCCTGCATAGGTAGAATCTATGTAATCCATAAATTCTTCTACCAAAATATCTTCATTAAATTTATAATTCATAATTAAAAACTAATCTCCTCACTGTACATATCAGTAGTAGATTCTTCTGATGTTTGAAGATTTGAAGGATCAACTTTGCTGTACAAATCAATAAACGCTTGCTTAGTATCAGGATCAAAACGATTGGTACACAGTGTAATAGCTTTCAGTTTATCCTTAAACACTGAATAAGCATTGACAATGTGTTCCAAGCGCCGGGTGCTGACCAGCTCATCTATACCACCTTCAAAATAGGTTTTACGTATAACGTCTGACCATGTAACAAGATGAGTGGCAAAGTCATCATCAACGCACCCGGCGCGTTCCATCTTGTTGAGAACAATACGCTTCTCAACTGCCATTGTAGGATACTCCTGCTCCACGGTAATTGCAAAACGCTCCAGGAACGCTTCGTCCAACAACTGTGCGCTGATGAATTTACCATCGTCTGATCCACGGCCCTTTGTATTAGCAGTGGCTATGATAGTAAACCCGCGGGCAGGAGTAGTGGTTTCGCCAGTCTTCTTATTGAAGTAGGGTTTGCCCTCAAGTATGGCCTGGAGACACATCAACTTGTTAGAGCCACGATCTACTTCATCAAGGATTAGGACCGCGCCACGTTTCATGGCGGTGAGGACCGGTCCTTCTCTATAGACTACGTTACCATCAACTAGTGTATTGCCACCGATTAAATCATCCTCATCGGTTTCAATACTAATATTAACACGGATAGCCTCACGCTTGAGCTGGGCACAAACTTGCTCAATCATTGTGGTTTTACCGTTACCAGAAAGTCCTGAGATAAACGCAGGATAAAAAATACCTGTATTCAAAATGGTTTTAAGATCCTTATGAAAACCGAAAGGCACATAAGTATCATCCTTCGAAGGAACCAAATTCTGAATATCCATAATCAGTTTAGCCATTGTTACAACTTTAGCAGATGGAACTGAAACTGGAGCTTGTGTTGTATTAACAACCTCAAGTTTAGTGGGTCGAACTGAAGGCGAAGTTCCTCGCTCAGGACGAGTAAAACTCGCAGCGGTACCTGCAAACATTTCGGTCAAATCATAAAGTCCTTTATCAACTTTATAAGCCTCAAGTTTATTCTGTTGAATAACCAAACCAACAGCAGTTGCTTCTTTAACAATATCCTTACGGCGAACACAGTTATTACCGTCAACTAATTGACGAAGGTTTTCTACAAAGATCGTATTGTTCATAATATAAGTCTCCTCACAAGACAATGATTAATTTTTCATTCTATACGTATATAATAACACAACAAATACGGAAAGTCAAGCATTATTTTAAATTTCTTTTACTATATAAATCAATGGGTTACGAGTGAAATAAGTGCTTGATTCATATACAGTTTTTTAACGAAGAATCAAGCACTTACATCCCCTACTCAATATCTGAGATTTTTTGTGTGTCATACTACAGTTAAGCAACTTGTGGTATGAATTTCTGTATAAGTATGCGTTGCTGGGACTTAGAACTCGCAAACTTACGGAAACCTCGCAACAAATCACCTTTTGAATCAGACTTTACTGTCAATTCTTGGTCTCTAATATTCAAGGTGTCACCAGACAATATATACCGAGTGTTGAAACCCAGTGCGTCCTTAATTTCAACTACCCCAGAGGCTTGTTGCTTATTCCAATTTTTGTCCCATTCAATCCATGAAAATTCTTTATTGCCTACTTTAGAAGCATGGTGACTAATATAACTGCTTCTTTTGTTTAATTTACCAGCTATGTGAAAATTAATCACATTAGAATTAGTTACACTTTTATACATTTCAAGCAAACTAATTGTTAGTTTAACATACCTGTCATCCACCTCACCTAAAACAGGATATGATGCTGAATCATATTTAAAATAGTATTTGTTCTTATAGTAAGAAGGTCGTGTTTTTACAAATCCTTTGTGTGCAGAATCATCACGAAAACTCCAGTACTCACCATCATCAGTAGCATCACCATCAGTTAAAATAATAGTATTAAGAATTTCAACCTTTGTCTTTTCACGAAAAGATTTAGCAACTTCAATAGCCAATACCAATGTTTTATTAAGAGGCGTTGAACTTCCTAATCTAAAATATTTGTTACCCAACGAAATATCAGGTATTGATCTGCTGTTCCTTGCTAAAAATGATTGCTTATACAACAACAGGAATTTGTATGCCTCTTCAATCTGACTTTTAGTAAAACTTGAAGATAGAAGATTTACAAGTTTAATGTCTAATAATTCATATTCATTAACCACTGGAGTGTGTGTAGGTGAATATGAGTATGATGTATCATACGAATTAAACCCATACACTTCAAAAGGAACATTTATTTTACGAGCAAACATTGTCAAATTAATTAATTGATCTATAGTATCCGCCATGTTTGGAGACATTGAGCCTGACATATCCAGGTACATAATGAATCCGTGACTTTTACCTTCAGGGATACTAGTTACTTGCTTAAACAATGAATCAGAAATTTTATATGCCCACAGACGATCCTCATTCAAATCACCTGTTTTAGCGGTTCGCGCTTTAATGAAAAGTGATGCTTTACGCTTCATCTCAAATGCTGCAACCATTTGATTAATGGTTTTACTATTTTTTGTAACAAAAGATGAATACAATGTTTGAGCATACACTTTAGGCTGTATAAAACCGTGATCAATTTTAACATTATCCCAATCGTAAATATCTTTTGGGGAAATAATAAATTGTGAAAGATCAACTTTAGGAATGTTAATATAAACAGTTTCTTTGTTTACTGAATCATCCACCAAACTAGATTCATTCTCACGGAAAGCAGCATCAGTAATTGAAACAGCACCGCCGTTATCTACAAAATCTTGAATTGCAGAAGGTACCTCAGAATCATCATCCGAATCATCATCAGAGTCCGAATCGGAATCATTATCAGAGTCCGAATCATCATCAGAGTCCGAATCATCATCAGAGTCCGAATCATCCGAACTATCACCTGAATCAGAGTCTTCATCAGAATCAGAGTCTTCATCAGAATCAGGGGTGTTACCCTCCATTTCCATATTAGATTCTGAATCGTCATTTTCCTCATCATCAGGAGTATTGTCATTTTCATAGACAAACGGTTGCATCAATTGTTCAATGTTTTCTTCAGCATCATCCTTTGCTTTACCATGTAATTCACGGGCAAGTTCTACTACTTGTTCCCATGTTTCAGTTTTGGCACAGCGGTTTACGAATACCTGTTCTTCAGGAGTAAACTTTGCATTTACATATGACCCTACTTTAAAGTGTAGGTTAATGCGATCAATCAAAGGAAGAGTATTGACATCAATATTTTTGACACCGAAAAAATCACGTTCCCAAAGGTCACGATAGCCCGCGTAAAAACTACGGACTAAACCAGGGTAACGTGTTTTTACCTTACGCTCAATACGAGCGTCCTCAATTACATTGAGAAACCCTTTGAGGGATTTGTCGTCACATATAGCATCATGCCATCCTTCTGCTGGAGTTTCAAAAGCATGACCGACTTCATGACCGATAAGCAAGTCTTGAGTGGCAGTAGCCATTTCTTTCCATTGAGGAAGATACATTACACGGGTTGTTGGGTTAAAAGCGGCTGTTGACAATGATGAGTTTACTTCAACTGATATGTTTTCAGTTGCAAGTAACTTTGCTAACATTGATTTTGATTCGATTTTCATACACAGGTCCTCACAACCTTTTTCATTCAATACGTATATGATAACACAACAAATACGAAAAGTCAAGCATTATTTGAAATTTCTTTTGCTAATGAAATCAATGACTTATATCTACAGTAATTTATTCACTTTAGACGTATATGGTAGCACACTAAATGCTAAAAGTCAAGCACTATTTGAATTTATTTTTTCGTGAGGAATCAAGCACTTACAGTAATCGTTGTGTAAGCGCTTGATTTTAAAAGATACTTTTTACACTTCGTCAGCAATGCTGTCGGCGACTTCTTCTTCAGCGACTTCCTCTTCAGCGACTTCCTCTTCAGTTACTTCTTCTGCTACTGGAACAGCAGGCAAATCGCTTACATCAAAAGATGTTCCTGCAGGAAGTAATTCATCTGCTACAGTCTCTTCTGAAACTTCTGCTTCATTACTGCAAGCAATCATTGTCAACATAGTAGCAATCACAACACCTTTAATCATAACATTCATATTTGTTTTCCTTTAAATGGTTAATTTTTTACTATTACGAAATAGTAAAACTACTTTACTACACTTATATATATTTGTCAAGCATTTTTATTCGTATTTTTTGGAGAAGATTTTGTTGTTGCTGTTTTTTTACCCCATTTCTTAACTCTCAATTCTAGCCTCTTTTGCACTTCACTAGGTGTCATCCAAAAATCTTTACCGTTAGAAATTTCTTTTATTTCTTCAGGTGAAAGAAAGTCTAAGTAAATAGAATCAAGTAAATGTTTACTCCACTTTTCTTCATGATTAACTTTATCTCTCATTTCATTACCTTTACCAAATGAAAATCCTGAATAATTGTGAAACATGAATATTGAGTGTTCTGATATCTCAAAAGAATCTGCAATTAAGAATAAGAAAGTGGCTGCTGACATGCAAGCACCTTCTACTGAAGCAATAACATGAGCATTTGATTCAGCAATTGATCTCATCAATTGTATGGCTGTCATAACATCCCCGCCATAGCAATTAATATGCAAATAAATTATATCTCTTTCTGCTGCTGAACGAATTATATGATTCCAAGCAACGTATTGACTAGGAGATTCTATGGTTTCATTTAAATAAAAATCATATACTACACCACTGGGGCGTGTAAATACTCCTTCCACCACAGGAAGAACTTCAAATTTTTGATCTTGATCGGTCACTTGTCTCATAATTTTCCTAAACAACGTTAAAATATCGAGTAACTGCTTTTATTTTTTCTATTTGTTTATCAATAATAAGTGTTCTATTCGGCCAATGGATATATTCTTTTTCTGGATTCTTTTGAAGATTGTACAATAAAGGCAATATAAGATTTTCTACTTGTGCTAATTTGTCAACTACATCTTGCTTTACTAACTCACGGTGTTCATTAATCATATCAGAATTATCAGAATTTAAAATAAGAAGTTCTAATCTTTCTAATTTATTTAGAATGGTTTCTAATTGTTCATCATCTACATGAGCAATTACATTAGTAGGAGTTGTATTGCTATTGCTTGTTGGTATTTCATCTACCGCAGTAAAACCAAAATCAAAATTATTGTCTGACATTAGGAGTTCCTTTTATTTATGTGATAGTTTTTTACTTTTTTATCTAATGACTTTAAAGCTCTTTGAATTTTTAAACTAGATGCTCTCATAGTAAAATTTTGTCCAAGCATATGATCATATTCATGCAATATCACTCTAGCAGAAACACCTTTAAACTCTTCAATAATTTCTTCACCCTTTTCATTCTGGTATCTTAATATGCAACCCATGGGCCTTTTTATCAATAACCAAAGCCCGGGATATGAAAGACAACCTTCTTTCATGACGGTTGTTTTATCTGATACTGAAAGTAAATCTGGATTAACAATAACCTTTTCGGGTATATTTGATGAACCGCCAATTACAAACATTCTTTTATTTAAACCAACTTGGTTTGCTGACAATCCTACACCACCAAGTCTTCTCATTGCTATAAAAAGTTGTTCACTTATTTCTTCTGCGTTTTCTTTTTCAAAATCAAAAATATCTGGTGGCATTTTCAATTTAGGATCTACAAAAGGCAATAACTTTAATTCTTCCATTATGACATCACCGAGTAATTATTTTTCTTTTCAAATTTAATTTGACTTCTAAACTTGT
>Ga0208975_1001325_pt1 | contig 10613 bp, 7 predicted proteins | sample GreLakmeER78MSRF_FD_187700 | JGI IMG/M metagenome (GOLD analysis project Ga0208975, IMG submission 187700) | Freshwater lentic microbial communities from great Laurentian Lakes, MI, USA - Great Lakes metaG ER78MSRF (SPAdes) | ecosystem: Environmental > Aquatic > Freshwater > Lake | place: Great... | reverse complement strand
ATTGGTCTTTGCTACTAGCCCCACTCTAGTTACTCCTGCACTAGGAACTCCATCTGCTTTGGTTGGAACAAACATTACAGGAACTGCATCTGGATTAACTGCTGGCAATGTCACCACAAACGCAAACTTAACTGGTGCAGTTACTTCTGTGGGCAACGCTACATCGCTTGGTTCATTCACATCGGCTCAACTTTCTGGAGCTTTGACGGACGAAACAGGCACTGGCGCGGCTGTGTTTGCAACATCACCCACTTTGGTAACTCCTGCTTTGGGAACTCCTAGTGCATTAGTGGGAACAAATATCACGGGAACTGCTGCTGGACTGACCGCTGGCAATGTTACAACTAACGCTAACTTAACAGGTGCAGTCACTTCTGTTGGTAATGCAACGTCTTTAGGCTCATTCACTTCTGCTCAACTATTAACAGCCTTAACAGACGAAACTGGAACTGGTGCTAACGTATTTGCCACATCCCCTACCTTAGTAACACCTGCTCTTGGAACACCAAGTGCATTGGTTGGAACAAACATAACAGGTACGGCAACTAATTTCAATATCAACGGCACTGTTGGAGCAACAACCCCTGCAACGGGTAACTTCACAACATTAACTGAAAACAGTGTTGCTACTGTTATTCAAACAGACATCGGTACAGCATCTAACGAGATTCCTCTAAACCAATACTTAGGTTTACTTGCTTATCAAAACACCGAGACTCCTGCCTTAAATGTTGGAACGGGTATTACCACAGGCACAGGGACAATCTGCAAAGCCAATGGTGGCTTAATGGGTGGCATCTATACGATGTCAATCCTAATTGACCTGACAGGATTGAACTCAGGCGGTACTGCTGGAGATATTATTGGTGTAAATGGCACTGCTCTGCCTTGTTACATTGCTCAATTACCTGCGATGACAGTGTTAGGTGGTCGGATGACTTGCCTAGAAACACCTGCTGGTGGCGACACTGACATTGATTTGTATTCAGCAACTGAAGGTACAGGGGTTGAGGACTCGGCTATTACGGCTTTGACAGAAACTCAAATTATCAACGCTGGTGCTCAAACAAGAGGCACATTAACTTATTTTTCAGCAGACCCCGCAACCAATGCCTACTTTTATTTAGTTGGTCAAGGAACTGCAAATGCCACCTATACAGCAGGTCGTTTCCTGATTGAAATCTTTGGAGTCCAATAATGAGCATTACATCTAACTTTCCTGCAATCAAGCCAACGCTGTTGCTAGACTTTGCCAACACCAAGCAACTTGACTCTCGCATCACATTCACTAGGGCCAGCACTGCCACCTATTACGGTACGCAGACTGCCAAAGCTGAGGAGAATTTGGTTTTGCAGTCGCAGGACTTGACTACAACTTGGGCGGCAACCAATGTCACAGTTACGGCAAATACACAGGCTGCTCCCGATGGAACAACGACAGCAGAAACATTAGATGATGATTTGACAAACGGTGCTCACGATGTTAGTCAAGTGGTAGTAACAACATCAGGTTTAACTTACACATTGTCAGCGTTTCTAAAGAATGGCACTCGACAATTTGCAATTCTTGCTTGCTCTGGTAGCACAATTTCATACGCAAGTGCCAAGTTTGATTTAAGTGCTGGAACACTAGGTTCAACTGCTGGTAGTGGAACAGGTTGGTCTGTTGTATCTTCAAGTATCACTTCTGTCGGAAATAGTTGGTATCGCTGTACAATAACTTTTGTGGTTGGTACAACAACTGGTAATGGTGTTCGCATTGGAATGGGAACAGATGGAACAACATTTACTGCATCACAGCGAGGGCTAGAAGTTTATACTGGTACAGACGCAACCATCTTTGCATGGGGCGCACAACTAGAGCAACGCTCCGCAGTCACAGCCTACACACCCACAACCACACAAGCCATCACTAACTACGTCCCTCAGCTTCTGACAGCCGCATCAGGTGTAGCAAGGTTTGACCACAACCCAACTACGTTTGAGAGCTTGGGGTTGTTGATTGAGGAGCAACGGACGAATTTGCTGTTGTACTCGGAGCAGTTTGACAATGCGTCTTGGACTAAAAACAACTCCAGTATTACGGCAAATACTGTTATTGCGCCGGATGGAGCATTGACCGGCGACAAGCTGGTTGAGGATACGGCAACGGCCTCACACCTTGTACTAACACCCGCAGTGGTCGTTTCAGGTAGTCTATACACATATTCGACATATATTAAACGGGCAGAACGCCGATATGCACTCATGGCCGTTCTCACAGCATTTCCAACCACTGCGATTCAAATTGATTTAGACACAGGCACGGTAAGCACTGGAACTGGATCACCACTAAATGCCTTTTGTGTGCCTGCCGGAAATGGTTGGTTTCGTTGTGGGTTCTCTATTGCAGCCACATCTTCCGTAGGTGGTCAGTTCAACATCTACGCCTCGGAAAACGGGTTGTGGAGCAGCCGCAGCTACACAGGCGATGGCTACAGCGGCATCTACATCTGGGGTACGCAAGTTGAACTTGGAGCATTTGCCACTAGCTACATCCCCACAGTAGCAAGCCAAGTGACTCGTGCGGCTGATGCGGCAAGCATGACGGGTACTAACTTCAGCAGTTGGTATAACCAAGCGGAGGGGAGTTTTTATGCGTCTGTTGTGTTGAGTCAAACTCCCACACAGTTAAATAGCCAAATAATTTTTGTAGCCAGTGACAACACTACTTCAAACCGAGTTATTGTAAGTTTAGGGTCTGGTAGTAGTGGAAATATAAATGCGTTGGTGACGACTGGTGGTGTTACACAGGCACAAACAACCAACGGAAGTTTGTCAACGGCTGGTGCGTATCAATACGCTAACGCTTACAAGGTTAACGACTTTGCATCGGTAGCTAACGGCGGCGTTGCGGCAACAGATACTAGCGGCACGATACCAGTTGTTGACCGTTTGTATTTAGGAGTTAACTCTTCTGGTACTACTACAAGTTTAACCGCCACAATCCGCAAAATCGCCTACTACCCACTGCGAGTGACAAACGCTCAACTGCAAGGATTGACATCATGACCGACTTATATCTCAAATTTACAGACGAAGCAGAGGCTACTGCTGTCCTCTACACCCAAGAGCCAACAGCATGGGACGAGGAAGGCAACGTCACTGCCACTGAGCCAAGACAGGCTTATGCCAACATCAGCACTATTGGTGTCATTTATAAAGATGAACAACCTTTGGATGGTTGGCACGTTAACGTCAGGGTGGTTGGTGAAGACGCTACTGCCTTAGAAGCCTTTGCAGTAATACCTACTTTGCCTGTGCGAGTGTGGGGTTGAGAATGATTAACGAGACAGTTACTCATGAGCAGGTTTACCTTGAACAATCACTTGGCCTGATGCGCCACAATAAGGAGTAATCATGGCTACAACTGTAGAACAACTTTATACCCAGATTTTAGGTCGTGCGCCTGATCCTGAAGGGTTAGCTTATTGGCAAAATGCTTTTGGAGGTTCTGTTGACCCTATGGAGCAAGCATCTTTTCTGCAAGCCGCTCAAGCAGAATTAGCTAGACGTACTCCTATTGAGCAAGTGGCTTTAGCTCCTAATTTAGTTGCTGCAACTACACCTCCTCCTGCGGTAACTAATGCTGACATTCTGGGTTGGTTTAATGCTAATCCTAATGCTGATGCAACATTGGTCAACCAAACAATGCAAGCGGCAGGTGTTTCGCCATCACAAGTATCTTCTGCACTTGCGTCTAACCCAGATGTTGCTAAGACATACTTGACTCAGCAGATTCTTGGTCAAGGAACTACTGATAAGTGGACAGGTGAAGGCAAAGGTTCAGCACAAGCTAATGCCGCTGACATGGCTAGTATTTTAGCTGGCATTGGAATTACAGATATTAACCAGTTTGGTCAGATTACTAAACAAGTTCCTATTACTTACACAGATGAAAATGGCACTTCATACGATACTGGTCAAACACAAACAGTTACTACTTATGGAAATAAAGTAACTGGTCAAGAAGTTCCTAATACTTATTCAGAACGTCAAACTGGAAATGCTTTTGGTGGCACTTTCTCAGGCAAAGGAAACACAGGCTATCGAGTAGAGTTTGATGCACAAGGTAAGCCTCTTTTCTATACAACAGGTGCGTCTAGTTCTGATGTGCCTAGTTGGGTAAAACCTGCCTTAATTCTTGGTGGCGCTTACCTTGGTTTAAATGCCGCAGGTCTGTTAGGTGGTGCAGGAGCAGCAGGAGCAGCAGGTCTAACAGCCGCAGAAGCCGCAGGATTGGGTCTAACGGCATCCGAAGCGGCTGCACTAGGTCTTTCAGCGACAGAGTTTGCGGCAGCAACAGCGGGTACTGGATTGTTTAGTGGTGGTATTGGTACGGGTTTGGAATTTGCTGGTTCTGGCGGTGCTTTTGATTTGGCAAATGCGGGTATTGCAGGTGGTGCTGCGGAATTTACAGCGGCTGAGTTAGCGGCTATTGGAGCTGGAACTTATCCTGCTATAGGTGCTGGAGCAAGCGCACTTATTCCCCCTAAAGTTGTGCCACCAACAGGTGTGCCTCCTGTTGTTCCTCCTACAGGAGTTCCTCCAGTAATTCCTCCTACAGTCGGTCTTCCACCATCAATTACAACACCACTTGTTAATGCAGGTGTAACAACCGCAGTAAATAGTCTACTTGGTGGTGGAACATCAAACCTTGGTAGCTTGTTTAATACTGGATTAACAACAGGTGCGGGTCTTCTTCAACAACAAACATCTCGTGAAGCCGCTTTAGCTGCCCAACAACGAATTGATGCTGAGACTGCTGCCGCTAAAGCATCTGCCGCTTTCAGACCAATTGGAATGACTACTCGTTTTGGTACTTCACAGTTCCAAGTCGATCCAGTAACAGGTCAATTGGTTAGCGCAGGGTACACACTAAGCCCTGAAGCCAAAGCACAACAAGACAGGTTCATGGCTTTGTCTAATGCAGGTTTGACTCAAGCTGAACAAGCACAGGCTCAATTTGCTCCTTTGCAAACAGGCGCTCAAAGATTGTTTGGTCTTGGTAATCAATACTTGGCTCAATCTCCTGAATCTGTCGCACAGAACTATCTCAATCAACAGATGGCTTTGTTGCAACCAGGCAGAGAGTTAGAGTTAGCTAATTTGCAAAACAGACTACAACAACAAGGTCGTGGTGGTTTGGCTGTTGCTCAAGGCGGTACTATGGGTGCTACAACTCCTGAACTACAGGCTTTGTATAACGCTAGAGCGCAACAAGAGGCTGTCTTAGCGGCTCAAGCTCAACAAGCTGGTCAACAACAGGTTGCTTTTGGTGCAGGATTACTTGGTCAAGGCGCTGGCGCAATGGGCCAATACTATGGTGGTCAACAAGCCGCTTATGCTCCTTACACGACTGCAATGGGTCAGGTTCAGAATCTTGAGGCTTTGGGTCAACAACCTTTCCAAATGGGAGCACAACTTGGCCAAACAGCGTCTACTGCGGGTGCTAGGGCAGGTGCTTTAGGCTTAGAAGGTGCAAACATTAGCCAACGATTGGCTACAGGTGCAGCCGCTACTACTAATCCATACTCTACTGCATTGGGTGGTGTTGCTTCTAACCCCGCATTTGGTCAACTATTGGGTGGATTGTTTAGCAATGTACCACCCACTACGGCTTTAAGCGCACCAGCAACATCATTTGGTGCTGGTAGTTATTATGGCAATCAAGACCTTGGCTTATATTTGTAAGGAATCATCATGGCAGAAAATATTGTAGCGGGTCTGTTTGGACTAACCCCAGAGATGTATGGTGAGCAACAACGTAGAGGTGCTTTGCGTGAGGGTATTGAACTTGCACAACTAGACCCTGCGGCTCGTGGTGCGGCAATGACCTATGCGGGTGCTAGGGGTTTTGGTGGTGCTTTAGCGGGTGCTATGGGCATAGAAGACCCACAACTAAAGATGATTAGTGCTCGTCAACAGATTCTTGGTCAACTAGATCAATCTGATCCTGAGTCCATCCTAAAAGGCGCTCAGATGTTGGCACAAATGGGCGATCAACAAGGTGCTATGGCTTTGGCTCAATATGCTCGTCAAGCACAGGGCGATGTGGCTCAAACTCAACAAAGACGGGCTGCTGCACTGGCTTCTACTGCTCAAGCAACTCGTGAGCGATTCCAAGCCGATCCTGAGAAAGTTCGATTGGCTAGGGCAGTAGCCGCTACAAAAGGCGTAGAAGGCTCTCCAGAGTACATCACCGCCTATAACGAGTCTTTGGAAAAACAAATGGCTCCTGCTGATAAGCCAGAGACAAAAACAACTATCCAAAAACTTCAAGAATATGCGGCAACTTTGCCACCTGGCTCTCCGCTATTAGCTCAAGTACAAGCAGCAATTAAAGCTGAAGGTCAAGGCCGTGGAACAAGTGTAGAAGTTAAGTTGCCAGAATCACAAAAAGCAGAACAAAGTGAGCGAGGCAAGTCTTTAACTAAAGATTTCTTTGAAAATGTTGCTCCAACAGCTAGAAATGCTCAAAAGAATTTACCTGCAATTACATCCAATTTAAATATTTTGAATAAAGGTTTTGAAACTGGTTTTGGTACAGAAACAGCCGCTTCTGCCGCAAAAGTTTTGTCTGCTTTAGGGGTTCAGGGTGCTGAAAGATTTGCCTCAGATTCACAAATATTCTTAGCCAATGCAAACCAAGCAGTTCTGTCAAAACAACTTGAGCAAAAAGGTACGCAAACTAAGACCGATGCCGAGCGTATTGAGCAAACTGGTGCAAGATTGGGTAATACCAAAGAGGCGAACAAGTTTATTCTTACAGTTGCTAGAGAACAACTTCAGCGAGATATTGAACAACGTGATTTTTATGCCAAATGGTATAGAACGAACACAACTTATGATGGCGCAGAAGATGCCTGGTTTGATGGAGAAGGCGGTAAGTCTTTGTTTGATAGACCTGCTCTTAAACAATATGGTGTTTCTGCTTCAAAACAAATACCAACAAATGCACCATCTGCATCAACAGTAAGCATAGATCAAGAAAGGCAAAATGCAAAAGCAGCAATTGCCGCAGGAGCACCCGCTGATAAAGTGCGTGAGCGTTTTAAACAAAAAACTAATCAGGAGTTGTAAATGGCTACTGGATATGAAGACTTGCTCCCAACTGAAGCTACGGGCGTTTCTGGTTATGAAGACCTTTTGGTTGCTAAACCAAAACAACAACCAACAAATTCGTTAGGCCAACTTTTAAGGTCTGCCGCTTCATTGGCTGACGTTACTGTTGGCGGTGTATTACCTGCTGCCGCACAGATGGTAGGCTATCCTTTGGCACGTTTGGGACGTTCTCCTGAAGAGGCTCAAGCAGCTACACAAAGGATTGTCTCTGCTGTTGACAAACCATTTGGAAAAATGGCTGGCGTTACTGAGACTCCAGAATATCAGGGTGAGGCTGGTCGTCAACTGCTAGACTTTATTGGAGAAAACTTCCAAAAAGGTGCTAAGTTTATTTCTGAAAAAACAGGAATTCCTGCTCCAGATGTTGAAAGTTACATGGCTTCATTGGGTCTTGCCGCACCTACTATTGCTAAACCTGCGGCTAGAACAATACAAGAGTTAGCCACACCCACATTAGAAAAAGCCGTTATTGGTGCAAAATTGCCTTTTGAGCCAATGGTTCAAGCTAGGCGTGAAAGAATGTCTTTAGAGGACTACGCTCGTGGGCCACAAATTGATGCGGCTAGAGAGGCGCAACGTCTTGGTATTGCATTGTCTCCAGAAGATATTCAACCATCAATTCGTACTCGAACAATTTCTGCAATTGCTGGAGAGCAAGGCTCAAGAGCAATAACTGATGTAAACAAAAATCAAGTGCGTAAAGTTGCTTTAAATGAATTAGGTTTGCCAGAAACTACCCAATTTGATAGCAAAACACCATTTAATAACGCAAGAATAAGGGTTGCTGAACCATATAACCAAGTTAGGCAACTACCAACAATGACTGCTGATGAGTCATTGCTGTCATCTTTAAATAGACTACGTCCTGATGAATCTGTTATTGGGTCAGAAAAATATGCAAAAGGTATTAATGCAATTATTGATGATGCCATTACCAAAACAACAAAGGGCTTAACTGGTGCAGAAGTCCTTAAAAATGTTCAAACATTGCGTCAACGTGCTCAAAAGACATACAACAACAAATCCGCAGACCTTGCCGCTTTAGATGTTGCAGACACAAACTTAGCTATTGCCACTGCTTTAGAGTCAATGATTGAAACAAACATTTTCAATCCAAAACTTTTATCTCAGTTTAGAGATGCTAGGCAAAAGATGGCTAAAACTTATGCTTATGAAGCCGCTACAGACTTCAATACAGGCATTATTGATGTCACCAAACTTAGTCGCATTACCGAAAAAGATAATGCCATGACAGGCGATATTGCTGCACTTGGAAAGATTGCGGGTAATTATCCAGATGCATTTGCTGTCAAGCCATCTAAAGGATTTGCTGATACACCTCGAATTGCAAGAGCAAGTATTGGTGGCGCAACGGGTGCGGCAATTGGTAGTCAATTTGGCGTTGGAGGTGCGGCATTTGGCGGTCTTATGGGAACTTTAGCTGGCGAAGGTATTGGGTCTTTGGCGGCAAGTCGATTGGCTTCTCCAAGTTATCAAGCGGGTTTAACTTTGCGTGATGCCCGTATCCCTGTTAGTCAAGTTGCAACAGCGGCACAACCAATTCCTCAGAGTCAGGCTATTGTTCCTTATCAAGCCCCTGTAGAGGTTTTGATGCCTGGTCAAGGCCCATATCAGCCTAATTTTGTTATTCAACCTAACCAGTATGGCCCTCGTGTTGAAACGCCTGGCTTTGCACCCACTCCACCACAACTTACCGCACCTAGTGGACAAGGAACTATTTCTGGCTTACGGGCAGAAGATGTTCGCAGATCAGGAATGTCTCGCACACTTGGTCAACAAGCAGAGGCACAACAAGCGGCTTTAGAGGCGGCTTCTCGCCAACCTACTCGTGGTGCTGTAGAACTTCAAATTAATCCATTAACAGGCGTTCCAGAGGTTTCTACGGGTGTTCGTGGTGCTACGCCATCTACATTCCAAGACTTTGGAACATCTTTACAGTCTGCAACAAATAAAGCTGCTTCAGGTCGCACATTTGATTTCACTGCTGCTGAAAAGGTTGCATTTGACAGAACCCGAGTTGATTTGGCTGAAATATTGCCAGGCATGAAAACATTGTCTGATAAAACTATTGCAACAAGAATCCAAGATCGAGAGTGGGTGCAAGATGCAATTACAAAAGCCCGTGATAAGGCTGTTGCTTTTGAACAAATTGCGGCTCGTGCAAAGACTAGAGATGCACAACAACAAGCCATTGCCAATAGAGAACGAATGTTAGACCTTGCCGAACAAATGGAAAATACATTGCGGGTGGCAAGACCTGACGTAAGTGGTAAGACACAAGGGCCAAAGACTCGTGCGGCTTTTCGTGAAGGATTGTTAACAAACCCACAACCTCCATTTAAGGTGGAAATTCGTGGGACTAACAAACTTTTGTCAGGCGACTAAATGAAAGACGGACTGTTTGCTATCTCAGTAGCAGTCCTTCTTCTTTGTTTTGTAATTTTCTGTAGTTATATTATTGTTTGGGCATTTCCGTGATCGCCTTTCTCTTGGCGGCAACCATAGAGTACCGATGTATTAAATGGACTTGGACTGGCGATGTTTACAATCGCAAAGTAGTCTGTCTCAAGTGGGAGAGAAAGAAGTGATTGATCCGATAACGGCTCTTGCGGGTATCCAATCCGCTATCAGCATGGTCAAGAAGGCGGCTAATGTTGCCAATGACTTAGGCTCACTTGCGCCTATGATTGGTAAGCTATTTGACGCTAAGTCTGTAGCTACAAAAGCCATGCTTCAGGCCAAGCAGTCTGGAAAAGGCTCAAACATGGGTACTGCCCTCCAGATCGAGATGGCTTTGGAACAGGCTAGAGCGTTTGAGGAAGAACTTAAAATGCTCTTTATGACTACAGGCAAGATTGACGTATGGCAGAAGATTAAAGCCCGTCAAGCAGAGATGGACTTGGCAGATGCCAAAGAGATAAGTGCTTTAAAGAAAGCAGAGAAAGAAGCCAAGCAGAAAGAGCAAGAACAACTAGAGATTGGTTTGGCAATAGGTGGAGTATTCTTTGTTTTGTTTTTAGTCTTTGTTGGCGTAAATGAATTGATGGAATTCTGTGCAACTACTCGTAGATGTGGCAGATGAATGAGTACCAAAAGACTTTTGACCTATGCCTAAAGATATTTGTCTATGGGGTAGTGGCATTGTGGTTTCTTGGTTTCTTAAAGTTTCTTCCTGATGATCTGTCAGACAAAATTGTTAATCTCTTACTTGGAAAGATTGGACTGTAATGCTCTCACTATTCTCAACACTAGGCGGTTTGTTAATTTCTGGACTACCCAAACTTCTTGATTACTTCCAAAATAAAGCAGATCAAGCGCATGAGTTAAGGCTTGCACAGGTTCAAACTGAGCGTGAACTACAACTAGCGGCACAAGGCTTTATTGCCCAACAAAAGGTTGAGGAAATCCGCACAGACCAGATTGCCATG
>Ga0208975_1001324_pt1 | contig 10613 bp, 14 predicted proteins | sample GreLakmeER78MSRF_FD_187700 | JGI IMG/M metagenome (GOLD analysis project Ga0208975, IMG submission 187700) | Freshwater lentic microbial communities from great Laurentian Lakes, MI, USA - Great Lakes metaG ER78MSRF (SPAdes) | ecosystem: Environmental > Aquatic > Freshwater > Lake | place: Great... | reverse complement strand
TACCATTAGCATTCGATTGTCCACCGGTTTTTTGAATTAAGTTTAAAAGTTGTTCGTAACTTGTGGGTATATTTCTTTGGAAAGATTTTTGGTCTTTCGCAATTGATGAGAGTTGTTTTGAATATTCGCCCGCACCCCTCGCATCTGAATCAGCTGCCGATTTCGTTTGATTTTTTGTTGCCTCAGATACTGCAACATAAGATTGAAAGGCTGATATTTTAGACTGTATGTCTTTATATCCGCCTGATACATCTGAAGAACTATCTGATACTCCGAAAGGCATATTATTTCATTTTATAGGTTGGTTCTTCAACAATTTCAGCGTCTTTGTCAATTAAAGTACGTAACAAATCATCATCCAAATCTAATAGAGTAAATGATTCTTGGTTAGAATTAGATTTTTCCCATATACTTGCCTGTAGTTTTGACAGAGAAAGTTTTTTCTCAACACATTCATTTATAATTCTTTGTTGTTTTTCTAAAACTGGCCCGATTTCTTTCATATCTTGAGGCTCTCTCATCATAGGAATCAATTTGTTTTGAATCCTTATGGCGGTATTTCGTTGTTCAACTATTTCATTATAAATTTCTTGCATCAATGAAAGTAGTGATTCCTTTGTTAAATCAATAACTTTTCTTTGTGGTCTTGGCATATCTATAAATAGTTTTTTTACTCTTTTATTTTAGTCTGGACCATCAAATATAGTTTTTTGAATTTTTTCATAGAGTTCCTAATTTCTTTTGTTGATAAATTAGTCATTTCCCTTAGAGACAATAGAACAATATTTTTATTAAATTTATTGTTGTCATTACCTGAGAATATAGTTTCATAATTTTCAAATAAGTCTATTAATGCATATCCTAATTTGACCTCACTTGTACTCAAGTTTTCATTGTCAATATAAGATTTTAGTTCATCCAAATAAGAAATAATTACCACCTCTGTTTCAACTATGTCAGCATCAATAGTATATATCATATCAGGTCTTTCTTCTAATGAAGAAGAAATATCTTCGTAAGATACTTTCCTATTAGTTTCTTTTTGGTCCTTAATTATTTGACCCATCAAATAATTTTTACAAATTGTACCAAAGTAAGAATATGCTTTCTTATTTTTTGCTGGTTGAAACTTATCAACTTTTGTCATCAAGAAAGAATGTGTATCATTATGGATTTCTCTAAAATCCATATCTTTCCTATAAAGTTTGTATCTTCTTATTATCGAAGAAATCATTTTATCCAACGGATATCTTAGGAATTCATTGTAAACCTTATTTTTTTCTTCTTGGGTTTCAGCTAATAAAAACATTTTTACAGCTTCTTCCTCTCTTACATCAAAGTAATTTGTTGGTGTTGCAGTCGCTTTCCGACCCCTTTTTTTCTGAAGAGTTTCTTGAGTAGTGGCTGTTAATGATTCTAACATTAAGCACTTTCACTCTCATACTTTATGGCTCTGTCATTTGTGAAAAAATATTCTTTTCTTGCCGTCTGAACCCAAAATGTAACTTCATCTCCAACCATCTTATCATTACCGAATTTGTAATTCCAAAAAATTGAACCTTCTCTTAAATTCATATGTTTGTATCCAAGTCTTGGTATTGTCATAATTTGTACAGAGTTGTACGTTAATCTTAATAAAAATTCATAAACAAAAGTAAGTTTTATTGATGATTTAAATCCACCAAAATCTTCGAATGTAGATTTTCTGATTACCATACCAGCTGTTTGAAAGTTTTGATAATCCTGAAGAATATCATTTGTAAGGAAACCCATTTCTTGAGTAAAGTTTGCGGCAAAAACTGCTTCATTTGTAAATCCCGCAAAAACACCTTTGTCATCTACATCTACTACAATAGGTAAAAATGAATCAACACTTGGATTTTTTTCAACGTATTGTAAAACGTTTTTGAACCAAATTGACGCATACTCATCGTCAAATTCAAAAAATGAAATCCATTCCCCTGCAGCATTTTGAGCACCATAATTAATTTGGTCTGAATAGTTTGGTTCTTTATCCCAAACTAACTTTTTTACAACAATATCTCCAAAGTCATAAGTTTCCAACAAATTTTGTAATTTTTCTTCTTGAGTTGCAACAATTACTAGTTCTGTAAAACCTACGGATTGTAATTTTAGTGATTGAATTGCTCTACTGAAATAGTCTTCAAAGTTAGGAACTACTGCAGATTTTATTGGTAAGATTACTGATAAATTTATATTTTTTTCCATATTATTCGCTAAATTTTAATAATTGTTCTTCCATAGATTCAGCTCTAGAATTGATGTAAGAGCTAAATAGTTCTAGGGTTTTATTTTTAAATTGTTCTTTAGTTGGTAAATTTTTAATAGTTTTTTCTATGTTACTATGGATTTCAGGTGATAAATTATCTTCCAACCAATGTTGTGCCCAATCTGCAATCAATTCAGGTAAAATAATTTCATTGTTAACCCAAACACCGTTGTCTTCTGTCATCCACTCTGGTTTTAGGTTTGGTGTTATTCCAATTACAGGAACTCCACACTTCATACTTTCCAAGGGAAAGGTTCCATAAGAACTTGTTCTATCAATCCAAACAGACAAGAAACACTCAGATATTGCTTTGGCAAATTCTTGTTGTGACAGTCCACGAAGGTCTCGGAATGTAAACCATCTAAATTGAGGGAATCTTAAATAAAATGTTTTTATTAAATTAATTGTGTCAACCTGTTCTCTAGAGTGTACACCTATGATTGGCATAGGTAATTTATCAGATTTTTTGAAATAATCTTCAATAAAAGGTTCCAAAATGTCGAATGACTGACTCCTCATAATTTTTTGAACGTGTTCTTTTTGTGTTTCACTTGTAGTGATACATTTCAAGAAACCAAATTGGTTCCAAGTTTGACCTGGTTGCAAAGTTTCTAACATATACGAATAACCTTGACACAAAATAATTTTTCCACAGGGTAGATTTTTTACTTGTTCCATTACAAAACCAAAAATTTCTGGTAGAACAAGAAAATCTTCAGGCGAAATTTCTATGTTTGAATTTTCAATATAGTTGTGAGGTAACTCAACCATATACTCTTCACCCAACCAATTTGATACACCGTCATATTCCTTTTTTTCGTGAAGAATAATAGTATTATATCCTTCTTTACGAAGAATTAATGCCATATCATAAATGTATTTGATTGAGGCTTTAGCATTTCCTTTAGTGTCGTGTACAAAGAAATAAATCCTCGAAGATTTATTTCTAAGATTTTCAATAGATTTTCTTACTTTTTCTATTTGTGGGTCTTCCATATCAATAGTGTTTAATTAATTTTTTATTTAGAAGTGTGTTGAATGCGAGTTTAAAGGGAACACTCGTGTTATTTGTTCCTTTAAATCCTAATTTTTCATCACCTAATTCAGTCTCAGTAAAAACAACGTCCAGCATAAGTTTTATTAATTCATATTTTACTACATTGACTCTTTGTTCTGAAGTTCCTGAAATATTCAAACTTTCATCTCCAACAGTATCAATGTAATTTTCGATTTCATCCAAATCAACGTAATAATTTTCTCCAAGAACTTGTATCATAATTTATTTATAACTTCGTTTAATTGTTTAATAAAACTTACAGAAAGTTCTGTTTTAATATCTTTGTTGTAAGTTGAATTAAATTTTATAATTTTTTTATCTTCAGGATAATTTAATAATAAATCAGGATTTGCTGTAAGTAAAACGTCAACTTCACTCCACATTGAATTTATTGTTATTTGAGAGTAAAATTTTACTTTTTCTATTTGACATCCAAACTTTGAAAGGAAGAATAGTGTTGCAGGTTTTGATTTACCAATTTCATCTGAAACTATTAATATTTCGTGTTTATCCCTATTTTCTAAATAAAAATCAAATAAATCTTTAAATGTTGACATTTCGGTTGATGGTGCGTGACCAAAAATTTCCATACAATGTTCTGTATATAAAAATTGGTATAATTCATCCTCATCTTTAAATTTTAAATGTTTAGAAATGTCTAAAGATTCTATTGGAGATAGTATTTTGTATTGTTCTTTTTCTTCATTAGAAATCAAAGGGTTTTCCAAATAAAACTTAGAGTACACCTGTTCAATTTTGGACAATGTATCTCTAAGGACTCCATTAACTTCAATACCAATTTTCATTAGTCTTCGTATTTTTTAAGAATTTTTGTAATTAATGGGTTTCTAACAACATCAGTGTGTTTAAACTCGTGAGTTTCAATACTTTCCATATCGCTAAATCTTTTGATTGCATCCCATAAACCTGAATGCGTTTTGTCTTTGTATCTGTCAGTTTGTTCTAAGTCTCCTGAGATTAAAAACTTTGAATTAAAACCAATACGAGTCAGTAATAATTTCATTTGGTTAGGTGTTGAGTTTTGTGCTTCTTCAAAAATCAAAATTGAATTATCAATATTCATACCTCTCATATATGCTAATGCAAAAACTTCAATGACTTCCAATTCTTTCAATTTTTCTCTAGTTTCTTTTCCAATAATTTTATTCAAAAGATAATAAGAAGGAAAAATATATGGGTCCAATTTTTCCTCAACATTTCCTGGTAAAGAACCTAATTTTTCTTCAGCTTCTACTGCTGGTCTTACAATGATTAGTTTTTCGTAGGGAGTTGATGGGTCTGCTAATAAATCGATTGCAGCTTTCATAGCAATGTAAGATTTACCAACACCGGCAGGACCAGAACAAATTGTTATTTCACTTTTAGTTAATTTGTCGTAATAAATTCTTTGACTTTCACTAAGAAATTTTTCTTTTGTTTTCTTTTTTATTATTGATGAAATCAGTTCTTTTTTTGATTTATAAAAGTCCTCACCACTTGGAGTTGGTGTTGGAGAATTATTTTGTCTTTTTCTCATTATTATTTTTTAAAGTAGTTATACCAATGTTCAACCATTTCATCTAACATTGATTCAAAAGTATATTCAGGTTTCCAATCCAAGGTTGTTCTTGTTTTGGTAGAGTCTCCTTTCAAATATTTTAACTCTTCGGGTCGTATAAAAATTTCGTTTTGAACCACAAAATCTTTGTAATTTAAACCCAAAGAATCGAAAACATATTTTGTCATATCCCTGACTGAGTGGGTTTTCATAGTTGATACTACAAAATCATCAGCAATTTCGTGATTAATAATTTTGTGCATTGCTTTTACATAATCTTTTGAATGACCCCAATCTCTATATGAGTCTAAGTTACCCAACTCTAATTTGTCTTTCATACCAAGTTTAATTTGTACTGCTGTTTTAACAACTTTGTTTGTTACAAAATTTGAACCTCGTCTTGGTGATTCGTGATTGAAAAGAATACCATTAGTCGCGTGTAATTTATATGCTTTCCTGTAATTCCTTACAATTGAGTAACCAAATAATTTAGAACAACCATAAGGTGACACTGGATGCATTGGTGTGGACTCCCTCTGAAAACCATCGTCATCTACAGAATTTCCAAACATTTCAGATGATGATGCCTGATAAAATTTTGCTTCGGGAACAATTCTTCTGTAAGACTCTAACATATTGAGTACACCCAAGGCATTCGTTTTAACTGTAAATTGGGGTATATCAAAACTTATTCTCACGTGACTTTGTGCACCTATATTATAGATTTCATCAGGTTTTACTTGAGAAAGAATTCTGTCAATTGAACTTTCATCAAGTAAGTCTCCGTAGTGAGTCATAATATCATTGGCGATGTGTAATACTCTTGCGTCTTGATGTTCTGACATAGAGTTACGTCTTACCATTCCGTGAACTTCATAACCTAAAGACAATAGATGTTCAGCTAAGTAACTACCATCTTGTCCGTTAATACCTGTTATAAATGCTTTTCTTCCCATCATCCTTTTTTTGATACTGTAAACTTATTCAATTCTAAATTATTGTATATACTTTCTGAACAAGCCAAGATTAAACCATCATCAAAATAAGATTGTTCAATTTCAAAAGAACAAATTATTTTATATCCAAAAGATTCTATTTTTTTTATAAATGGATTGTTTGGTGAGTGAGTACCTAAAAACAAAAAATCAATTTTATTTTCTTTGAAACTTTTTTCAGCTCCATCTAACAATTGATGTTCTGCATTTTGTATGTCCGCGTGTAAAACCTCTATTTTAGATAGTTTTTGATTTTCCATCAACCAATCGATAGAAATTCTTGGTATTTCATAGCCTCTCCCATCCCAATCTTGAAAATCAGTTTTTTCTTTATATGAATCTCCGATACACCCATTAATAAAAGTTCCCTGAAAATTATTAAGTTTGAAATTTAAACCGCCCAATTCACATTTATATGGATTTGGTTCAATCATAATGTTTTTAGCTCCTTTAATTTCTTTGTGAAACCAAAGGGAATAATATGACCAAAAACTACCACATTCTACCATAGTTGAATTTTCAGGGATTAAATTCAATACTTCATAAAAAACCTTTTCTTCTTGTGGTTCGTGGTGACCTTTAAGATAATTTATGACATCAGTCATCCATTGTCCGTGATATGAACCATCATATACTAATATACCGTTGTGCATAACAATACACTTATCACCATTAACTTCAATAACAGCTCCCGCATTTTCTACTTTTGGTATGTAGTCAGTATCTTGACACATTTTAACTTTTGGTAAATAATTGTAGTTGTACCCCTCGTTACCATAAATTATTTTATATATTTCTTGTAATCTTTCCATTTTATTCTATAAATTTTTTGTCTAAAGCTTGCCCAAAATAAGGACCATTTTTTTGTTCACAAATGATTGTATCATCCTCGAGAATTTCAAAAGTATGACCCCCAAATAAAGTGATATTCATATCCCCCTCACTTAATATTTTTGTGTGGATTAATGTATCATCAATATCGTAATGCCAAACTTTAATTTTACCTTTAAAAACCAACCAGGATTCCTGAGCGATTTGTTCTGTAAACTCAATAGGTTTGTAAATATGTTTGTGAGTTTGAAATTTTTTACCGGCATTTTTTCTAACAACTGAACATTGTAAAAAATTGTCCTCGGGTATTAAATCAATTCTATCTGTAACCTCATTTAAATTGTAAACAATATGAAGCAGTTTTGATGTGTCTACTTTAGAGTATACGTGTTCCATTTTTCAATTTTTTTTAGGATAAAAGTAACTCTAGAATCGTTCTGAGTTACCTCAGATGTTTCATCAAAGTAAGGTATTATTTTTATAAATTCGAACCCTATTTCACTTAATATTTCTTTGAGTATATCTATGGTCCAAAGTCTATGAGTTAATTTGAAATTGATTGTCTCAAGTAGAGTTGAATCATCGTATACTTTGATTTCAGTATCCATTTCACACATAGAATTAATTTTATCTGTTGTGGTTTTTGTTTCAGAAAAAATAGTGTGACCCACCTCGAAAAATTGTTTTTTTGAATATTCTTTTGGTGTATCAATAATACAATTAACACCATTCCAACAGTCAAAAATAAATGTACCCCCAACCTCAATTAATTTGTCGATTTCCAAAAAGTATTTGACCAAATCAGAAAGTTTTGTGATGTGATTTACAACGTTAAACATCGAAATTACAGTAGAGTATTTTTGGGGGAGAATTAGTTTGTCCAAAGGTCCAACGTGAGTGTTTATATTTTTAATACCGAGTTTTTCAATTTTTTGTAACCCCTGATTAATCATAGATTCCGAAAAATCGGTAGCGAGAATTTTATCAAAATGATTAGACAAAATAATACTATGAGACAGAGTACCTGCCCCAATATCTAATAGTTTTTTTCCCTGTGAATATTTTTTGATTAATTCACATTCTTTGCTATAGTCTTTTTGGGAATATAACAAATCATAATATGCCGACAGTCTTTTCTCGTAAGAACTCATTGATTTTATCACAAATATATTTTATTTCCTCATCACTTATACTCACAAATGATGGTAGACATACACCTTCTCGATACATTTTTTCCGAAACTTCAAAGTTGTCTTTTTTAAATAATTTGGAAAAAAACGTTTTTTGTTTTTGGTAAGCAGGTTGTTTGTGTAATGGATAAAAGAAAGTCCTTGTTTCGATTCCCTGAGTTTTCATATACTCCATTAAATCATAACCTCCACCTGGTACAGTAATACAAACTCTAAATGGTATGTGACTTGATTGAAATGGGGGTTCGATAATTTTGATGGATGAATCTAAATTTGTCTTATACGTAAATAAGATGTGTTTTTTTCTTCGGATTATCTCATCTAACTTTTCTAACTGTGATAGTCCTATTGCAGACTGAATATCTGTCATTCTGAAATTGTAACCTATTTCAGGATGGATGAAACTACCTCTATCTATTCTTCCCTGATTTCTTATGAAGAGTAACTTTTCGTAGATTGTATCATCGTTTGTAACAACTAAACCACCCTCACCTGTTGTGATTGTTTTGTCTGCAAAAAATGAAAAACTACCAACTTCACCAAAAGTGCCTGCGTGTTTACCATCCCAAGTTATACCAATAGCCTGTGCAGCATCTTCAACAATTTTTAACTTGTGTTTTTTTGCAAAACTTACAACTTCATCCATATTACACGCCATACCATAAATGTGAACCGGCATAATCGCTTTGGTTTTTCTGTTAACTAATTTTTCACATTTATTTAGGTCGATATGTAAATCATCACAGATATCAACAAAAACTGGTTTTGCACCACACATTTCTACAGCGTTCGCTGAAGCTATGAAGGTAAAATTTGGGACTATTACTTCATCACCTTTTCCAATACCAATTGCTCTTAGAGCCATATAGATTGATAAAGTACCATTTGGTGCTAAAACAGCGTGCTTAACTCCGATGAGTTTACATAACTTATCAATAAACTCTTTTGACTTTGGACCTTCAGTTATCCAATTATTGTCAAAACAAGATTTAATTGCTTGGTATTCTTTATCATCTAAAAAGGGTTGGAATTGGGGTATTTTCATTTTACAATAGATTTTATTGTTGGCCAAATATTATACTTATTAAGAATTAAATTTTTAGCCTCTTTTATTGCGGGTTTTCTTTTTTCGAAGTCATCGGTTTCTAAAAGTTTCAAAACTCTTTCTACTTCACCTTCTTTTCTAATATCAATTTGAATGAAAGAACCCTCAGGAAAATGTTTTGACAAATCAGTTCCACACCAAAAAATTGGACAACAATCTGCTAGTAAAGCATCGGTAAATTGTGTACCGAAAAAATTATCAATATTGTCCTGATTATCAAAACCTAAACAGTATTTGTAATCTTTTAAAGTTGAATATTTGTCATTGTCTGGTAATTGATGTGTTCTGAAATTTACTTCACCATACAAATGTAAGTCCGATTTACTTAAGAAATCTTTTGCGAAATTTTTTCTCAAACTATGCCCTTCACACATTTCTTTGTCAGATAGAATACAACAAACACCTTTTGTTTTTGAGTTTTCCTGATACGACATCAGTTCATCATAATCTTTACTCGTACCTCCGTAACCCTGTTTTCTGTAAACCCATCTAGTGAATAGATATCCTGTGTTGTTCCAATATGAAAAATGAGTATACTTGTCTCCCGGATAATTTTTGATGGACTGTCTGTCCAAAGCTTCCCTCGAAAAATAAATTAATTGTTCCTTAGAAAACCTACCTAACTTATCTTTTTCTTTGGTGTAATCCTGAATAATAATAATGTCAGCTTCATCGATATTCGAGGTTCCCTGTAAGTCTTCCCAAATTCCTAAATTGTTTGGAGTTTGGTATTTATAATCTTCTAATAACTTTTGACTAGTTGCCCAATCAGTTGCTGCAAAATATACTTTTTTCATAAATTATTTAATATAAGTCCAAATTTCATCAGTTCCCAATTTGAATTCGGGTAATAATTCTTGTACAGCTCTTTTTACACCTGCGGTTGGTTGGGTGAAGTCGTGTCCACTCATAACACCACCTACCTTCAATTTTGGTAACCAAGCCTGAATATCTTTCACAACTGACTCATACTTGTGGTCAGCATCAATAAAAATAAAATCAACTGATTCATCTCTAAATTCATTTGCGGCTTCCCAAGAATTTTTTTTGATATCTTTTACAACATCTCTTACATCAGCTCTTACTAAATTTTCATTGTACAATTCCCAAATGTGTTTCATTTGAGGTCGCAGATATTCGTTACCCTCGTTGGTATGAATTTGTGAATTATCAAAAAGGTCAACACCATATAATTCAAATTCATAGTTTTGTTCCTTCAATTTTTTTGCTAAATACATTATTGAATGGCCTTTCCAAGTGCCTAACTCAACAAGAACTTTGTATTTTTTTTGAGCAACCTCATTATAGAAATTTTGATAGTTAAACCAAATTTCACTGTCTAAGTATTTTTTAATTTCTTGATTCATTTTTTTCTTCCAAGTTTAATATATTTGTACCATACTCTTTCGTGTAAAAAATACAAAATCATTTTAGTGATTACCTCAAAACCGCCAATTGCTAAACCCAATTTAATGTCACCGGTAACAAGCCACCCCAAAATCATAGTATCAATAGTTCCTATTAGTCTCCAAGAGACTGACTTTAGTATATGTCTTTTTAGTACTGATTTTTCTCTAACTGTTTCAA
>Ga0208975_1001323_pt1 | contig 10617 bp, 15 predicted proteins | sample GreLakmeER78MSRF_FD_187700 | JGI IMG/M metagenome (GOLD analysis project Ga0208975, IMG submission 187700) | Freshwater lentic microbial communities from great Laurentian Lakes, MI, USA - Great Lakes metaG ER78MSRF (SPAdes) | ecosystem: Environmental > Aquatic > Freshwater > Lake | place: Great... | reverse complement strand
AGCTTCAAATTAATTGGGAAAGGACTACTTTGGGGTAATTTAATTGGTTTAGCTTTTTGTCTTATTCAAAAAGAATTTCAATTTGTAAAATTAAATAGCGACACTTATTATGTAGATTTTGTAGCCATTAATATTAACTGGCTTTATGTATTATATTTAAATATGGGTACATTTTTTATTTGTTCAATCATGTTATTATTACCTACATTAATTATTACAAAATTAACCCCAATTAAAACTTTAAAATTTGATTAACTAATTTATATTAATACCCAAAATTCTTTAATCGAGTATCATTGCTTCTCCAGTCTTTATCTACTTTTACAAACAGCTCTAAATATATTTGTTTTTTAAAAAAAACTTCCATGTCTTTTCTAGATTGAATTCCAACTCGCTTAAGCGCAGTGCCTTTGTCGCCAATTATAATTCCTTTTTGGCTATCCCGTTCAACTAAAATGTCTACTTGAATTTTAATGATTTTTTCTTCATCTGAAAACGAATTTACTACTACTTCAACGCTATATGGAATTTCTTTTTTATAATTTAATAATATTTTTTCGCGAACAATTTCACTCACAAAAAAACGTTCAGATTTATCTGTAAATTCTTCTTTACTATAAAAAGCATTACCCTTGGGAAGTAACTCAATAATTCGGCCCATTATTTTATCGATATTAAATTTTTCGAGTGCTGATATAGCCATCATTTCAGCATTTGGTAATTTTTCACGCCATAAAATGAGTTTTTCTTCGAGCTGAGCTTGAGTAGCAATATCAATTTTATTGATGAGTAATAAAATAGGAGTTTTAGTTTTTTGAAGTTTATTTAAATAAGAATCTTCTAATTGTATGTCTTCAAAAACATCTGTAATTAGTAAAAAAACGTCGGCATCAGTAAATGCATTAATTACAAAATGCATCATTTTTTCTTGTAATTTATAAACTGGCTTTATTATACCAGGCGTATCACTAAACACAATTTGATAATTTTTATCGCTAACTATACCCATAATTCTGTGACGAGTAGTTTGAGCTTTTGAGGTTATAATACTCAATCGCTCGCCTACCAATGCATTCATGAGAGTTGATTTGCCTACATTAGGGCAACCAATAATATTTACAAAACCAGCTTTGTGCTCTTTATCCATCCTACTAATATTAATTTGTTTTACAAAGAAACTAATTATATATTTGCACTCCAATTTAAAGCAACATATTTATTAAAAGATATAGTGCGGGATAGAGCAGGGGTAGCTCGTTGGGCTCATAACCCAAAGGTCGTTGGTTCGAATCCATCTCCCGCTACTAAATTAGAAAAGCTGTCCTTCGGGATGGCTTTTTCATTTTTACCCCAGTTCATACCCCTTATAAACAAAGGGATTCTGCGGAAAAAATCATTAACATTTCGAGTTAGATAACCCCTTGTTGAAGGGATAATGACTAAGCCCTTTGGGAAGACTGTTTTCTGTAATTTCAACTTGGTCTCAAGGTCTGAAGAATCCCAATAATACTGTATGTTTCGAGCTATCTCAATTGCTTCATTAATGAACATTTCGGAGTTAGATAACTTTTTACGCAGATCATACAAACGATGTTCTTTTTCTAATTTTTCCTGTTTTATTTGGTCTTGGAATAAATTATAAGTATCCGAAGATAAATTAGCAGATGAAAACAAAAATTTTTCATCCAATGATTTTAATTTCAAATCTGAATTAGCAACTTCACGTTCTAGTGTTGTTATCGAACTAATCAAATCCTGGTGATTGAATTTAAAAAATTTATGAAGTTGCAACTTAAACGGTTCAACTAGATCCTCTCTGAGATTGTATTTTGCTAGTAGCTCACTGAATCTATCATTTAAGCCAATATTGCGTGATTTGCCAATAGAATTAGCATTAAAGGTTGCTCCTTTACATTGGTTGCATTTATAATAATGTATCTTCTTTTTCTTTACCTCATATCCTGATAGTTGATGCCCGCATACACCGCAAATTAGAAAGCGAGATAAAGGTCGATAGATGTTTGCTGCTTCGCTTGCATATTGCACCCTCTTTGGTATATTTAATAATTCATTTATTCTTAGAAAATCAATTTCACTAACCATAGTCTCCCAGTGACCTTGCACTGGATGTTCAAGTAATGAGTTTACAATTATACCAGCATAAAAAGGCTTGCGCCACATTTCACTTAATTGATGTTTAGCTAAAACTAATCCTAACTCACTTAATTTTTGTCGAATCTGTATGTCCCGTTCACCTTCAATTTTCCATTTCCATGCTAGCTTAATTAATTTACCTTTTTCGTTGATGAATATTTCTTGTTTGTGATGTTTTAAAGTAAAGTCAACAACCCGTGTACCACGCATAGTATATCCTATTGGTGCTTTACCTAGCCAATTACCAGCTAATAAAAATTTCTTCATGCCAGGTAAAGTTCTTTCCAATCTTTCTTGGTTCTCAACCTGTGCTTTCAATAGTTTATCGTAAATCTCGTAGCGTTCCTTTAAATTCTCAGTGCTTAAACCAGAGTTGGTTTCAATCAAATGTATTCCTTTGTTTTCAACTAAGTCATGCACTATACCAATTGCATTTGCCCCACTTCTACTAAAACGATTTATAAACTTTATTGCAATTGCATGAGGCTTTGGATAAGTCATGGTTACCCTTTCGTATAATTGTTTAAATTCTTTTCTAGTAAAATCACCAGAAGCACTTTCATAAGTAGCTCCATAAATTTCTAATAACTTGTAATTGTTTTTTATAGAAAATGATCGAATCTCATCTTCTTGCTCAACCAGTGAAAAATTCTCATTTTGTTGTTTGCTACTAACTCTGGTATACCCAACTATGTTTCTATTTTCTTCACTTTGAACCTGTTTCGGAATAATGAATTTTTGAAATAAATTTAAGTTTGTCATATTTTATATTTGTTTGTTTTTAATTACTGGGTTTTGATGTGATAAATTGAAAGCTAAGATTGTTAATTCTGCTAGGGTTCCAATTGCTTGTTGAACTGCAGCATCATTCCAATCTTTGAAGTCTCCACTTTTCCTAAATTCTTCAATTGATATTGCCCATGGCAAATGTTCTGTTGTGTGAATATTATTTTTCATGTTATTAGTTAGTTGATGGTTTTAAAAAATATTTAAAATCTTCTTTATCATCTTGTATATGAAACATTATACTCCTTGAAACATTTCTTGTTGTAGGTAAGGAACCATGTTCCAATTCGTCTACTTGAATATTATAAACTACCTGAATATATTTAAATAAATAATTGATGTCTACATCTACTAAGTATTCTGATTGAATTAAACCAGTTGATGTTCCCCTCAATGTTTTAGTAAAAACATTGAAGTAAGTTTCATTTAAAAACAATATTAGGGAACCTTTTATTTCAATTTTAGAGAAGCAATTGTACCAAAAGGATAAAACATTATTTCTTAGTTCAATTGTATTTGTATTATCAAAATCAATTTGATTAATTTTAGTAATATCTTTATGAATAAAAGTTTCGATAGACCAAAATCCTGTTACTAGAGTATCTTGTAAAGTATCTTCTATATTTTCTTCTATATTATCTTTTATATTATATAATTGGTTGTCAACCTGACTATCATTTATTTCAATTCGACTATCCTCTTCTTCAATTTGAATATTGGTATCTTCAACTTGACTACCATTAATTTCAATTTGATTATCCTCTTCTTCAATTTGAGTAGGGGTATGTTCAATTTGACTACCTCCCTCACTATTTGGAGTAATAACTTTGGAACTCCAATAAGGCTGTTTCTCTTCCTTTTTTATGTATTTTGGTCTGTATGCATCATTTAATGTCTTTATGAGTATTTGCATATCATGTTTCAATGTTATAAACACATCATCCGTTTCGATAATATCAAGCATTTTCAATGTTCGTTTTATTCTACCAACCGTTGTTTTTGAACAACCCAAGAAATTTGCCCATGTCTCATTTGACATATAACATTCCATTCCGTTACTCTGAAAGCTCCAAACTTTGTTAACCATAAGAGCTTGGTTTGCTGGTAAACCTTTTAATTCATACATCTGAACGAATGGTTCATCTACTTTTTTCTTTGCCATATTTTATAATTTTTACAAAGGTTGTTGTAAATTATTTCATGTGCAAATGACTGATATACAGTATGATAAAGTTAAGTCGTTAACTTTATTACAGTGTTTTTTTAATCTCTAATCGATTGATTTACAAGGGTAATTTTTAATGTTAAGAAATTGTTATATCTGCTTTTTTGTAAAAATAATTTCAACATTCTTCCATTCATTAGAAATACTTAAATCAATTTAATTTGGTTAATTGTTTTAACTAGTTTATATTTGTGTATAGTTATACAAAATTATCATGGACAAAAATACATTTAGCGCAACTGACTCATTAAAAACAATTGAAGCCGCAATTATTGAAGCAAAAAGTTCAAAAACAGGCGCCTCATTTTATTATATTCTTTGGGGAATTATTCTGTTCATCTATTTTATAGTCCATACCATAATTATTTTAAAACCTGAACTAAGAGGAACGATAATTGACACATTTAACTGGGTTCTTTTTCCTATAGGAGGCTTGTTATCGTACATAAATAAAAGTAAAGACCAAAAGGAAGAAAGCTATGTTCCTCAACTTGAGAAAGTATATTTATTCGCCTTCACTGGTTTTGCATTTATGTATGCTGTTCTTACTTTTGCTTCCAACTATTTATCTTCATCAATAGCCATTATGTTCTTTCCATTAATTATCGGTTCAACTGTTTATGTTGTAGGAGGGATCTCTAAACATAAAATTTCAATCTTTGGTGGGATTTTAAGTATGTTGTTAACGGTTGTAAGTATTTTGTCGGAAATCGAAATACAATTCTTTATGGCTTCGTTAGCTTGTATCGCTTCTTGCATTATTCCTGGAATCACAATGAGAAAAAGCAATGTTTAACGAACTCGACCCATTACTACATTCTCAATTAAGACTGGCTATAATATCCTTACTTATTGGATTGGAAGAAGCGGAGTTTGTGTATTTGAAAGAAAAAACTAAAGCCACTGCAGGCAATTTGAGCCTTCAAATTGACAAACTTAATTCTGCTGGGTATATCAATGTAAAAAAAGGTTTCAAGGGTAAGTACCCCGTAACAATTTGTAAAATTACTCCCAAAGGATTGATTGCTTTTGAGGATTACGTTGTTTCCATTAAAACTTATATTAAAATTTGATTTGCTTAATTGAATTAATAAAATTATAAACACATTCCTGCGTCAATAACGAAAATTATTCCTTGTTTTAAGATTTGACTACCGAGAAATCACACTACCCATTTTAATCTGTTATACCGCCTTGCGCCTTGTTATCAGTACAATTCAAAAGGATTAGCAACTAAAATAATTCCTTAATTAATTAGACCCCTGTGCTAAATCTTCTGCTTTTTGAGCCATTAAATTTAAAAGTAACACCGCAAATTGATCTTGGTTTAACTTTAATATCTTTTGAGTTTTTCTTTCTGCGGGTACAATTTGCATCCAGCCTTCCTTATCATTTCCAGTTGCAATAAAATTAACAATACCCGATTTAGGTACTCTTACATTCAGCTCTTTGTTAGGTAGAGCAACCTTTTCGGTTAAGTTTGATTTATTATTATTGATTTCCCTATGGTAGAATTCTAGCAATTGTGATTTTGTGATTGTATAAGTTTTCATTTTTGTTTTCTAATAAATAGTTTCATTTAGAAAATACCCTATGAATTTGCACATTAAATTTATTAAAATCATTTTTGCAAAATGAGCAAAATACAACCCAAACATATACCGTTTAATAGTGCAGAGGAAATGATTTTTCATATTGATATGTCGAATGTTTTAACGGAAAAAATTAAAGCTAGGATTAAACAGCTAGGTTCAGCAGATGAATCAAAAGAGGGAATAGAGAATTATATTACCGATAGTTTAAAGGTACTTGTTGACGGTTATATAAACATGATACTAAGTATTGAACAAGGCTATATCCAATAGACATCCACACCCCCCTTCCTTCCCTATGTATCCTTTGACGGGCCCTGCCCGTCAAAGCCTGTATCATAGACCTCAGATCCCAATTCTAAAACTTGAGGCATATTTTATTTTGAAATCAGTTTCTTTAAAAATTTTTTTAAATTTTTGGAGCTCAACAAATACCTTTTTCGACTTTGTACTAAATCTAAGCTATACCAATATCGTAGCATAGACCTTTTCTCTAAAAGCAGCATATTTGGAACCTTTAGGTGTAATAATCACAACCACCCTAAAACTTGCACATTAAATTAATTTCAATTACTTTTGTGCTATAAGATTATTAATTATGAAGGCAAGATACATTCGCACAAGTACCTTAAATCAAAACGAAGCAAGGCAGTTAGCAAAACAACACGCTGATGAGGTGCTTTTTATTGATAAGGTTAGTGGAACAATACCTTTTATTGATAGGGAACATGCAAAACGGCTCATTGACGAAATTGAAGTTGGTCAAATTGATTATCTGAGCGTAAGTAGCATAGATCGCCTTGGCAGGAATACAATTGACGTATTACAAACCATTGATAAACTTACGAAAGCAGGAGTTGTTCTTAAAGTGGACAACCTAGGGCTTGAATCACTTGTTAATGGTAAAGAGAATCCAACCTTTAAACTCATTTCAAGTGTACTCGCCAACATTAGCGAGATGGAACGAACAACACTTCGAGAAAGACAATTAGAAGGCATTGAAATAGCCAAAAAAAACGGTACATACAAAGGAAGGGTTAAGGGTACAACTGAAAGTAAGGATGAGTTTTTAACCAAATACAAAGAGGTATCAAGGCTATTACGGATGAATAAAAGTTTAAGAGATATTGCTAGTAGAAGTGGCGCATCTTTAGCAACTGTGCAAAAGGTTAAAAAAATGATGGTTGTTTAATCATCTCGCCTATTCATGTCGCAACAAGCCACTTTCAAACTTAAAAACTTTTGTGTTTAGTTCACCACTTGTTTGCAGAATCTGTCCTTTTATAACTTTTATTGTTTTCTATTTAATGTTTCTATTTCGGTCTTGTAAAATGGCATATAACGTTTTGCAGCTACCCGAAGGGCGGGTCTTTTAACACAAAACTTGATTTGAAAAACTAATGTTTGATTAACCACAAAACTGTCTTTGGAACACGAAACCCCGCCTTTTGGGTAGGTGCTGTTAGCAGTAGTGGTTCTTTCTTCGGTCGTCATTTTGATAGTTTTAGAATTTTAAATGCTCCTTGTCCAACGATGAAAAATACAATTGTCCCTACGATAAGGTCAGGATATTTTGAGTTTGTCAAATAAACAAGTCCGCCCGCTACAATAACTCCAAGGTTTACAATTACGTCATTTGATGTGAAAATCATACTGGCTTGCATATGTGCTTCTTTGCTTTTACTTTTTTGCAGTAGATACAAACAAAGTCCGTTGCCGATAAGTGCAAGAATTGAAATAATTATCATTGTCTGAAAAGCTGGAATTGTTTCCGTTCCAATAAATCGTCTGATAACTTCTATAAAACCAAAAATTGCAAGTGTCAATTGAAAGTAACCTGCCGATTTTGCAATGTTCTTTTTTCGTGTCATTGTTCCGCCAACTGCAAAAAGTGCAAGTCCGTAAACAATACTGTCAGCAAGCATATCTAAACTGTCGGCTACAAGTCCCATTGAGTTTGATATAAAACCTGTCGTAAGTTCAAGTGTAAAAAAGAAAAAGTTGATGGCTAAAACTTGCCAAAGCAATTTTCTTTCCTTGTCTGTGTTATTGGTTGTTACTTCGTAATTGTCTGCCGAAATGCTGTCAATAAGTGAAGTGTCAAACTTTAAGTTATCAAGTCTCTGAAAAATTTGGTCGTGATTGTCTGTGTGAAAAACGGTCAGCAGTCTATTAGGTATGTCAAAGTCCAACGAGTTGATGTTTGTCAAGTCGGCAAGTTTCATCCGTATCATTTGTTCTTCGGATGGGCAGTCCATTTTTGATATTTTAAATGTCGTTTTCTGCATTGTTTATTGTTGTCGGTTGGGTCGTCTTACCATTACTGCTAACTTGTATATACCCGAAACAAAACTTCGCTTAGCCATAAAATTATGGAGTGATATGCGAAACTTTGTTTCGTTTTTTCTTTTTGCAATTACAGTTGTATTTTCTAATTTATTGCTTTCAAAAATAACAATTAACCTTCATTTATTTACATACACCCGTTTAGAGATTTACACACCCTCTTCCGCCTTTTTTCCCAATAATTCATTTCAGAAGTTTGTATCCTAATCGATACAAGACTTTATGCATGAAAATTAATCATCTCGCCTATTCATGTATTTCCAAAGATCAACCACCAATTCATAACCTTCTAAAAAGTTAGAAATCGCTTGATCTCCCGCTACCAAAAGAAACCCTTTAGCAAAGCTGAAGGGTTTTTGTTTTGTGCCAAAGCTCAAACTTGCTAAATATTTAAACTATAAAATGATTTTTGTTTCTCATGTATAGTTTTTATTCATGAGCGAATTATCAGGTAAAACGATTTTTGTTTTCATAATTTCGATATGTTAATTTTACTTATTTTTTATATACAGCATGGTATGAAACCGTTAACTTAAATCTGTTTTCATCCCTTCGCATCATACTTGTTATTGTTGAATAATCAACAAGTTTGCTCCTTATTAAGTAATTATGATTATTTGACGCTATCCAGGCATCAACCGTAATTTTTGCTAATTCTTTTAAAATGCCTTCATCATTTAAATTAGCTTTGTTAAATTTACCCCCTGTTGTTTTAATTTGATAAATACATTCTGAATTATAGCCAATAAAAAGGCCATCTCCTCGGGTATGATCAAAATCAGTTTCCCATTTCGAATTTAATTCTGTTAAAATATAACTACGCTTTTTTAATTTGTCGTTATCCATTTTTTTTACAATTGGGCTGCCAAATGCGCGTCGGTAATTATTAATTTCTTCAAAAATAAGCGAGTCTAATTTTAAAGATTTAATAACCAAATCTTGAGCGAATGATGATATATTTATACATACCAAAATTAAAATCCATTTTGTTTTCATAATTTTTAAATTTTTAGATTGTTATTTTTTTATATTCTGCGTGATACGAAACTGTTAACTTAAATCTATTTCCATCCCTTCGCATCATACTTGTTATGGTTGAATTTTCCGGTCCATTTCCCTTTCCAGTCGATATAAAGACTTAAATCTTCTTCAAAAATTCGATTTTCATTTAACCAATTTTGGTACATTAAAACGTTTGCCATTTTATCTTAAATTTTATTTGTAGTTATTTATATATTGTTGAACTGGTTCTGGGCCAGTTGAGTAGATAATAACGCATACGCTCCAGTCTTTGGTTTCAATTCGGCTGTAACCAAATCTGATCTCAGTAAATTGACTAACTGCGTTGGTCATAATATACCAGTGTTTATCGCTAGTTTTAAAATAGTAGATAGCAGATCTTACTGATGCTGATAGATTTCCATAGTTTGGAGCTCCAGCCCAACATACTTCGTAAATACCTAAGCCTTTATCTCCAAATTTTTCAGCACGTCTCATTGGAGTTTTAGTTAATGGGCACTCTTCTTCATAGTGCCCAATCTTTTTACCAGCAATTAAGTAGTTTGCATGAAAAGCTGCAGCTGAATTAAGCTTGGCTGTTCTGGTTATTTTGGTAGTTGGCGCAACCAATTCACGAATTACAGTATATACTGAATCGGTTTTTACCTGCGCTTTTGCATGAGCGAATGATGATACATTTATAAATACCAAAATTAAAATGCCTAGTGTTTTCATAATTTTTAAATTTTATTAACATTTTAGTCTGCAGTTTTTATTGGTTATTTTATTGTAATTATTTTTTTTCTTTATTGAATGAAAATTTATGATTTCTTTAAATTAAAAAACCTTTTTAATACCAATCAGCAAATTTTATAAGTCGTTGTTTTACAATTAATACGTTTAACATTATACTCTGATAAGGTATATTGTTTTTAATATTATTATTGTTTGTATAGCAATAACCAAGTTGCATAAAACGGCGATAGCCAATATCTTTTTTATTAGAACCTGACCGCACAATACTAAATGCTAAATAAGCTTTTGCTCTATAACCATAATCATTAGCTAATGAGCTTTGTAAATTTTTAAAGGCATCAAACCCAACGAAAAGATTGCCGTCAAAATATTTACAAAATGTTTTATGTGATAAATTTAATATATGGAAACCAAACACATTTATATCTGCCCCAACCAAACCATTATAGGTAGGTTTATTTATATAATTTGTTTGTACAGCATCACTAGGTGCATTTTTTAATATAGAGTTAGAAAAACCAAGACCACCATGAACCAATAGTCGATTATAAATAAACATTTGTCCAAATTCCAAAGAATTGGTTAATACAGGTATTTTATCAAGTGAATAAGCATTAGATATCAGTAATGCTTTGTTTTTGCGAGATGGTTTGTAGTATTGAGCCTTAATGGAATTTACACAGAAGATGATACATAATAATAAAAGTTTTGATTTTAGTGCTTTCATAATTAGTAAGTTTTAAGGTGAATGAGCATTTA
>Ga0208975_1001320_pt1 | contig 10629 bp, 11 predicted proteins | sample GreLakmeER78MSRF_FD_187700 | JGI IMG/M metagenome (GOLD analysis project Ga0208975, IMG submission 187700) | Freshwater lentic microbial communities from great Laurentian Lakes, MI, USA - Great Lakes metaG ER78MSRF (SPAdes) | ecosystem: Environmental > Aquatic > Freshwater > Lake | place: Great... | reverse complement strand
TTTATGCGTCTGATCTTCTTGATCCTTCCGTATGGGATTTGACAAACAGCATCGTTGTCAACGGCGATGATGGGGATCAAATTACAGCAGTTGTTCCTTATTATAGGAATAGGCTGATTGTATTTAAGAAACGCAAGGTATTCCAGGTTGACATTCCAAACGATGCAACGTCTGGCGCAGATTGGGTTGTTTCAATTATTTCAAACAATACTGGATGCGTGGCAACCGGAACTGCTGTTCAGGTAAGCAGCGATATTCTATTCTTGTCCGACAACGGGATCAGATCGCTGGTTCGCTCTGCTGCGGATGACTTTAGCTCTGTAGGAATACCTCTTTCAGAGATTGTTAAAGATGTAATCCAAAGCATCAATACGGATGCAATAAGAGTAGCTACTGCAATCTACTACGATAACCGCTATTTCTTGGCCATTCCAACAGGATCAAACGATTACAACGATACGCTATTGGTTTACAACACAGCGTTAAACGCATTTGAGGGAACATGGAGTCCGCAGGTAATGCAGTTCACGCTTACCAACTTCAATCAAGAAGGCTCTAGGGCTATGTTCAAAAAGACCAATGGGATTATTGAGAGGTATGCTGGCTATAAGTCTCCCGCTGGCACTACCGCTGAAGACTATAAGGACGCTGGTGAGGAATACCAATCATACGTCCGCACAAAAGACTTCAACTTTGGCGATCCTTTCTCACTAAAATACGGAAGCCATTTTGAAGTTATTTTTGACAATTCATTCTCATCAAATGCAACCGTAGCAATCCAACGCGATGTTGACGTTGGCGACATTGACGTTGCCTCCAACATCAACATTGCAAGCTCAGTTCTCACGCTTCCATTTACGCTTCCAGCCGTACTTCCAACATCGGTTAAGAAGAAGCTGGCAAGCGACCTGCGCAAGTATGAGAAGTGGCGTTTGCTTAACATCAAGATTTCCACGCCAGCAAACAAAATGGCTATTCGCCAAATTATGGCGGCAGCCAATCCAGACACTATTGAGATTCAAAAGACGATATGACGGCTATTGAATATATTGAAGGAAGTGGCGTGCCGGAAGCTATGTGGCCTAATCTAACCGATTGGTTTGGATGGTTTGAAAAGCAAGGCATGGTAGGCATTGTAGAAGATAAGGATGGCATAGCTGGAGTGGCTTTGGCTAGGTGCATAAAGGATGGACAAAAGCCTGATCATTATGTGCATAGCGAAGATGGTGAGAATGTATTTGTTGATTTGACTATATCCTCAAAAGGTGCTAAATCCTTGAGATGCTTGCTGTTGCTCCTTTGGGAGCGTTTTGGTCCCCGCAAGCGGATCACTTTTAATCGTTCTGGTAAACCAAGGAGTTATGACTATATGAAATTTATGCGAAAGGCTAGAGTTTAATATGGGTGGAGGACCTTCAATTCCTGCACCTCCGCCCCCGCCCGATCCGAATGCGGTAGCGCAGGCTAATGCGGCTGCGTACAGAACGAACATTGAAACATACATGGAGAAGGCTCCAGGTATGGCAGAACTAGAGAACAAGCTTCGCGTGCAGTATATGCCGCAACAACGTGCTTTAGAACGTCAATTGTCGGCATTAGATCAACAGGCAGGCGTGCAGGCTGGGATGCAGCTAGAGCGTCAGTTTGGCCCACAGCGTACCTTGGAATCGCTCCGCAGGCAGTATGAGACTAGCCCACAAGCGTATGCCTTGAATCGTGGATTGGGAGATCAGATGACTAGGCAGTTTGAGCGTCTTTATGGCGCATCGCCCTATGGCTCAGTTGAGCAGAACGTAGCGTTTAACCGCCAGCCAAGACCAGTTGATTTCTATGGAACGATTGGCACGAACATTGGTAGTCCAGAGTTAAAGGCGGGAGCTTAATAATATGGCCAAGTCTATACAATCGACTTTAAGTGAGCAAATTTATAAGCCCTTAGTAAAATATAAAGTTACACCAGATGGTGAAATACAGACAATAAATCCACCAGAACGAAATGGAGGATCAAGGGACAGAAGGTTAGGCTACCAAGCCTCACCACCATCAGTCGATGACTACCTAAAAAGAGTTGTGGATTATCCTTACGGAAGCCTAGCAGAAGCGCAAGCTGCATCTGCCGAGGTAAAGCAAGACAAGAAATTAGGAGCGTTAAGACTTGAATTTGACAAGAAATTAAATGAAGCAACAAGCAGAGAGAACACATATAATTCATTATCTGAGCAAATCCGCGCCCTTACTGGCGACCAATCTGGTAGTGGAACTTCTGGTCCTGCGGGTCCAGCCTTCAACCAAGCCCTATCACAACTTTCCGCTGGGCGTAACTACGGATCGTCTGATCTTGGCACGATGCTAAACTTCCAAGTATCCGATCAGCAGATCGTTGACGATTACAATAACTCGAAGCTATCCCGCCTAAACAGCGTGATTGATCGTGGCAACGCTCAGATTGCTGGAATCAAGGAGCGTCTTGACACAGCCAACAAGCTTCTTGCCGATCTTCCTGCTGGTGATGCTAGGCGCACATCTTCCGAGGTATTCATTAAACAACTCAACGATGACTTGAACAGCGTAAACAGCGCGGTCACAAACGCGCAGGATATGCAAAAGAATTTTAAGCCAATTACGATGGATAGCCCCGAAGGTCTAAAGGAGATCACATCCTTCCGAACATTTGCACAGTTACCCGAAGAGCGCGCCGCGCAACAGCTTTTCCAGATTGATCCAGATTCTTACCGTACTGCGGTTGGCTTGGGTCAGCAGTATCGCCAGATGGCTACTGAGCCAATTGGGGCTACGACAACTCCAGAGACTGAGCAGATTCGTCAGACCATCGAGGACGAGGCTCTTAATCAATTACGCCTTGGTTCGACCATTGGCGCAGAGGAACGGCGTGGATACGAGCAATCTATTCGAGCCGCACAGACTGCCCGTGGCAACGTCTTTGGCCTTGGACCGGCAGTGCAAGAAGCCTCACAGATCGGTGCGGCTGGCGAAGCCCGCAAGCTGGCACGCTACGGGGCAGCACAGAGCTTCCTTGGATCTGGCTTGTCGAGTGGTGATGCGCTCAAAGCTGATATAGCGTTCCGTGACGCATTGCGTCAAAACAGACTAGGTGCAGCTGCCAACTTCATTGGTGGCGGACCTTCGATTGGAAACTTGTCGCAGGCTAGAACAGCCCAACAACAAGGCGCGTTCCAGAACTACATCCAAGCCAATCAAGCTCTCCCCGGCGGGTTTAACCAACAGCCTTCTACAGCGGCTAACTTCTACCAAGCAGTAGATCAGTCTATTCCAGTTGCTTTAACAAATACATTTGCAAATCTTTATGGATCTCAAGCTAATTACTTGTCCAGCACTTACGGCGCGCAAGTTGGTGCGATTTCTAGACAGCCAAGTGGAGCTGAACAATTTGGTCAGATTGCTACTGGTCTTGGAAACTTAATTAAGATATAAGGAGATTTATGGCAGTATTAGATGTACCAGCAATGATGGAAATGTTTCGCCAGGAAGAATTGCAAAAGATGGCTATGGCTGAAGCGCAAAGAAAGCAGGCTGTTGCAGAACAACCGGATGTTGATTTTACATTTGAAAAGGGCGGACTTAAAGTAAAGGGCAAGCTGAAAGACCTTCCTGCGCTTAGTCAAGATCCAGCTTTTGCTCCATACCTGTCTGGCATTGGATCTACAATCAGCAACGAACAGAATCTGCAGAATGAAGAGGTTGAGGCCCAGCGGGCAGAACTTACGGACAGACTCCAAAAACTGCAAAAGAACAAGGTCAAGCAAGAGGTTGAAATGGCAAAAGGCGACACAAGGACATTTGCAATGGAGGCTGGTCTTGGACTGATTGGTGCAAAGCCTCGCGCTGATGTATTAAAAGACATTGAGGCTGAGGCTGGAGTATATAAGAAGAAACTTGCGGAACTTGGCTTTAATAGGCAGGCAGGACAAATGGAAACAAATGTTCCAGAATATCAATCTGAAACAATGCCATTGCGAGCCACCCCACAGGTTGCTCCAGAGACTCAAGCGCAAGCACCAGCACAGCCCGAAGCACCAAGGAACTTTAAGAGCCTCCAAGAGGCAAAAGCAGCAGGTGTAAAGCCTGGGCAACTTATTTATATCAACGGAAAACCAGGTAGACTGCAAGCGAGGCAGTAAGCAATGGCTATAGAGCCAAAGCTTGAGTTCGTTCCAGAGCAGGAACAAGATTTAGAGTTTGCTCCACTTTCGCAAGAAGAAGCTGGCAACTTAACCAAGGCTGATTATTTGGCATCTGGTGGTGCGCCAGAAGATGTTATCTCTCCAGAGCGTGAAGCTGTATTACAGCAAGAAACACAACGTCAACTACAAGCTGGCGCAACGCCACAGCAAGCATCCATTGAGGCTGGCAAGGCTGTGGACGCGATGGGGGCGATCCGCAGACCAGATGGCACAATAGCGGAAGGATACAAGCCAACAGCGCAGGCGTTGGCTGAAGGCATTATCGAAACGCCTGCAATTCCAGCAGTCAAGGAAGCGCAGAGACTAGGCATTGAAACCGTATCGTCTGGAACTGACAAAGCTACTGGAGTTGGGTTTGCTATTGGAAGAAACAAGGACGGCAAGGTGGTACGCTTCGAGGCGGACAAGGATGGCAATGTTGACTCATTTGAGCTTGAGCCAGAAGAACCGAGCAGGCTTGGCGCGATTGCACGCACTGTTGCAAGCCAAGTAATACCCGCGACTACTGGTGCTGTGGCTGCTGAAACCGCTGCCGCACTTACTCCTGGTGGCATTGTTCCCAAGTTAGTAACAGGGGCAATTGCTGGCGTGGGTGGATTTATTGCAGGCCAGAAGGGGCAAGAGGCGGCTGGTAAGGCATTGCTAGGTCCAGAGCGTATGGCTCGCATTAGCGAAGTCTTACAGCGCGATGTTGAGAAGTATCCAATAACCACAACGGCTGCTTCTATTCTTACGCCCACTGGTGGCGGGTTGGTTGGGTTGGCTAAAGGAGTTCGCGGTGCATTAACTCGACCAGCCACTCAATCTGCTGAAGCTGTTGCACCTGCTGTTGCTCCAGCGGTTGAGGGTGCATTGCCGAAGGCAGTTGAGGCAGTTGCGCCGAAGGCAGAGGAAGCAATAGCAAAGGTTGCAGCAGAGCCTATCCAGCTTCCAACTCCAGGTGTTGGCGAGAAGATCAGAAAGACCCCACAGAGGATTATTGAGCAGAAGTTAGCTCCAGAGGCAACGATGCGTGAGGTTGCCAAGGGTGATGTTCTTTACAAGACCAAATCAATCAAGGAGCTTGAACAGCAATTCTTGGATCTTCCAAATGAAGATGTTATAAACGCGGCAAACTCAAGGGATGACATTGTTGGCGATGTGGCAAAAGTCACGATGTACAAGCGGTACGCCGATGCTGGTGACGCTGTTCGTGCCAACCAATATCTTGAGATGGTTACTAAGCCTGGGACTGATCTTGGTCAAAGGCTTAATGTTTTCAAGCTTATCAAGATGGAGCCATCAGCCTATGCAAGTGCTGTGGCTAAAGTTGTAGAGAAAAGTGGGTATAAAGTAGATGATGTTCTTACCAAGAAAATTGCAGATCTAAAAAAACTTTCTAATAGTGCGGAAAATAAATTTAATTCATTGGCTGAAAAGGCTAGGAATAGTCTTGATGATGTTGACATAAAGGCAGCAATCAATGCCGAAAAGAATTACACAAAATCACTATATGATTTACAAGTTGTTGAGGGAAGGCTTATCCCGAAAAAGTTATTTGCTGAAACGCTACCAACGATAATCCAAGGCAATCTTCTTTCTCCAATATCTCTAGTAACAAATCTTTGGAGCAACGTAATTAACTCGCCACTACGAATGGCTAGCAGGCAAGGAGCTTTTGTTACGCAGGAGGTTGGTAGGGCATTCCAAAAAGCCGTTGGTAAAGAAGTTGGTCCAAGACTCATTGCGCCTCCAACCGGAGGAATAACCAGGACTATTGAGGCCGGTAAGGCCGGACTGCGAGGAATTGGTGAGGGTCTTGTTGGTGTACGGCGTGGATTAAGTGCAGAAGGATTGCTATCTGGCGAAAAGATTAAGGGATTCAAACCGCTTACTGCATTTAAGCAATTCTGGACAGGGGAAGGATTGGCCAAACCAATTGAGAAAGGATTTAAGGGTGCAAGTATTCAAGCATTGGATAGGTTAAGGCTTGCCACGGAAGCTACTCTTGGTGTTTCGGCTGAAACAATGTTGCGCCTGCTTCAACTTGGTGACGCTCCATTTAGAAGAATAGCTCAAGCAAGGTTATTGTCCGAACAGGCACAGTTGGCCGGATTAACAGGCAAGGCATTGCAAACAGCAGTTCGTCTTCCAACAGCGAAACAGCTATCCAAGATTGAGCAAGAGGCGGCAGAAGCCGTGTTCCAGCAAGATACGGTTTTAACAAGGGCTGCGCTTAGTGCGGCAAATCTGTTTGGTATTGGAAATAAGTTTGGACCAGCAAGATTGATTGGTAAGTCAATCATTCCGTATGCCAAAACACCAGCAAATGTTATTGATGAAATGCTTGAATTTTCTCTGCCACCATACGCATTGCTGAAGGCTGGTTTTGCGGCCAAATCAAAAGACTACAGAAAATCTCAAATGCTGATTGGGAAAGCATTAACTGGAACAGCATTGCTTGCCGTTGCTAAGGCACTTTCAGATCAAGGCATCATTGGAGGCAAACCATCGACATCCGAAAAGATAAGGGATGTGCAGTATCAAACTCTTGCTCCTAGGAGTATAAATATTTCGGCATTAAATAGGTTTGCAAATGGTGAATCAACCGAAATAGAACCAGGAGACAAAGTTATTTCTTTGGACAAGATGGGTATTACTGGAGCAATTTTATCAATTATAAATTCTGCTATGGACGCAACCAAGCAGGGGAAAGAAGGCGGTCTTGAATTGTCATCTCTGCTTCCAGAGACTCTTTCGTTTGCATTCAACCAGAGTTTCTTGAAGGGTACAAATAGCTTGCTTTCGGCTATGCTCGATGGAAGTGGAGCAACTCTTGACAAGTGGATCTCTGATTACTACGGAGTTGTGGCATCCATACCTTTCCCAAACACGCTTACTGCTGTCTCTAGGTCTATGCGTGAAACAATGCCGGAGAAGTTTCAAATCAAGGATGTACCAGGTGATGACGCTGAAAGAATGATTAACGTATTTGGCGAGGTATTGAAAAGAAGGCTACCAAGCATGGACGAGGATATGCCAAGAAGAATTGACATTTGGGGCAGGGAAGTACCACAAACACCGGAAGGGGCAGATCCAGTTGCATACAATTTCTTTGACGTTACGAAAGGCCGTGAGGTTTCCTACGATCCAATTACGCTTGGAATCTACAAGATATTTAAGGCAACGGATGACGGCGATGTTGTTCCGCCGAAGCCTCTCCGCAATTTCACGCTTGATAATGTTAAATATAGGCTTGATCCAGAATTGTACGAGGATTACTCAAGGATGCGTGGAAGTGCAAACAGAAGGGCGGCAGAGGCAATGTTTGCAGATAAGGATTTCAAGCGAATGAAAAACGAGGAAAAGGTTATTGTTCTTCGTAGTGCATACGCGCAAGTTGGTGACGATGTTCGGAAGCAATTCATATCAAAATATGGAAACAGAATAAAACGAGGTGAGAAACAATGAACCTTGCAATGAACCCATCAAAGGATGTTGAATTGCGCAAGGATATGGTTGCTAGGGAACTTACCGGAACTGGATACGAGCCAGTACCAGAAGAAGTAAGAAAGATCGTTCCAATTCAGAAGGCAAAAGAATACATAAAACAAGAACCGCAAGCTATACAACAACAGCCGGAGCTTGATTTTGTTGAGGAACCACAAGCTATGCAAACAAAACAAGAACAAGATACGCTACAAACAGCAGCCTTAAAGACGATTGATTGGGAAGCAAGGAAGGACAAGCAGGGAAACGTGCAGGTCTATAAATTGCCAGCAGGAGATATGGGTGGTAATTTTGAGGTTGCTGGTATTAACGATAAATATCATCCAGATGCCTTCAAAAGAATCTCATCGCTCCCGGCGCAAGAAAGAGCGCAGGCTGCGGCGCAGTACGTCAAGGAGTACACCAGCCCATTCGTCTCTAAACTCCCTCAAGAAGTCCAGCCATTCGCACAAGATCTCGCGTTTAATCGTGGGCTGGGCGGTGCAACAAAATACATCCAGCAAGGATTGAACACGCTGGGGCAGAAGGTGGCGGTAGACGGAGGGCTAGGTCCGAAAACATTACAAGCAATTAACCAAGTTGATCCAAAGGCGTTAATGCGTGCGGCCAGCCAAGCCCAGCTTGAGGATGAGTACAGAATGGCTAGGCGTAACCCAGCCAGAAAAAAATTTATCGGTGGACTCGAAAGCAGAATACGAAATAGGCTCGCACTATTTGGAGCTTAATTATTATCTTCTTCTTGAGATCCAACCCAAACAGCATCTCCATTCATATAGGCAGAACCAGCCTTAATCGTTGCGGAAGTTCCATAAAAGAAATTCCTAGACTTCGATATGAATGTCTCATCTTTCCCAACAACACTACTTCCAGACTTATAATAAAAACCATCAGTAGAAATTATTGACCTACCAGATGACGATGAATAAGCCATTCCACAATTCTCTGATATTACGCATCCACGGCCACATGAAAATCCGTTGCGCTTTAACACTGCTCCAACAAAATCAGCAGCGTCAGCATCATCATCTCCCGCCATCACCGATGCCATCAGCATCGCCATCAGTGCTACAGTTGTTATTGCTTTCATAGGAAAAAGTCTCTAGGACAAACCGAAATCCGTCAAGCATGAAATTAACATCACGCCAAGTTGGAGCAGTAGGGGTAGCTCGCGTTACCGGAGCTTTGCTGCGGTGTGGTTACAACGTGCTTACGCCTTATGAGGATTTCGCTGGGTACGATGTGGTAGCTGAGAAGAATAATAAGTTTTTCCGCATCCAAGTTAAGACCGCGCAAACCGTAGAGCCTGGGCGCACCAAGTACCGCTTCACTACCAGCAGTGGCAATGGCTTCAATATCCCCAAGCGAGCCATTAGTGGCGTGGATTATGTTGCCTGCTGGGGCATGAACGATGACCTATTCTGGCTGTTGCCAATTGCCAAATGCAAAAGCATAACAACTAAACTTTGCCCATCGACAGGCCAGAACTGGCGTGTATTCCAAAGCTTGTGAACGAGAAAGAGGCGTGGGCCAAGTTCGAGGAAGGGCTGAAGGATGCAGAATCTTTTGATGATGCTGTGGCTTGGGTCAAAAAGAACAAGAAGATAGTCGAGAAGCTGACTATGATGGCAATGATTAGGCGATTTAATGAGGATATTAGCAGAGCTAATAAGACTTGGCGGAACTAAATAATTTATCGACGCTGGTATGGGTTTACAGCTAAACCCAGTAGATGGGCAAAATCAATAGTCGAGCAAAGGGTGCTGCCGGGGAACGAGAATTAGCGAATTACCTACGAGAACAAGGCTGGCAGAAGGCCAGACGCACACAGCAATACGCAGGCAATCCAGAGGGCGGTAGCGGGGATGTGGTTTGCGAGAACTTTCCTTTTCATATCGAAGGAAAACGATGCCAAGCACTCAAGCCAGAGGATTGGATGGCGCAGGCCAAGCGGGATTGTCCAGCGGGCAAGATCCCAGCGGTATTCTTTCGCCGTAACGGCCGCAAGGAGTGGCTAGTCATAATGACCGCCGACAGCGTCTGTGAATTAGCTCGACAGATCGCGCCAGCCAATGTCACTATTGAGTATGCAAAGACCGCAACTATTGCGCAGGGCTACTACGTTAAGTCACCAGCTTTTGAAGACCTTACCCCAACAACAATAAACCCCAACAAATAAATAAAGGAGATACTACAATGGCATTGACATTAAGTGAATCAGCAAAACAAGAGCGCAAACTACCAGAAGCCGGAGCTACCGTAGGCGTTCTTTACAGCCTAGTTGACCTGGGCCACCAGAAAACTAATTGGGACAACCAAGAGAAGTGGACACCAAAAGTCCGCTTGACCTTTGAGTTGCCCGATCAAACCGATGAGTTCGAGGTCGAGGAGAATGGCAAACGCACCACAGTCCAAAAGCCTATGGTCGTTTCCATCGAGCAGACCCGTAGCCTTGGCGAGAAAGCCAGCTTGCGGAAACTACTTGAGCAGTGGAGAGGCCAGACCTTTACATCCAAGGAACTCCAAGCATTCAGCTTGAAGAACCTATTGGGTAAGCCAGCTATGCTGACGCTGATCCACAAGACCAGCCAGCAGGGTCGGCAATACTGCGCCATCGCAGGTGCGTCAAAGTTGCCCAAGGGCATGAAAGCACCAGCTACCACCACCAACGATCAGTTGTACTACGAGATCGAACAGGGTGAGGCTGGGCAGTTCAACGATATGCCCGATTGGTTGCAGGAGAAGATCCGCGCATCCAAGGAGTTTGCTACCGCTGCTGGCAAGTCCACGGCCACTAAGGTCGAGCTTGATGCAGACGGCAACCAAGTTCCATTCTAAATTGTATGGCTCTTACAATCACAGCGAAAGAGCCTACTAATTCCCGTCTGGTCGCTACTGACCAGGCGGGACATTGGTACAC
>Ga0208975_1001317_pt1 | contig 10643 bp, 10 predicted proteins | sample GreLakmeER78MSRF_FD_187700 | JGI IMG/M metagenome (GOLD analysis project Ga0208975, IMG submission 187700) | Freshwater lentic microbial communities from great Laurentian Lakes, MI, USA - Great Lakes metaG ER78MSRF (SPAdes) | ecosystem: Environmental > Aquatic > Freshwater > Lake | place: Great... | reverse complement strand
TTAATCCACGACACACCTATGTGACCACTTTTGTTATGGCTTGGCAATGAAATGTTTTGTGCGTTATCTGTAGTATTTACATCACGCAAATTACAAAGTCTGTTGTCATTTCTAATTTTATTTTTATGGTCTATGTATTTATTTGGAAAACTTCCATAAACATAAAGCCAAATCAATCTATGCACACTATAGGAAGTGCCATTTACCTTTACTGTGTAATAGCCGTGACCATTAAGTGCTTTTGCCTCTTGCCAAGGTTTAACATTTCGCCCATTACTATTACGCCAAAGTAGCATCCCACTTTCAGCATCATAGTGAAACAACTTTTTAACTGTTTCTTGATCAATCATTTTTTCTCAACCTTTTGCCACTCAAGGCATACTACCTTTCGGTTGTAAACATCACCTGTCCATGCCCACCTGACACAACGATATTCAGTTTTGTCTTTACTAGATGCCACCAATGTAAACAACATTGATAACATTAGTAACCATTTCACGGGAAAGCCCAAATTATTATGTAACTACAAAACACAATAAGACAAACAAGAAAGAATGCCGTAACAAATGCTAGGGCAAAGTCTTTCATGTTATCTTGGGAGCAAGAAGCGGTCAGCGTCAAACTGAGGTAACTGACCTAAACCATAATTAGTCATGGGATCAGATGTAATTCTGTTTAACAGACCAGGTGTTTGAGGCGTAGTGTTTGGCAACAAATTCCGTTGGTACATTGGGCTTGTAATTAAACTTCTTCCAAGTGGCCTACCAAAAACAGCTCCAAGAGCGCCAGCATTTCCAGTTGAAACAGCACCAACAGTACCAGCGGCAACGTCTGTTAAATTTGGTCCAGGAGCATTTCCAATACGGGCTACGTTTTGGAAAGAATTTGGGAAAGCAGCAGCAGCATCAGCCAATACTTGAAGTTCAGCAGGAACAATCTTTCCCCGTTTTGCACGTTGACCAAGTTCAGCCAAAGACACATCACCAGTAGCTAAATTTAATGATTTTTGTAGAGTGTAGCTTTTAGCAATGTCTTCACGAGCTTGTTTAAAGTTTTTTACAACATCAGGCTGCTTATAAATGTTGGTCAAATTTCTTTCTGCTAAATCTTCCATTTGGTTAACAGCAAATCTTTGAATTTCTCCAAGATTTCGGTTTGCTGGATCTTGAGAAATCAGATTTGTCCCAGAGTCTTTTTTTAAACGCTTCATTTGCTCAACAAAACCCTTGCTGTTAAAGTTAAGTTGTTGTAATCCTTTTAAAGTATTTATTTCCGCTAGAACATTATTAGTTGGTGCTACATCATTTAAATCATCCAATTTATCCGAAATAGACTTAAGAAATGATTGATCTGCGTAATAAGTTTTATTGGCTCGTAAGGCATCATAAAACTGACCTCTATCCTCACGGAATTTATTTAAAACTGGAAGAGTAATTGCTATGTCAGGGTCAACACCTAAAAATTTTCTAGCTGCTGCGTTACCAATTTCTGCATTTTTGACAGAAGTAAGTTGTTTAGTTTGAGGTTTACTAGAAAAAGCTTCAAGCAAGTTGTTCAAAATTGAAGGATTTACCTCTGAAGGAACTAATGTTGCACCTTGTTCAATTGCTCGTTGTGCAATCAATTGTTTTTGAGTCAAAGGAACTACTTGACGAGGTGTCGTTGCAGCACTAACTGTAGCCGTTGGCAATGTCATTAATGCACCAGCAACAGTTTCATTTGCTAGTTGTAAAGGATTAATAGAACCAGTGTTTGCCGCTTGTGCAGCAGCAGAAGTTAATCCAGCAGTAGTCGATCCAGTTAAAACATTTTGAGACAAAGCTGCGGTTCTTGGAGCCATCTGTGTAAGAGCAGTAGGTGTCCCCGCAACAATGGATTTTTGTAAAGCGCCAGGCAACAATAAATTTGTTGGGTCAGGCAAACCACTCAACAACCCACCAACCAATAAGCCTGGACGCTCTGTAGCCACCTTATAAGTGCCTTTTAAAATGTCGCTAATGGATGGAGTTGGTGGAGCAACAGGTTGTTCTTTAGTACGATCAATGCCAAGGTATTCATCAGACAAGCCAAGCGCACTCAAACCACCTTTAATGCCTTTGGACATTAAATTAGCAGTACCAGTGATTAACTGTCCACTAGTAGTCTTGCCACGGAACACATCTAGTGGTCTAAAGCTTGCTTGAACGTCTTGCATAAACTGGCTACCACCAGTTTGTTGAGGTTGTTGTTGTGTAGGTACATTAATACCCGTTACTGGCTTAAACTCTTCAGTTGGAGCTTGTTGTTGAGAAATACCAGTAACTGGTTTCCAATCTTCATCGTCTTTTTGAGCCATACCAACCACCTTCTTAACGTAGTTTTGTGTTTCTTTAAATGGAGGAACTCCACCATACTTTTCAACATTACTTGGGCCAGCGTTATAAGCAGCCGCCACCAAAGTAGGATCTTGAAATCGTTCTGACAACTGGCCTAGATACTTAACACCCCCTCGGATGTTATCTTTCCAATCCATACGATTGACACCAAGATCTTTAGCAGTAGCACTCATTAACTGCATAGGCCCATAAGCACGATCATTGAACCTTGTTTTAGGTCCTATAGCGTTAAAAGCACCCCCAGATTCAGCTTGTACAACACCTTGTACCAAAGAAAGAGGAACACCTTGGCGTTCTGCTTCTTCAGCAGCAAATGCAAAGATTTCGTCTTTAGTCGCCATGTTATTGACCAACAAACATTACAGTACCATCTGGCTTTTTAACGCCATATCTTCCAGATTTACCTTGAACAAGTTGGAATCCTGCTGGCAAAACTGGCTTGCTTGGATTGGCAGCAATTTGCTCATTAAGGAACTGGTTGACCTTTGGATGGTTATATAAACGTGGGTTATCAGGTGAATTAGCCCATGCTGTATAAACAGCTTTTGGATCACCTGTATAAGAATCAATAAATCTCTGACGAGCATCATCTTTATCTGCAGCGGCAATCTCTAATGCAGACACATATTTAGTAACAAACTTAGGATCTGTCACACCAGTTGTAGCCTTGTCAACAATGCCACCTTCAAACGCATTAGCGTTGCCTTTAATGTTGCTCAAACCCTTCAAAACACCTTCAGATCGTGTTTTGTTTAGCAAGTTAACATTACCTACCAATGAGTCAAATTTATCGCCAACACCAGGTATTGCTCTCATATAAGCCGCACCTGTAGCAAAAAACTCTGTCAGTTTATTAGGATCAAGTTGTTCAGCAGCGTTATACAAATATTCAGCAGAAGTCTTACGATCACCAACTGTCAATGCGGCATCAAGAGCAGTCTTTGTAAACTCGTTGTATCGATTTGAAGTTGCAAGATTTACTGCTTCTTGAGCAGGAGAAATCTTAGCTACTGCGCCAGCAACGCCACCTCCAGCAGTACCACCTGTTGTACCGCCCACAGCAGGACGCTGAGTAAGCAATGAAGACCTAGGAACAAAATATGTTTTACCATCTAAACCAACAACTTGTTCAACTTGGCCTGCAGCCTGTCCAACTGCTTCAGCAGATTTAATAGCACCAATTGCAGCAGGAGCACCTGGAATAACTTGCTGGGTAAATCCACCACCCTGCAATGGAACAAGCATAGTATTTGTAGATACTTCTGGGGGAGTAGTCTGAATCCTAGACTGCATATAGTTCTGCACAGGAGCCGCAGAATAACCACCAGTTAAAGGATTAAATTGATATGTAATTCCATCTTTTTGTGATGGCAAACCACGAATGATCTGCATATTAGGGTTCATCAACAAGTCGCCTTGAACCCTTGGTTGCAACGCAGTAATAGTTTCACGCATACCGCTTTGTGAAGCAGTAGGCAATGCCAATACATCTTGCAAAGCATTTTGTATGTTGAATGGCAAACCTTGCGCTCTAGCACCTTTAATTTGCTCTTGTTGTGCCAATTGATCTGGTGTAACAGGACCCATATAAGCAGGGTTAGCTTCTTGGAATTGGGTGGGAGTGTATTTAGCTCGGAAACCTTCTAAAGCCGCTTGATCTGCTTGAGCTTGTTGACTCTTACGCAACATATCTTGCATTGAGATTGCAGTAGCAGGAATCTCTGATGCTGACTTAAAGCCAACACCAGGATCACCACTCAACAAACTGCCCAACAAGAACTGTTGAGTAGCTTGTTTTTGCATTGATTCTTTGTCGGCAGCAGACAGTCCCGTCAATGCCGCATCAGATAACAGCCCAATATTAAACATACAAATTCCTTATGCGAATATACCAAGTATTCCTTGGTTTGATGAAGATCTTGATTGCATACCAGAACCACCAGCAACATTGATACCCAATGCTTGATTGATAATCTGCTGTTGCTCCAAAGGAAGATTGCGAAGTGCATCAATTTGTGTTTGAGTAAATCCTTGTTGCAATAATCCTTGTTGAGCAAGTTGATTGGCTCCTGCAAAGCCCATTTGTTGACCTTGAGCGCCAATATTAGCAAGCTGACCACTAGCAGTAATACGTTGCTGATTAGCTTGTAATCCCGCACCTTGGTTTGCCAATCTAGCTTCTTGTTGCCTTCGCAAATCGGCTTCAGCACCCGCTTGGGCGGCTTGGAAGGCTCTAGCATTTTGTTCGCCTACATACCTTAGTGCATTCTCATCATAAGCACGATTAGTTTCTGCTTCTGCAACACCTTGGCGTGATCCACCAAAAGCTTTAGCAGCAGTAGCGCCAGCGGATGTTCTTTGTTGCTCTAGCAATCTAGAACGATTAATATCTCTTAAACCTTGCTCTGTAACATTTTGTGTATATGGACTCATATACGCACCAACATCTTGGTTTAACAAAGAACCCGCACGAACTCGCTCTGGTAGATATGTTCCCGCTCTTTCTGCAATATTGGCGGCAGTACCAACCTGTTGCATTTGGCGGCTGTTAGGATCGGCAAATTGACGGGTTTGCTCAAAATACTCATATTGGTCAGGAGTAAAACCTGCAAATTGACGAGGTCCTAAGTTAGACGCTACATTTTCTGCGCTTTGATAATTTTTTAAATATAGATCACGCAGTGCAGGATCTAATTGTTGTGTAGTTGAGCTTGAGCCGCCTAGAGACATATCATTCCCCTTGTATCCATTTAATTGCATCATCATGTGACGTAAAATAACGCCACATTTCCGTACTAATATCTCTCATTGCTTCTTGTCCTCTAAGCAATAAGACTATCATTGGTGCTATTTGTAATGAAATAATACGCAATGTGAGCGCATAGGCTCTGTCATTAGTATTACCATTTTCAAGTTCTACAGAGTCTTGCCAAGCATTTATACTCTGAATCACTAAAGGCATTAAAAATGACCTATTAGCGTTAAAGAACTCATTTGTAGGTAGCGTCACCAAAGCGTTCCAAAAGACAGCATCTATCTCTTTACGACTAGGCTCTTTATCTTTATCTACTAAGTCATCCCATAACTCAGCAATACTTGATAAAGCGACTAAAAAGTCTACAGCACTTTGGTTGCCACCAAACCATTCTAACAGTTTGGCATTTCTTATTTCACGCCATTCGTTAGTATCATGTTCTATCATAATATTTATACAAGAAAATAGCTAGTTTTACCGCAAACTACCAAGTTTGCCATCAAACCTAATAATACCTACTCGCCAATCAGTTAGGGTGTTACCCTGAATCTTTACCGCTACTTGTCTACCAGTAATCCTAATAGAAGTGGGAGATGACAAGGTATATGGACCATAGTCATATTTGGTTGTGTTTGGGTAGAACTTGGTGCTGAAACTGGCGGTTACATCACCCGCAGTCTTTTCATCAGGAATCATTCCCGTCAGACTCATAGTCCTTTCTCCAACACCTAACTCAATGGGTCCAGACTCAGCGAAAAGTGTCTGAGAATCATAGTTATGGCCTACTTCATGCTCATAGACATAACCATCAGCATCCACAAGAATAGGGTTGCTAAAGATACCCTTATCAGTACCGCACGTGCGTATTAACGTACCAATAGACCAATGATTCTCACGATAGTTATAGGTGACATAGGAGTCATTTTCATTACTTGAAAGACTTGGGTAATACCACCAAATCTCACCATAAGCAGAGTTATGGACGCAGTAGATTTTAGAGGCTTGAGTAGTGTTCAGGTTGCTATAGACATAATCTGATACATCAGAAGGCAAAGGCTTAACAAAGCCGTCAAACACCCAGAAACCTGATCCAGACATCCAGATACAGGCGTTGTCAGTAGCCGCTACTGCTTGCTTAGAGATAACTCCGCAACCAGTACCAACACGATCAAAACTGTAGATGTAAGGAGGGCCAATATAAGTTGCAGTGTGGACATCCACATCTGTGAACAGAATAGTAGTTCCACGGATTCGTTTGGCACATTGTAAAGATCCTACAGTGGTTAGCTCAAAATCACCCGCTTGGTTTGTAGCCAAAGGAGTCCAAACAGTATTATTTTCTTGGTCACACCACTGTACTTTACGTGGATTGCCACCCGCACCCAAGGCAAAGACAAAGCGTTCCTGAGTAACAATAAGACCTGCATTTCCTGTAGGAGCATTTGTTAGAGCGGCAGCGTCTACCGCAACATCCAATTGCCACTCAAGCAACTTACCATCTTTAGATGAGCAACCAACCAGATACTCACCCCATGTATCCAATGACCATGTGGTGGCGGGAGTAACAGATCCTAAGTCTGGTCTAGCAACGCCATAGGCAGATTCACCATAAGCACCATAACCATAGCCAATCTTTTGTACGGCATTGGCATCACCAACTGTAAAAGTAGCGGGTGTAATGTCTGTCAATACGTTACTTTCACTCAAAACATATAGCTTTGAATGAGTGCCAATGGCAATCCTTCGGTTATTAGAGTTATCACGCCAATTAAGCAAACCCCTAGCCATTCCTGACAATTGAGTTTGTGTGCGCTTTCTCCACCCACCGACAGGGCGAATAGTTCCCTCAAACCAACGAACTAGGTTAGAGTTGTTCCAACGACCTTTAGATTGATACTCAGTACCATTCTTAAAGACACCTGGTGGAATTTGCAGTGGAATGTAGGCCATACTTTGTCAATCAGGTAGGTTAGAAACAAAGCTCATTGTAGCAATAACGCTAGGAACTGCGGGTCTAGTTGGGCTAGTGCTAGTCCCAAAATGCTCAATATTTACACCAGTATTTTCAGTTCTCCACATAATCTCAATGTAATCATTAGCCGCCATGTCAACAAAAAAATTCAATGCAGCAATGATATGACTAGGATCACCAGAAGCTTTTCTCGCTACTAGGTGAAATCTGCTATTTGAGTTTGCGATATTTGTTCCATTCTTACGAAACCAAACATCCACATCTTGACCATCGTTTGTGGTGTTCTTAAACTGAATGGAAAACTGTAAGTTGTAAAGACCTGGGTTACTCACATTTAATCTTGAAGAATTAGATAAAGTAACACCATTAGAGAAATCTGTTGTGTTAAATGTAATCGCATAGGCAACAGTTGTACTAGCGGCAGTTTGGTCTGTAGAGTCTTGAAAAGCACCATAAGGAAAATTAATGTACTTTCCACCCATGCGAGAAGTGATGGATTGAATAGCATTGACCAACTTAATAAAGAATGTTCTCAATGAACCATTATTTTGGTTTTGTACTTCTTGAGAGTAAGCAACACCAGAAGTTCCCAAATTAGGAACTGGTGGCATATCTAGTTGTTGCTTCCCAGACATTACTTCTTAATCCAAGTTTGCCAAATAGCACCCGCTGCCATAATCAATCCACCAACCCACAGAATAGGTTTAGCGGCAGAGGCCACCCATCCAAGCACCTTAAAAGCCCCATCCAAGGCGTGTATAGCCTCTACAAGACCTTTGGTGTTGGTGTCTATAGTATCTACCTTAGTTTCAACTGCAAGCAGTCTTTCGTAGATCTGTGAATGGGTAACTTCTTCCATGACTTCACTCCGTTGGTGCTTCTTTAGGTAATTGCTTATCAGCCTGTTCTTTAATCTTGAGGATCAAAGGCCACACGCCTGACTTGCTTGGTAGTTCACCAAGGGTCTGCAATACAAAATTAATCTCGTTAACGTCTAGCTCTAGCTTCATGCTGATGCGGCCCGTAGTGGTGTTAAATCTTCTGTTGTCCAGAAGTCTTTAGCCAGCATTAGAACTAAATGCTCTTTGTTACGAGCCAAGCAGTCTGCCCAATCTTCAGCAGTCATGTCTTCTGGTTTGCCAGCATTGATGAGAGCCACGCTATCTAAGCAAGCTGAGTAGTGCTTGGCAATTTGTTCGGGTGTTAGTGTTTCAGTAGTCATACGTTACCTTTCAAAATATCAATTTCTGCTTTGAGTTCTTTGATGGCGGCTACAAGAAGCGGGATAACATCAGAATATGCAACACCAAGATATTCTGTATCGCTATCTTTTTGCGTTGATGTTGACACAGCTTCTGGAAGCACAGCTTGTACATCTTGTGCAATTAAGAATGATTTTGATTTCTTAGATTCGTCATCAATAAAATTGCCAGTTACAGAACGCAATGAACATACTTTAGACAATCCGTTTTCAATAGCAACAAGGTTTTCTTTCAACCTTTCATCGGAAACAGATACCCAAGCATTTCCGTTAACACCAAGATAGACGCCACCAGTTCCACCAGATTGGATATATGTTGCAAGATTGGTGTTATCCCAATACATTTGCGCTTTGTATGTGCTATTTATGCTCATTCCAAAAATAGCATATCTGTTTCCAGTTGCTGAGTTAGCAAAAACAGCAGTATTTGCATTTGGATTGTCAATATACACAGCAGGATTTCCATCCCCATCAGACAGCACGATTTTGTTGCTTGATGTGCGAATGTCTAGGCCACCTTGGTTGCCGTTAAAACGACCAATAATGGTGTTCTTAGAGCCTGTGGTCATCAAGTCGCCAGCGCCAGCAACCCCAGACACAAACGGGCCAATAATTGTGTTGTAACTGCCAGTTAATAGGTCACCAGCGCCACAACCAACAATAGTATTTCCTGTGCCAGTTGTATTAACCCTTAGCGCACCAAGACCAAGTGCTGTGTTGTTGTCACCAGTAGTTGTTGCTCTTCCAGCGTTAGCGCCAAAAAATGTTTGAGCAGCTCCTGTTGTATTGCTGTAACCCGCCTGATAACCGACAACAGTGTTATTTGCGGAAGTAGTATTTGAATACCCCGCTTGATAACCTACAGCAGTGTTGTTAGATGCTGTGGTGTTGGATTTTAGTGAGCCAGCACCCATTGCCACGTTATAAGAGCCAGTTGTGTTTGAATAAAGAGCAGGGAAACCACCAGCGTCTTCACAACCAACTGCGTTATTGTATTGACCAGTTGTATTTGAGTTCAAAGATTGAGAGCCAACCGCAGTGTTGTGTGAGACTGTGTTTGAATAAAGAGCACCATTACCAATCGCTGTAACTTTACTTCCAGTTTGATTTGAGTAAGCCGCCAGATACCCCACAACAGCGTTGGTTGCGCCAGTGGTGTTTAAATAAGCTGCTCGGTAGCCGACTGCCGTGTTGCGGTCTGCTGTGGTGTTGGCGTTAAGTGCCTCGTAACCCAAAGCAGTGTTGTTTTGACCCGTAGTATTAGCCGCCAACGTACTAGCACCCACCGCAGTATTGGTAGACACAGCACCTGCACCACGGCCTACTGTTAAGCCCTGGATTGTGGCTCCATCAGTAGTAATTAGCTTCTTACCAGAGCCAACATTCAGACCCACTGATGTGCCAGTGCCATCAGCCTTAAAAATAGCATCTAAGCTATCTAAGTCTGTATTTATTTTGCCACCCCAAGAGTCTGTACTGGCTCCTACTTCTGGTTTAGTAAGTCCTAGGTTGGTTGTTGTGGTATCTGCCATTTTTTCACCTCTATGCGGCTATTTGCCAAGATTCACTATTATCCGCAACCGCAGTCCAAGTTTCACTTGAATCGCTAATTGCAGTCCATGTTTCAGATACGTCTGTAATTTGTGTCCAAGTCTCATCAGTATCATTAATACCTGTCCAAGTCTCAGATACATCGCTTTCAGCAAGCCACTTTTGATTACCAGAAACACTCATGCTTGATACGCAAGCAATACTCAAAGAACCAGTCTGCTTTCTTTGACTACCAACAGTCATGCTACTAGATGCAACTATCGGAAAGTTAGCATTAGCAATAACTTGAGATCCAACAACCAATGTTGAAGAATGAGCAACAGTCATTGTTGCAAAAGCAACCCTTACCCCATTAACAACTAATGTACTAGCATCAGTAGTAGTTAAAGCACCAATAGCAACACGACTTGCTGACACAGAAACAGTGCTAGAACTAGAAATAGCAGACGCACCTATTGCAACCCTTGTTGCAGATGCAGTAACAGAGCTAGAACTAGAAATTGATGCCGCACCTATCGCCAATCTATTAGCAGATACCGCTACAGAACTTGATGCTACTACTGCAAAACTACCTGTTTTAACAACATTAGCGGCAACCGCTACAGAACTATCATCAGAAACAGCTACAGCACCTATACAGATGCGTGTAGCCGCCAGTGTCATGGCACTGGTATCGGAAATGGCTAAAGCACCAAGGCTTACGCCATAGGAGTAATTTCCTTGTCCGTA
>Ga0208975_1001315_pt1 | contig 10667 bp, 8 predicted proteins | sample GreLakmeER78MSRF_FD_187700 | JGI IMG/M metagenome (GOLD analysis project Ga0208975, IMG submission 187700) | Freshwater lentic microbial communities from great Laurentian Lakes, MI, USA - Great Lakes metaG ER78MSRF (SPAdes) | ecosystem: Environmental > Aquatic > Freshwater > Lake | place: Great... | reverse complement strand
CTCGCGATTGATCCCACAGATGCCATTTTTTATATATATGAAGTTTGATGACTTGTTCTATATCTTCAAAATCAAACCAAGTAATCGCTTTTAACTTCCACTTGTTTCTGCGCTTTTTAATTACTTGGTTAATAATCTCATACATGTCTTCAAAATTTTTCTTTTTACGATTCATCTATGTCTTGTATTGGGCGCGAACTACACTCCTTCAACGACTGACTTAAAAACTCTTCTTTAGTGAGTTTTCTATAATTAGAATTTGGTCTTGAATTTATTCTTTCACTTGGATCGACTGGAGGAGCGTTAAATAAATCTTTTCCTAAATATTTATTACCTGCTGGTTTTTCTATTTCGTATGAAAGTTTCGATGGTCTAACGAATACAGTGGGAATACCATCTTCATCGACTTCTGTATTTTGTTTGCGAGAGATGGATCTCGATTGTAGTGAATTTTGTAAAGTCGGTTTACTGACATTTGCGAATCCTCCTAAAGAAAATCCACAATTGGTGCAGAATTTAGAGCCTAGAGCGTGTTTCGTTCCACAACTTGAACAGTAAATGTTACTCATGGTTATTATATCAATGGATGTTTGTTTTATCTAATCTCTTAAGCGTGTGAACAATATATTTAAGAATTTCACTACGCATGATATCTTCTTCATTGAATTCAAAACAATAAATACCCTTATCTTCGCTTTCTTTGTTATTAAACAAATCATAGACTTTCATGAAACCAGATTTGCTTCCAATGTCTGATTGCATAGCGTCTCCACAGATAAACATTTTAGTATTCTCACCAATACGAGTAAGAAGAGTAATCAATTCCTTGCTACTATAGTTCTGAGATTCGTCTGCAATAATTATCTTCTCGTTCCATGTGGCACCTCTTAAGAAGTTCACAGGCAAAGCCTCTATAATACCACTAGTTTCAAGATATTTTGATTGAGACATGGGAATAAGTTCATCCAACTTATCATACAGTGGTATCATAAAAGGATTAAACTTTTCATCTACAGTTCCAGGCAAAGAACCTAAGCCTCTTTCTCCAGACTCGACGATTGTTCTAATGTATTTGATCTCGTACTTTGAATTCATATTTAACATATGCAATGCACAATAAACAGCCAAAAATGTTTTAGAACTTCCGGCAGGTCCATTAATAAAAACAATTTTAGTATTTTTATCAAAAGCTATTTGAGTAAAACTTTTTTGCTTGTCTGTTAAATTAAAATTCTTAATTGTTAATTTAGTCGATTTGAAACTATTATTTGAGATAATGTCGTTCAGATCGTGTTTTTCTTTTTGAATTTTTTTCTTTTTGATTGACATACTATAAATAAATTTACACTATTATATATGGTTTTTCACTGTTTAAGCGTTCCTTACTCGCCTACTAGAAAAGATGTTTCATTATGTGCTTTTGTGCAAAAAGTTTATAAGTTTTGCGACGAAATGACTAAGAGGGGTCATACTGTTTATCATTATGGTCATGAAAACTCTATTGTTAATTGCACAGAACATATTAATGTTACTAATAATGATATATTAATTAATAGCTATGGCAACTTAAATGATTGGAAGGTTAAAGGTTTTGATCAAAACGTTAATACAAAAGCGGTTAATGTGTTTAATGACAATTGTGTTACAGAGTTAAACAAAAGAATAAAATCAAGTAATGAATTTATATTATGCTGGTTTGGATTCGCGCATGAACCATGTGTTAAACACTTTTATGATAAAGCTATAGTAGTAGAACCAAGCGTAGGTTATGATAGCATGTTCGCGCCAATCAAGATATTTGAAACATATAGTCAAATGCATAAAATGCACGGTCATTCTAAAACACACGTTGAATTAGGATGCGAGCATGTTGTTTATCCCGGCTTTGATCCTGAAGACTTCATATACAAAAAACAAAAATCAAATACAGCATTATTTTTAGGCAGAATAGTTGAAGAAAAAGGCGCACAACTTGCTTATGACATCTGCAATCATGTCGGACAAGATATTATATTTGCAGGACCAAACATCTTGAATCTTAAAGAGACTAAACATTGTAAATTTGCAGGATTCGTCGATCCTATTGAACGAATGAATTTACTAAGCAATGCAAAATTTTTATTTGCTCCTTCGTTGTTTATGGAGCCATGTAATTGGACAGTTATTGAAGCTCAATTCTCAGGAACACCTACCATTACAACAAATTTTGGCGGCTTTACCGAAACGATATTACAAGGAGAAACTGGATTAAGATGTTCTACTACAAACGATATGATTTACGCTGCTCAAAACATAGATAAGCTTATTAATCCTGAAAATTGTTATAAAAACGCTAACTCAAGATTTACAATTAAACATCAGTGTGATTATTATGAATTTTTATTTAAATCGTTAATTCAATAAATATTATACAGACATGATAACTAAAAATATAATTAATCACAACTACAAAATACTTGACACTAAGTTACTTACATTAACTATGACATGCTGCAAAAGATTACATCTTTTTAAAAAAACAATTAAGTCTTTTCATGAGCAATGTTTAGATAAAAATCTAATAGGGCAAATTATCATTTATGACGATTCTTCATCTTTGGAGGATAGATTCGAAATGGAAAAACAAATTGCCATTTTATTTCCAAACACAAATGTATTTTATAAATATTTTAATGAAATACCAACTAAATATCGCCACGCATGTATAATGCAAAACTGGTACGATGACATAAAAAGTGATTTTGTTTTTCATTTAGAAGATGACAGATTAATGACCAAATCATTTTATTTATTTGAAATGATCGATATCTTAAAAAGAGATAAAGATGTGGCAATAGTAAATATAGCTCAAACAAGAAGAGATTTTCCAAAAGAGCTAATAGAAAAACATAATTTCGTAATAGACTATGATAAAAACTGCAATTATTGGGTCTGGCCTTATATTAAAAACATGAGATGCGGAGAGATTCTTTTTTATGACACTGTTCGTTGCGAAGAAGGTTCAAGAGAATATGGATTTCCTTACTACGAGCAGTTTATTAATTATTCTGGATTCTGCTTACAACCATGCGTAATGGATATGCGAAAGATAAAAACAATTGAAAAATTCAGATTAAATAATTCTTTAGAAGCTGATTTTGGAATAAGATATTCAGAAAAATATATAACAATTTGCCACAACGAATCTAAGTCCACTCATTTAGGAGTTCCTTGGTTTCATGAAAAATCAGCATATGAAATGAACGACTCTAATAGATAATTTTTATGAAAGCACATACAAATGGAGTTTATGATTTATTTCATATAGCTCGTATTACTGTTGTCATTTAAATCTAAAATACATTGATCTATTTTTTGTTTTACCATTTCGAATGATATAGTTTTACTGCATTCAAAATCTTTATCTCTTGGGCAATAAATCCAGTGATCCATAATTCGTTTTTGATTATCTATGCCGCTATCATTAAGACAACCGTTGCAAACATTATTATTTATCACTCTATAACAATTTTTTTTGAATTCGTTGTCTTCTCTTGTGCAACCAGAAATCATTATTACTTTTTTATTTAACGCCCAAGCTAACCACGATAAACCGCTACTTAAGCCAATAAAAAAATTACAATTTTTAATCTGCTGTATTCTGTAATCGATGGGGTAATTTCCCGTTTCGTTTATAGCTCCTTCTGGAATTTTATTCCATTTATTTTTTATACCAAACAGTTCATCTTTATCTATGACATAAACATCGTAATTTAATTTTTTTAAATAACGAATTACTTTTTGCCAACCAACACCGTTGTTCCAATACTTCATCTGAGAAGTTGAATGAACGCTTATACAAACGTATTTTTTCTTTCTATTGAATGCGTGTTTACTGCTCGTATTGATCAAAGGCATTAATTCTTCATAATGTAATCCTAAAGCATCACAAGCTATTTTTTGCATCGGACCTTCTTGAAATATAAAATGAATATCTTTCTTGATATCGAAAGTATCTTCATAATCTAATCCAACAAAAAAAACATTTGGATTATCTGAATAAAATAAAAAATGCCATTTAGTTTTTACATACACCTGTCCACCATATTTTTTTTGATAAGCATCTCCATAAATAGAGAATGCAATATTGTCACCCAAACTATGAGTTACAAAATTTATTAAAGTTTTCATTTTTTCAAATCATATATGCAAGCGTCTATTTTTTCTTTAACCATGTCAAATGTAATTGATTTCGTACATTCAAAAATTCTGTCATCATTTCTGTGTTCTGGACACCATAACCAATCACCAGCATTAAATTCATGTTTAGTGTTGTTCCAACAACTATTGCATACTTTATTATTATGAACGCGATATGGCGTATAAAATTCAGCTTTAGGATTTGAAAAACCAGATATTAATATTACAGGTTTTTTACAACCCCAAGCTAGCCAAGAAAGACCTGATCCCAAACCTATGAAGAAATCGCAATTATAAAGATCGTTAATTCTTTCCGATAAATCTATGTTTCCAGTTTTGTCTGTGCAGTTATTGGGAATAGTATTAAAATCATTTCCAGCGCCAAAAGTACGTTCTTTATCGATGCAAATCACTTCATATTCTAATGAATTTAAATAGTCAACAACTTGTTGCCACCCATCTTTATTATTCCAGTACTTAGCTTGTGCTGTACTTTGAGTAGCTATACAAACTGTTTTTTTATTTTTAATTGTTGTCTTAGGCTTTATAAATTCTGGAGGATTGTTTCCATAAGGCAGACCTAATATTTCATTAGCTACATCACTTAATGATAAAGTTCTCCAGTCTTTAGCGCAATTTTCATTTGGCCCAAAGGGTCTAAAACAACCAATCTTATAAACGTAAAGATATTTACTAGTATCAACTTCTGAAAAATTGAAAAAATTTATATTCTTATAAAACGACTTATCAAAAATATCGTGCATCGTAGAGTAATAATCAATAAAGCAATTATGCTTTTCTTGGAATTTCTTTATAGAGTCTATCCACGCAATAGTATCGCCAACAGAACCTGAATCATTTATTATGCAAACTTTTTGATCTTTTAAATTTAAATCTGTTTGATTATAATAAGAGTTGGATTTAATTTTAACTCTCCAAGGAACATAATATTTTATATTGCAAGCGGTCCACATTCCATTAGCAATAGTGGAAGAATGAACTGTTGAAAAATCACTTTTATTTTCAAATAAAATTTCATAATCTTCTTTAAACGCTCCAATAACCTCAACAAAAGGACCATTCTTAAAATCTATATTAATAATATTTTTGCGCTTTAAAAAGGGTTGTATTTTGAAAGGCGTTTCTAAATAGTTTTTTAATAATTGTTCTTTCATTTGTTTGTTTCAGTATTGTACGTATTTAACATTTTGTCAACCACTATAGACCAATCATTTTCTTGCGATGATTCTAAAGTTATTTTCTTATAAAAATCATAATTTTCCATAGTTTCTTTTATTTTATCCGCAATAAATCTATGGTCCCTTTCTATCCTTATTAATCCTTTAAGCGAATTGTTTTTTTCAAAAGTGGCAAGAACTACTAATCCACAAGCTTGAGCTTCTAAAAGTGTTAAATTAGGATGCCCACCCTCAAGGATAGACGGGTGAATGAATATGCTATGTTCTTGATAAGTTTCAAGTAACTGTTGCTCAGTCAAATCGAAACGAATATCTAATTTATCGTATTGTACGTTCATTCTGTCAAAAAACTTTTGATTATTTTTTGGGCCAGCAATTGTTATCGACATGTTTAATTTTCTTGCCGCTTCTAGTGCGTAAGAAAAACCTTTTCGATCTTCGCTGCTATCATGGCAAAAACCATTGTTAGCTACACACAGTAATTTATGTTGTTTAATATCATTTTTCGGTTTAAAAAATGAATTATCTACTCCCAAAGATAAATAACTTACATTAGGCAAATCAAAATAATCTACAAGAAATTTTGCAGACACAAATGTATGAATAGAGTTTTTTGCAGCTAAATAATTTTCTTTAAAAGTTGACGAGTCTTTACCATATAAATAAGCGTGATGATCATTCATACTAAAAAAATATGGAATACCTCTTTCATGTAAAAGATTAGCTAAATTTCCAATATGAGCATGAACGACATCAAATTCATTTCTATTTATATCATTTGTGTATCTTATTTCGCTATGATGTCCTTTATTTAATAAACAGACATTATAAAACCAAATTAATTTTTCAATAGCGCCCCAACCATTTGGAGGGATCGGCAATAAACCAGTATGTGTATGAACTATTTTCATATTGAAATTGTTAAAAAATTATCGATATCAATTGTATTAATCACTTCGATTATTTTTTTAAAATCTTCTTTAATAATTGTTACTTTAGTTGGTTTTTTATCAAACTTTATCAACTCAAAAGAAAAAACATTATATTTATTTATATTAAAATTGTATTCCTTTATTTCACCTTCAATATCAACGATAAATTTACAATTATTCTCTTGACCATTACTCATATCTATAATCGCTATCGCAAAAGTATCTTCTAAAAGTTTATTGCCTTTATAAACCTTAAAAATATTTGGTATGCATCCATTTATAATCTTATCGCTTTCTACAGGAGAAAGAATACGGTTCCATGAGCTATTTTTTCCATAATCAGAGAATATTAAATCGCTATCTTTTACTATTATTTCATCTATTTTATGTTTAACCAAATTAGTTAATAATTCCTCTGCTGATAAAAAGTTTTCAGAACGAATATGATTTTGATAATCTTTTTCGTTGTTTATTTTTGGAAACAAAGATAATAAATAATCAATTTCAAAATACATCATATGATAAGAAGTGAAAAGATCGCCATTATCATTATGTAAATAAATTAAACCTTTTTTATTTGAATCAACTATATTTTGCAATTCTTCAAGAATTTTATTTGTGTCCTCTATTACACAATCTGCTTCTGTTTTTATAATGTGAGTGTAATTCAAGCTTTTTAAAAACACTAAAGCTCTATAAAAATTCGACAATACTGACAAACCATGTTTCTGTTTTCCTACAGTTGGCACTTGAAAATTATAAAACTGATTAGACAAAAATAAAATTAAAGGTTTATAGTTTTTGTATTCATATTCAAAAAGTCTATTTTCTTTATCATAAATGAGATAATCTACATGATCAACAACTTTAGAATCAAATTTTGAATTAGTCATTAACAAAAGCGGCAAGCCTGTTTTTTTTATGTTAGTGGCGTAATCAATAAAATTATCAAGATTAGATTGTGTGTGAAAAAATACATCGGCAACTATCGCAGCTTTTATAACAGCGCTATTTTTAGAAAATATAAATTTTACATTCTTATCGAAAAAATCTATTTTTACACTTACATCGTTTATTAAATTTAAATGAGACCAATTATATACTAATGCAGTTGGATCAAGCTCGCGACCTTCAATACTATAAGCAGAAAAATTAATTTTTTGTTTTTGAATTATAAGTTCGTTAGTCGAAATGTTATAAACATCAACATAACCTTCGAAACTAGCCTCTCTAACATCAGTGCATAAATCAATTATATTTTTATTTCTTTTAATTCTTAAAGTTGTGTGCAAAATATCTGCGTCATGAATTTGTCCTAATTTTTTACCTTGTTTAAAAACTTTTTTTCTTTTTTCTTGTTCATCGAGATGAGAAAACTCTGAACCTTGATGCAATCTATAGACCACCGTTACTGGTCCATTTTGCTCATTGTATCCTTTACCAAATCGCAACAATAACAATGGACAAATCCAATAAAAATCAAAAATTTCTTCACAGTTATATTTTTTTAATAAAGAAAAGTTTTTTTGCAATATATCATTTCTATACATTACCCCACAAGAAACATAATTAGCGAAAACATTTTGTTCAAAACTTAATTCTTGAATATTAGAACATAAAGGTTGTTCAGTGTTGTCGAATTTATAAACTGGGCTGTGCAAAACATAATCGTTATTTTTTTCTAGAAAATCAATCTGTAATTGTAATTTATTATCTACTAAATAATAATCATCACCATCTAAGAAAGTGAAATATTTAGTTTTACAATGAGACAATAGATCATTAAATCTAGATAAAACAGATCCAATATTTTTTTCTTCATTTATTATTTTTACGTTTTTTATGCTTTCGTATTTTTTTAAAATAGCGGAAGTTTTATCTGTAGAACAATCATTAGCTATTAATATATCAAATTGAAAATTAGTTTTTTGCATCAACACTGAATCGACACATTGTTCAATATATTTTTCATGATTATATGTCGGAATAATGACGGTTACTAATTTTGAATAAATATTTTTATTTGTCGCTAAAAACATTCCATTACGATTATTTAAAAGATGCTCTTCTGAGCATGGATTTTCCCCAACCGCAAAACTATTTATTTCAAAACCGCAATTTCTTAAATAAGAAATTAAATTTTCAACTCGATCATCTATATTTTCATGAATTTCAATCAATAAATTTTTGACTTTAGAATAAAAATCTTTATTTAAAGATTGAAGAATCATATATTCTGCGCCTTCAACATCGATTTTTATTAAATCAATACTGTTGATGTTTTGTGAAGCGCAATATTCATCTAATCTTATCGTTTCTACTTCACAAGCAATTATTTCATGTTCAGGAAGATGAGGTGATATATGGTTTTTATCAAATGCGCTGATAGTTGAATTTTCAGGGTGATAATAAAAAGTTAATCGACCAGTACTGTCGTTTACAGCTTTGTTAACGATGGTTACTTTATTATTGTCCCTATATTTATGCATCAGATTACATAATGCATTTGGGCTTGGCTCGAAACCGTATACTTTCTTAGCTCCATTTCGCAATATTTTTTCAATAAACAATCCATTATTCGCTCCAAGATCTAAAACAGTTTCAAGATTATTTAAATTAAGACTGGGGAACTCTTTTTCGAGATTTTTATAAATAAAAAATTCCTGATAATTCCAAAAAGTTCTATCAAATGGATTGTGTAATGGAAATTCTATTTTATCTGGATGCCTTTCAGTATTTTTTATAAAATAATTTTTTGAGAATAAAAGTTTATAATTTAAATCATAAAATTCAATTATAAAACCTCTGAAACTCTCATCTTTAGAGAAATCAAAATTCGGTATCGGTATATACCAAGTACCTAATGTTTTAACAAAGATATGATTTTTTCTTGAATTAAAAGTCGTTAAAGAATCAATATCTTTAAATACTAAATGCATACTAACTTCTGGATTCGATTGCGGACTATCAACACACCAGGTCCAAAACTTTCCAGAATTTTCGCCTTCTTTACTAAAATCTATTGTATAATGAGTTGCATCGATATATTTAGAAACTTTATCATTATATAGTTCAGTAATTTTATCTTTTAATGATTGAAGATTAAGACCTGCATCTAAAGACAAAAACATCATGTTATTGTATTTATTATACATGTTACAATAAACAGGTAAGTTATATAAGAAAATAGGTAAATTCCAACCTATGCACTCTTTAATAACCAAAGGACTTGTCTCTTTATCATGCTCAAAACCTCTTGAAGCAAAGAAAAATAGATCGGCGGCATCATAAAAATTATCAACATCGCTTCTTTCACCCCAAATTTTACAGTTGGGCGGCAAATCTTTTATTGCGTCTTCCCAATAATGTTTAAAATTATCAGCCAAAGACCCAATGAAGTGAAACTGCACAGGTAAATTAGTTAGTTTTCGCGCATACTCTATTAACTCTTTTTGATTTTTACGAGCGGTAAATAGTCCGACATTAATAATATGAACAAAGTTAGGATCAAGATTTAATTTTTTTAAAGCGGTCAGTCTATCGGACTTCGCTTTATAAGTGATAGGGAACTCTACAACTTCAGATTCTACATTAACTGACTTCATCATTTGGCGTTGATATTCGCTAACAAACAAGAACTTATCGGGGAAAAATAACTTATTTGCCGCATTGAAGCTGCTATCGTGCGATGTTTCAAAAATTTTATATGTACGATTGGGATTATATATCTCTTCACTCACTTCGTAGTCGCAAAAATATTCTGGCATTTCTTCAAAATGAATTATGTCGGGGGCTATACGTTTAATCTCATCAATAACTCGCATTTTATTTTCACCAATAGTAATTACTTTATTACCCAATATTGCTTGTATCTCTGAACGCTGCACGACAAGTACGCCGCCAGTTATGTCGTTATATTCAATACAATATATGTCGCAGACATCATTTAATAGTTTAATTTTTTCGAGTAGATAACGAGGTGCGCCGCCTGTTGATAGGTGAGGGGTAATATACAATACTTTCATATACAGTACTCTATAATTATATTTTTGTTTAGGTATTCTACAGCTTTATACAAAATATTAACATCATCATTAAAGCGCCCAAGACCTAAATTACAACTGTTGCATATATATCCGCGAAACGTATCGTCAAAATGACAATGATCTAATATCCATTGTTCTGTATAATTATTGCATATGGGGCATGGCCCAGCAATAGGTGGGCGGTTCTGGGCGCGGAGGTTTCGGCGCAAGGAACTGAGTTCGTTATTGCATGATTTACAAGTGTTTTTGCGGCCAGCATCGTTCGTAGAGAAAAAGGGGAACTCGATTATGTCTTTTTCTTTCTTACAGTT
>Ga0208975_1001314_pt1 | contig 10670 bp, 9 predicted proteins | sample GreLakmeER78MSRF_FD_187700 | JGI IMG/M metagenome (GOLD analysis project Ga0208975, IMG submission 187700) | Freshwater lentic microbial communities from great Laurentian Lakes, MI, USA - Great Lakes metaG ER78MSRF (SPAdes) | ecosystem: Environmental > Aquatic > Freshwater > Lake | place: Great... | reverse complement strand
CAAACTAAGTTAGCGGTACCATCTAAAGAACCACTATTGTTGAATTGAATGTGAGTGTTTGAACCACCAATGGCTGGTGTTGCACCTTGGGGTCCAGTAGCGCCTTGTGCTCCTTGTGCGCCTTGAGGTCCTGTTATTCCTTGAGCGCCTTGAGGTCCAGTAGCACCTTGAGCCCCCTGTGGACCTTGAGGTCCAGTAGCGCCTACTATGACGTTACCAATTACTGTTGATAATCTTGTTGTTGCCAAAGTTCACTATCCCTTTGTTGATAAATTTTTATTATGTCGGTATCACAACTATAGCTGTCTTAAATGTAGTTACTGCATTGTTTGGTGTAGCTAACACACTTAAAGTGCCAGTTGAAATTGAAGCATCAAATACTGCTAATGTTGCACCAGTTTTAATGTTACCATACTGAGACAAGTACACAGTCGTTCCATCATGGATCAAAGCCAACTCTAGTAATTCATATGCTGAACCGCTAGAAATCTGAACGAGATATTTAGCTGAACGATATGCAGTTGTTGAGAATGAATCTAATGTAAATTGAGTAGCAGCCGCAGTTGTTACAGCAGTAGATTCATAAACTGCATTCGTATTAATTGTTGCTACTGTATTTGATGTTAAACTTGCACCAATCAATGCGCCGCTGGTAGACAAAGCACCAGTCATCACATCACCAGCTTTATCAACTTTGGTAATTAGTCCAGCACCAACGTTTGCTTGATATGCTGATGTAACAGTAATAAGTCCAGCACCAACGTTTGCTTGATATGCAGATGTTAATGAAATAACGGCTGCGCCAGTATTTGCTTGTGCATTACTGTAAATTGTATTTGAGTAATCTAATGGATCAAGTCCACGCAATGTGATTACATTCGTAACTAGATTTGCGCTTAGTGTTGCAACTCTTGTGTTTGCAATATCAATAATATTAGTTGGTTCAATATTTGTTTGCAGATTATCAAACAAGTAATATTTGCCATCGGAGAATTTACGAATCAAACCTGTGTGATTGTTAGGTGTATTAGCGTAGTGACCAATGAAACCAATATCCAACAAATCTGTCTGATTTTCTTTACCCAATTGGATAAGAGTATCTGAAACACTCAATGAGGTAACATTAAGCGTTGTTGTAGCTCCACTAATAACTAAGTTACCGGAAACTGTCAAGTCGCCAGTAATTGTACCACCAACTTTTGGTAATGCGGCATTTGCTGTAGTGTATGCTAAGTTAGCCTGTGCGAATGATGAATTTGCTCTATCATATGCTGAGTTAGCTTGATTTCTTACCCAAGTGTCCACGGCATTATTAGCCGCGGTAAACGCTAGATTAGCTTGAGCAAATGATGAATTTGCTCTATCATATGCCGAGTTAGCTTGATACCTTACCCAAGTATCTACAGCATTATTTGCAGCCGTAAACGCTAAGTTGGCTTGTGCAAATGCAGAAACTGCAATACCAGTTCCCGAGTTAGCTTGATTGAATGCTAGATTAGCTTGTGCAAAAGAACCGTAAGAAGTATTTGCTTGATTGAATGCTAGATTGGCTTGATTAAATGCGTTGAGTGCAATGTTAGCAGTAACCGATGATGATACGGAAGGTGCACCAGTTGTTGATTGAAAAACAAAATCAGATGCGCCAGAGATTACAATCTGCCCACCATTATTTCCAATAACAATACCATCAATGTTAATTGAACCTGGTCCTACAAACAAATCTTTCCAACGTTTTGATGCTGAACCTAAACTATTAACATTATCTGTCGTTGGTGTTACATTACCAGTTACAATTACATTACCAGAAATTGTGCCGCCAGCAGAATTGAATTTTGTGTTAGCCGTATCAAAGGCTGCATTTGCTTGAGCGAATGCTGAGTTTGCTCTATCAAACGCTAAGTTTGCTTTTGTGAATGCAAATTGGTCTAACTGCGCTGATTCTAAAGCAAGAGAAAAACCACCAGCTGTTGTGCCATCATGGACAACAACTGTTTTCTTATCTGTGTCAACGGTAATCTCAGCCACTGCTCCAGTAAATGTTGCAGTTTGGGCTGTATTTCCTCTTCTTAACTGTAATTGCGTTGGCATTTAATATCCTTAAATTATCAATCTATTTATGTTACGTTAAATAGCCAAGGTCTTTTTCCAAGTAAAAGCCTTCGGGTGTTACTGGATTGTCCGAACAATCATAAACTGGTCCAGTCAACTCTCCCTGTATGAATGTATCATTTGAAACAAGAGCAATTATACTTTGAGATACGAAACCATACGAACTTGTTGGAAAATAGTCGCCAGATGCACCACTTGTTATAAGTGTGTTAGCATAATCATATGCGGCATTTGCTTTATCAAAGGCTAAATTTGTTCTTCCCGTAACAACAATTAGTCCAGCACCAACGTTTGCTTGTCCAGTTGTTACTGCGGAATTGGCTGCATTGTATGCTAAGTTTGCTTGTGCAAATGCTGAGTTTGAAACATTACTAATTCTTGTGGTGACATTACTTGTGATTTCACCTGCAACAATATTATCGGTAATTAATGTTTTTGTTGTTTTATCAAATTTTAGATTTGCTGATGCGCCAAATGCACCAGAATCATTAAATTGAATTTCTTGATTTAGTCCAGTAGGCTCAGTTATAACATCAAATAAAATTGCGGTATTTGTTTGATTACCATAATACAGTTTACCATCGGCATAGTTAATAGCCAATTCGCCCGGCGATAATGTAGTTGGTGTATTACCTGATGCGCCCGAATTTTTTAACTGAATTAGTGTGTTTGCCATTTACTGAATCTTAGAATGTTCCGCCAGATTTTACAATATCATTATCAATTGGAAGAACTGGTTCTTCAACAGCAATCTCCGGAGTATCAGGTTGAACAACTTCACCAAGTTTAACTTTTTTAAGTTTGTTTGCTGGAACTACAGTTTCCAATCTTGCAACATATTTAGTGAGTTCTTCAATCCGATTATTGTTTTGCATTAAAACATTTTGGGATTCACTCTTAGCTGTCAACACATCTTGCTGTGCAGATTTTAATTGCCTCATGTAATCATTAACTGCACTTTGCAATCTATCTTTTTCTTGTTTCAAACTTTCAGTATTTTGAGCAGAACTTTTTAATTGACTCAACTCATTTATAACTTTATCTTTTTCAACAAGTTGAGTTTGATATTCAATGTTTGCGTCCGAAACTTCTTTTAATCTTCTTACTGAATCTTCTGCTTCTTGTAAACTATTCTTATTTACTTCAATTTGTGCTTGAAACATTAAATTCTGCTTGACAACTTCCATAAAATTGCCAAGCAAAACCTCTACATAAGCATTTTGTAATCTCACATCCATAATAAAATCCTTTCATTATAATTTAGAATGTTCCACCATTTAGGTGTGCAAAAGTTGGTGCTCCAGATGAGTTAATTTGTAATAGGTGACCTTCGGTCGGTGAAGTCAAAGCAGACAATGCACCAGTTGTTGATGCCGCATCAGAAACGATAACACCTTTAACTGAGAATGAAGATGCTCCTGAACCGCCTCTTGCGATACCTAGTGTGCCGGAAACGACTGCGCTTGTATCAATATTGATTGCAGTATTGCTTACACCCGAAACACGACCTAAAGCATCAGTTGTGAAAATAGGAACATAAGATGCTGAACCATAAGTTCCTGCTGTGCCCGTATTTGCTAATGTCTTGATTGCAGTACCGTCATAGAATACTGCGGCGCCAGTTGTGTAAGAATCGTTGTTTGTACCGCCTCTTGCAATTGATACTTTACCCGATACAATATTTGATGCATCAATTTGAATTGCACTATTTGTAACTGTTGATACACGACCATAAGCATCTGTAGTCACAATTAAAGTATTTGATGCTGAACCATATGTTCCAGCAGTACCTGTGTTAGCAAGAACTTTTAATGAGTTTGTTCCATCACCAACTAGAATACTACCAGTCGCAAATGTGCCTGCGCCAGTACCGCCGTCAACAACACCAATAGTATTAGCAAGAGCGGAAATCATACCGCCAGTTAAGTTGGCTCTCAAGGTAGCCGTATTAGCAGCCGTTACTGAACCTGTAGCAAGAACGTTTGATGTTGGATCAGTATTTAAATTTTTGAACAAGAAGAAGTCATTACCAGTTCCTGCTCTACGAACAAGACCGTGATGAGTTACTTCTGTGCCTGTATTTGCTTTGCCATAGAAACCAATATCTAGAACGTCACTTACTGTGTTATTTGCGCCTAGTCTAATTAAAGAGTCTGCTGTTGATATTGTTGTAGTATCCACTGTTGTGGTGTTACCAGCAACAAATAGACTTCCTGTTAATGACAAGTCGCCAGAGATAAATTGATTTCCAGAATTTCTAAGAACAGTATTATCAACATTAACAAGTACTGTATTGTTTGCATCAACAGAATTGGTACTGATACCGCCGTTTAGACCACCCTTGATTGTTAAAGTGTCGGAGATTAGAGATAAAGTACCTGGAGCCGCGCCAACATCACCTGCGAAGTTTAATGTAGAAGAAATTGGAACGTTAGCCGCGTATGTTACACGACCTTTTGTATCTACAGAAATTACTGCGGCATTTGTTGCACCACCATAATTTCCAGCAGCCACGCCAGAGTTGGAAAGAACTAATGGAATGTTAGCGTTTGCTGTACCATCAACGGAAATAATACCTGTTGCATCACCAGAAACACCAATGTTTCTAGGAGTAAACCACTTATCTGCGCTCGTAGCATTGCCATAAATGCTACCAACAATGTTAGCAGTAATGTAATTGAAAGATGCGTTACCTGTGGTATCTCGCTTAACAAGGACGTTAGCAGTCGCGGCCGAAGCGGCGGCATCAATTTTATCGGTATATGCTTTACCACCAATGGCTACAACACCAGTTCCATCATCAATCCAAAGAGTGCTTGATACGTTAGAATATGCTGGTTCCGCTACGTTAAGTGTAGGCGGTTTGTTGGTTATTGTTGAATATTTTAGTTGAATTACTGTATTTGCCATTATCGTTCCTTAATTATGGAATCTTCTTATTATTCTATTTATGAATTTGGTAAGTCAAAAAAATCCACCATTTACTCTAGCAACTTGAACATCTACATTTCCAAGTGGCTGATTTTCAAACTTTCCTGTACTCGCAACGTATGTAATAATGTCGCCTTCTTCTGCTTGGTCAATAGCAGTATCAAATAATTCAACTAAACCGACATTAGGTTTAGGCGTAAACTTTGGATCCGCAATTGTCGTTCTTTGATTTGGACGAACAGCAACTTTACCAATCACTCCTGGAGTATTGATTCTAGCTGTAACCATAATTACCTCGTAACTGAAGGTAGAACCGTCACAATTCCTTCAACAACTCTTGTTACTACAGATGTTGGAGATGTAATAATTACATCATAAACATATCGGCCTGGGGTTAATGCCGCAGTATTAGTTGCAGACACCGTAAGTGTTACTTCACCATTTGCTGTGCCTGTTACTGTAGATGTAATTGTTGTTGCACTTGATGAATAGTATGATTTACGCATCATGGAGTTTGCAGTATAACCATAAAGATTAATTGCGGCTCCAGCTGTATCTTCAACATTAATTGTAGTGTTGAATGTTGCGCCTTGCTCAATAACAATTTCTGAAAATGCGGCCATCTTTTACTTTTTTTTTATTTATGGATGTAAATTGCGAAGCTGTGTGGTAGTTGTGCAGGAATATCACGCAGTCCTTTTCCACATATACACAGTGATATATGGTTGGTAGTTAGCATTTGTGCCACTTGAACCTTCTGTGCTGTTTGATACAGATATTCCAGTTACCGCAGAAGCTGACTGTGGTGTTGCACCGCTTCCTGGGAAGTATGCTTGAGCGGCATTTGTGGGCACCGCGACCGATCCGCCAATCCCGTGGACGTGGCCTGGGTCTGTAACTGTTGCTGTGTGCGTGTGACTAACAACACTTGCATCTGCACTACCACCAGTTTCTTCGGCGGTATCAAATAATGCATTGCCTGCATTAAAGCCAACCATCACACGACCAGCACCAAATGCTGTCCATGTGCCAAACCCAAGCAAAGTACCAGGATTGGTGGCTACACTGGCGTTGATATAGATTGACCCCACTGGATACAATCCAGTAATTAAACTTGCGGGAATTGATCCTGCCGCCAGAGTACCAACGCCAGTTATTCCGGTATATGAACCAGAAATTCTACCTGAGGGTACAGTACCGGAAGATAAATTGCTTGCATTAAAAGCACTATTTGCAGTAGAATACGCTAGATTCGCTTGACCGAAGGCAGAAGCCGCAACACCACTGGCTGAATTAGCTGTATTAAACGATAGATTTGCTTGACCAAAAGCGGAGGCAGCAACACCACTGGCTGAATTGGCCGTATTAAATGCTAAACCCGCATGATTGTATGTATTAGTAACTGAATTTGATGTTGCAGCCGCTGTAGTACTTGTATTTGAAACTGAATCTGCTAATTGAACAACGCCAGTGACTGTGGTATTGGCGAGACGAATTGTATTATTTGTAGCCGCAACAATTTGTCCTAATGCATTAAAGCGAATAGATGGTACAATAATATCCGCGGCTTGGCCAGTTGTGTCCGCCGTAACAACACCAGAAGTTATGTTTGCGGCATATGTAATTCTACCTTGTGCATCAACAGTAATTGTTTGAAGGGTCTGTGTTCCACCATATTTTTCCGGAGTAACCGCAGTATCAGCTAAAACTGAAGCTCTGACTTTTGTTGTCATTTAATTTGTCCTTTTATTACTTCCACTTCTTCCTTCAATTCTTTAATAGCCTCAATCAACAAAGGAATAAGTTTCTCATAATGTACTGTTAGATATTTATTATCAATTGGAGCAGGAACAACCACTTCTGGCATAATTGCTTGAACTTCTTGTGCAGATACACCGACTTCTCTTTTAACTTCAAAACCTAAATCTTGTGCTGTCTTATTTGGTTCATAGAAGAAGCCCGAAATAGCTGAGACTTTATCAAGAGCATTTTTAATGTTACCTAATCTTGTTTTTAGTTTGTCATCGGAGTAACCAGCTGTGATATCACCAGTAGCAGTAATTGCGCCATTTATAGTTAGTCCCGCAAATGTTGGACTGGCACCGGTTGTTAATCCTGAAATGTCCGCCTGCGCCAATGAAACAGCTCCAGTTTTACCAGCAACAGAAGTTACCCCGCCATTGCCAGCACTCGTAGCAAATGTTGCGTTTGTTGCGGCTGATGCGTTTGTAGCACTACTGGCAAATGTTGCACTCGTAGCAAATGTTGCATTTGTTGCCGCTGATGCGTTTGTTGCACTACCAGCACTTGTAGCAAATGTTGCATTTGTTGCCGCTGATGCGTTTGTTGCACTCGTAGCAAATGGAATTGATCCAACCGTTAAAGTTCCAACGCCAGTTATGCCAGTATATGAACCAGATAATCTACCTGATGGAACTGTGCCAGAAGATAAGTTATCCGCATTTCTCGCTATGATTAAGGCAGCGCCAGTATTTGCTTGATAACCATTTGTGATAGAAATTACGGCTGCACCTACGTTTGCTTGTCTGCCTGTAATTTCGTTAGTTAGACCAATACTTAATGCACCAGTATTTGCATTGAACGTATTGGTGTCTGTAATTCTACCAGCACCTACGTTTGCTTGATATGCGTTTGTGACAGTAATCAAGCCAGCCCCAGTGTTCGCTTGTGCTGATGTTGTTGTAATCTTTCTTGATTCTAAACTGTCAATTGCTAACTGAATAGTATTTGCTGATGCGGCAATTTCACCAGTTACTGGTCCATATGCTATATTATTTGCATAATAAGGATTTACGGTATACGCATCAACTTCAAGTAAAATGGCATCGCCAGCACTTGTTCCTGTTGACAATGTTACATTGTGTCCTGTTGTAAACGAAAGACCAGTTGTTGTGCCTGACGCCCCAACTGATGTTGTGATAGCCGTGCCACCCACAGTTTCGGACAGTGAGAAATGGTTACCAAGTATTGTTTTAATATAATAAATTTTACCAGGAACATAAGCAGTAATTGTTGCAGTTCCGGTCAATGTTCCATCAATTGCCAGGGCCGCATCTTGAACAAGAGTTGAAGTTGCTGATGTGGTTGAAAAATAACCATTTGATGCTACTACAGCAACACCCGTCAAGTTATTTGCACCTTCAGTATATTCCGATGAAAACTGTCTAACGCCATTGATGAAAACTCTTAACTGACCTGTACCAGTTTGATAGATAGGTGTTGCAAATATTGTTTGTGATGCATTAACAGTTGGTGTTGTTCTAGTTGATGTAATAGTTGTACCGGGAGTTGCGCTACCGCCACCTCCACCACTACCAGCAGCCCAAAAATAACTTCCTGAACCAGCAGTTGTTAACACAAAGCCGGCTGTTCCGCCCGCGGGTAATAGATTTGTTAAAGCACCGCCAGATGATGTTGCTCCTGTACCGCCTTGTGAGATGGGAAGAGCATTAGTTAATGTCAATGCGTTAAATGTTGGACTTGCTGTTGTTCTTACATCTTGTGGTGAATTAACAGTAATTGTATTTGCAGCCGCAACTAATGTAATTCCATTTGTACTTGTAAATGAAATTATGCCATTACTTGGTATAGCAGAACCTGAGGTTCCATTAAACGTGTTTGATGCGAGATTAGCAATACCAAATGCGCCATTAGCACGACCCATTACAATGATATCACCTAAACCAGAGTTTGCAGTATCAGCAATTCTAGCCGCCCCAATGTTTGCGCTTAAATTGATACCAAGTAATCCAGCGTTTGCAGCCGCTGTTTGAATAGCACTTGTGTCTACATAACTCTTTAAATTTGTATTTGCATTATCAACATAGTCTTTCATTAACCATGAAGATGCAAAATCGTTATTGCTTACCGATGCAGTACTTGTAGTAATTAGATTTGCGGTAAGTATTTTGGAATATGTTGAAGTGGAATCTGAATTGAATACATCACGAATTTGCCAGTTGTTAGCCGATGCACTCCAACGAATGTATGCATTAGCATTTGCTGATGCACCGCCAGTGCCACCAGATACACCGCCCTTATCATTTCCTCTGAATACACCATAGTAAGCAGCCCCAGTAGTTGTAACTGGAGTTACTGTGCTAATAGCGAGAACATCGGTATCATAAACAATATCACCAGACAATACAAAATTTCCAGCTACTGTTAGATTACCACCAATTGTTGCATCACCGCTGCCAGTCGTTTCAAAAGATGTAGCTCTCAAAGAACCAACATCCGTTTTGCCAGATACTAAAGAACCAGCATGTACCATGCCTTGAGTATTTACATTTCCTGTCACAAGATTACCACTGATATTAGCAGCCGCAGTTGCGCTTATTATTCTTAGACTATCAGCAACAACAGAACCAGAAGATGTTAGATGTGCTACGTTTGCGTTTGCTGAAATTCTAGCATTAGTTGCATTTAGAGTTGTCACCGTTACTTCAGTTGCTGTAGCATTTGCTGTGATTCTTGCATTATCAACAACAACAGAACCAGAAGCAATTATATGTGCAACTGTAGCATTTGCTGTGATTCTAGCATTATCTGCAACAACAGAACCGGAAGAAGTTAAGTGAGCAACGTTGGCATTTGCTGAAATTCTTGCGTTGGTTGCATTAATTGTTGTAACAGTTATTTCTGTTGCTGTGGCATTTGCTGTGATTCTTGCATTATCAGCAACGACAGAGCCAGAAGCAATCACATGTGCGGCTGTAGCATTTGCCGTGATTCTTGCGGAATCAGCAACAATAGAACCAGCAACAGATACAAAATGTGATGCTGTCAGATTACTTGTGAATCTGCCATTATCAGCAACAACTGAATTGGCAGTTGTCAAATTACCAACTGCTGTATTTCCAATAACTGTTAGAGTTGTGCCAACATAACCACTATTTGCTACACCTAGATATCCTGCGTTTGCTGTACCAATAACAACTACGTTTGAATTTACTGTTACATTGTTTGTTGTGATTGTGTCTCTAACAAGAAGTCTACCATTAGCTATTACATTGTTTGCCACATAAAGAGCGGTGGCTCCACCATAAATGAAAACAGTATTACCAACAGAGAGATTGCCCGATTGAGCTACTTCTGATCCTAAAACAATATCTTTACCGACCGTAAGTTGAGTGCCAATTAGGGCATTGTTTGAAACTTGAAGCGGAGTTCCTTGAGCGGTAATGGATAAAACTGCGGTACATGCAATATTAAAAGAACCGGTATACTTATCATAATTTCCAGTTTCTATTTTATTAAGTTCACTCGCAGACTGATTCGTCTGAATGCGCCATTCATCAATCGTATTTGTTCGTGTAATATTATTAATTGACATTATTCTTTACTCTGTTTCAGTAATGCGTTTAGTAGGGACTTAATTTCCTTCATATCCGAAGATAATTCTTTCACTTGATCCTTCAAGTTATTTATCTCATTATTTTTGCCATTCATCCTATCAGCAAGTTTTTTCCTTGCTTCATTTTCAATCAAAGCATTCCGCCCCGTCATCAACAGGGCGTTTGTGCCAGTATCTTTAATGTAATTGGTACCTTCAACTTTCACAAGCATGATTACTCTGCTGGAGTTGCGATGATACGCAAATCCTTAAC
>Ga0208975_1001313_pt1 | contig 10675 bp, 12 predicted proteins | sample GreLakmeER78MSRF_FD_187700 | JGI IMG/M metagenome (GOLD analysis project Ga0208975, IMG submission 187700) | Freshwater lentic microbial communities from great Laurentian Lakes, MI, USA - Great Lakes metaG ER78MSRF (SPAdes) | ecosystem: Environmental > Aquatic > Freshwater > Lake | place: Great... | reverse complement strand
CCGCACCAGTAGGACCAGTGGGTCCAGTAACAGATGCACCAGCTGGACCTGTAGGACCAGTGATAGTACTTGCTGCACCAGTTGCTCCTTGCGGTCCGATTGGACCTGTAGGGCCGATATCAGAATTAGCCCACTCTACCCAATACGAATCGTAGTAAACATAGTTACGTGCATTGTTTGAATTAAACCAAACATCACCAGGGTTTGGTGAAGCAGGTGCAGTAACACCCACATAAAAAATTCCTTGAGCACCAGTAGATCCAGTTGATCCCGTAGGACCAGTACTTCCTGTTGGACCAGTTGGTCCTTGAATACCTGTTGGACCTGTAGCTCCAGTAGCTGCTGCTGCACCAGGTGCACCAGTAGGACCAGTTGGTCCGGCTACTGTGCTTGCTGCTCCGGTGGGGCCTGTTGCTCCCGTTGCTCCAGTAAGACCTGTAGCTCCAGTACTTCCAGTTGGACCAGTAGCACCAGCGGCACCAGTTAAACCTGTTGCGCCCGTAGCTCCTGTAGCTCCAGTGGCTCCTGTAGGGCCTGTAACGGTGCTTGCGGCACCAACAGCTCCAGTAGGGCCGGTAGGACCGGTGTCTCCAGTTAAACCTGTTGCGCCTGTAGGACCAGTAACAGTAGATGCTGCACCGGTGGCTCCAGTTGCTCCAGTTAATCCTGTGGCGCCTGTAGGTCCAGTAGCACCCGTTAAACCAGTGTTACCTGTAGCTCCAGTTGCACCTTGAATTCCAGTTGCACCAGTAGGACCTGTAGCACCTGTTAATCCAGTCGCACCTGTAGGCCCTGTAACAGTTGACGCTGCTCCTGTAGGACCAGTTGGTCCAACGGGCCCAACTATGTCACCTACATTTATCCAAGAATCTGGATCAGTATTACTCCATACATACAAGTCACCATTTGCTGTAACAATGTACGCATCGTTAATGGAATTACCCGAAGAGGGAAGATCGTTTGTGTTGGCAACTGTACCTTTTACTGTGATTGATGTTCCAACTGGTCCTGTTGCACCAGTGGCACCCGTAGGTCCAGTTACATTAGATGCAGCTCCAGTTGCGCCTGTTGCACCAGTTGCTCCAGTTGCGCCAACAGCACCAGTAGGTCCTGTGACAGTGCTTGCAGCGCCAGTAGCGCCAGTAGCTCCAGTGGGACCTGTCGGTCCAGTTGCACCAGCTGCACCGGCTGTACCAGTTGGACCACTAGGTCCTGAAGGTCCTGAAGGTCCTTGTGGACCAGTTGGTCCTTGAGAACCAATTTGATCAGAACCAATTGTAATTATTGTCGGGGCACCCGAAATTATTTCTATGATCTCTGGCTCTGGCATTACAAAGTTACCTGTTTCTCTGTGAATACCTTTCCAGTCAAGTATGTTCTTACTTTTCCAGTCGCATTATCTGTTAATTGAATATCGTAATAAGCTGTTCGAGGTAAGTCTGCAGTTATGGTTTTTGATAGAGTTAGTTTAAGAAGGTCGTATATTCCTCCAGAAACAGACTGCAGTTTGGTAATTGTAAATGTTCCTAGTATGACTGGCCCTACTTGAGCACGACCACCTGTGTTAAACAAACGAATTTCTGATTTAGGGGTGTAGCCAGCAAGGTTAATAGAAAACTTAAGACTAATTTCAAAGTCATCTCCAGAGTACATAGACAAGTCTCTAGTAAGAACATCGCCTTCTGGGGTGATATCTCCGTAATTTGGAATAGAAAGTCGTACTCTTTGAGGTAGTGATGCGTCATCAATTTCTTGTGGACGGTAGATAGGTACAAGCTTGTTAGTAAGACGGCTAATACGGCGAAGGTTGAACACTTCAATCTTGTACATTCCCAAGCCCAACATATTACAGAGCTCTCGGTATTGTTCTTTTCGTGAAGTCACCATCTCTGATAGTTGTCTAAAACGCTCAGATCGCGGAATGGACACGCCGTCTGGAGAAATAATATCAATATCAAAAGCAGCATCTGTAGCAAGGGTGTATAAAGCAAAGGTAGATGCTAGGAGTACTAATGGGTACTCATCAATTGCTGGAAGGGTTAAGAGAGTAGCTTTACTGCCCGCAGTATCTGTGGTGCTTCTTGCGTGCTCTAAAAATGCAGTGTTAACATACTGTTCAATTTCAACATCTGTAAAGTATCGGTACATTGTGCCGGTCACGGTAATTACCGCTCCAGAGCTAGGGGCACTCGCTAGTATTACCATTCCGGACTGTTCTTCAACAGAAGTGGTACTAGATACGTTGCTTCCTTGAACTTTAATTATAAGGGTGGACCCTTTTACAGGTGCGTTTGTTAATTGGTAGCGTTTAGTAACGCCATCCCCTGTAAAGGTCTCTTCAAAACTACGGCCTAAATCGCCTAGTTCAGACCTAAGTCGACCAGAAAGTGCTGTAAGTGTTGCCACTGTTACCTCCGGTAATTGTTGTACCAATATAATCTCATGATTACCGTCATAACTCAGGACAAACGTTAAGGGCCCCCATAGACGGGAGGGCAGTTGTCTACGGGGGCGATCTAGATATTAGGCTTTTTATAGCCTGTCGTACAAGTAACCCTTTTCTTGCAAGTGTTGAGCAACTTGCTTAGATACTTTGTACTTTTGTCCGGCTTTGAAGGAATAGTGATTTCCTACGCCGATTGTTACAAAATCTAGGTCTTCAGCGACACGGATAACCTGTGTATCGTCTGCAAGACTTACGCCTACGGTTTCAACTTCATCAATAACGGTTGCTACAGTATTAGGACTAGTTAAGTCTAAAATTTCTGTCTCTAACTTTGCTGCTGCATTTGCAGTAGCCATTGACATTTCACCTGCACGTTGTGCAAGTGCTTCCGCGTTCTCTTTAATTTGAGCTTCACGTTGACGTCCTGTGACGTCTGTTACTTTTGCTTTTGACACGATTAGTATTCTCCTATTGTTTGTGTTGAAGGGGTGGGTTTTAAGGCCCACCCCCTTAACGGGTTAAATTAGTTGGTTTCTGCTAGAACTACAGACTGATCTGTAATTAGGCCAAGACCATAAATTGCGTACCAAGCAAGCGCATGCTCACGACCGAAGTCAAGAATACCGCCATCGCGGAGCTCAACTGGTAGAGAGATTGCGTGACCGAATGCGTTATCTCCAATGAAGATTGCGCTGTAACGATCCTTGTTACCATTACCTGTCTTTGTTGCTGGGGTTGTGTAACCTCCACCGGTTGGGTAAGAGATTGAACCTGCAGCAATTGCTGTGTCAGCTGAATAGCCTGAACCAGCTCCGCCTACAACCTTTTCGATCTGTGTTGTTTCGATGAATACTGTGTCGTATAGACGACCAATTTCACCTAGCATGAAGTTACCTGGAGCTGCGTACTTTGTTACTTCGATAAACTCTGGGTTATCACGAAGCTTACGGCTCTGGTGTGGGTGAACGAATGCAACATATGTCTCACCAAGGCGAGGAATGTTCTTTGTTGCAAGTGTCTCTACTGCATCCTTAACGGTTGCTGTAGATAGAGCGAACTCACCTGTTAGAGATGCACGGTTTGTACCAGCGGTACCTGTTCCGTACCAGTCATTTGCAGCTGAAAGACCTGAACGGTCATAGCCATAGATAACTGAAGATGCGGCCATGAGTGTGTCACGAGCCTGTCCATCTAGATATAGGGCCATGTTGCGGCCAAGTAGACGTGAGGCTGAAGCCATTACGTCATCAAATGAAGCGTTCAATAGAAGCTCAGATACAGCAATTGCATAGCCATGCTCTGCAACTGTGATTGAGAACTGTTGAGCTGTTAGTGCGTTTGTGGACATACGAACGCCTTCAACGAGTGAACCCGCGAAGCCGAGGTTGTTATAACGCATGAAGTTGATCTGGAGACCAGGTGCAACTCCAAGTTCTGTCTTCTTAACAGCGAACTGTTCGAAGCGTAGAATTGGCATTGACTGGAAAAGAATTTCCTTTGACCAGATAGTCTGAATTGCTTGTGTTAGCTGGCTATTGGAGCCAGAGTATGCTGTAGGTGCTGCGGCTAAATTGCCGGTACCTGTTACGGCTGATGCCATGTCGGTATTACTCCTTAGTTAGATTTAATTAGTTCGGTAATTTCTTACCCGAAGATTCCCTTGCCTTGACCAGTTGCGGATTTACCCAACAACTTGCCTCGGTATTTTGCGTATTCAGTAACCGACATTGCGGCAATTTGCTCCGCAGTAAACGAGTTTTGCTCCATATTAGTGTCCATCGGTCCGGTGGGAGGTGCTGTTACGCGACTCCCGGTCATTTCTTTTCTAGCGTTCTGCATAGCAGATTGCGCCGATTCCAGGATCCTTGAAGATCTCTCTCGCAGTCCTGTAATACTATTTTCTATCTCATCAGGTGTGTTTCCTGAAATAAGATCTACTAGCTCAGGCATGATGTTGTCACGCTCATCTTCTAAGCGACGTGTGCGGTACTCACTGAGTTCTGCATACTGACGCTCCCGCTCTAGGAGAGTGAAAGCACGTTCGCGTTCTGCGCGTTCGACTTCCAACTTCTGAGCCCATTCTTTTTCCTTAATTTCAAGAAGCTGACGTATGTCCATTTCGGACTCAGCCTTCTTACGATTCTCTTCCTCAGCAGCAGCTTTTTCAGCTTCCACCTGGGCTACTCGTTCTTCACGATCTTTTTTGAGTAAGTTTACTTCTTCTTTTAAGGAATCGATTTGTGGGTAAAGCTTAGACTTTTCTTGTTCACGTACTCGTCTTAAATCTTCTTCTGTATAAGACTTGTCCGATAAAACATCTGTTTTTACTGGTGTTACTTTTGTTTCGGTTGGTACTGGAATATCAGTAAGAAATGCTTCCTGAGCTTCCGGTGTATCAACTAGGTTCTTTGTTTCAGCCATGCTGTGTCCTTAGGTTTAAGAGGTCGTTGTCCGATTTAGTGCCACGATGACCTGCGGATTGATAGTGGTAATAGGTTTCCAAACTCTTGCGAATTTGTCTGCCTAAACTTATTATTCTGGTTTATCCTCGTCCGGAGTCCTATTCTTAGGAATAGTTGTTCCATAGGCTTTGGTTACCAGATCTACTTGTACTTGTTGGAGTTCTTGTAATACCCCATCTTCCATTGGGCTTACTACTCCAGGCTGACCAGTTGGGCCAGGTCCTACGCCTTCCCCAGGTTTTGAACCAGGGACCATTTCGCCATCAGGAAGCATGCCGGTTAAGGATGCAATCGAGGCTGTAATTTGAGTTTTAATTAGCTCTAGGGCTCCGTCTGCCTTGGCATCTCGGATAAGCTCTGAACGAATTTCTTCTAGTTTTTCATCTGGGAATTCTTCACCAAGTTGACGCAAAGCACCCTCACGACTTTCAAGTCCCATAGCCATCTTTGTTTGAATCTCATTAAGAACAATAAGTTTATCTAAAGGAAGTGGAGGTGGGAAATGAACTTGAGTTTGAAACGTAGTAGGGTCTTGAGGATCAAGTTGAGTCAATTGTTCTGGCTTGATAGGCCCGTTTACTACAGGGTTATAAATAAATACTTCTGGTTCTTTAAACGCTAGCGTTAGTAAAACTAATTCATTGATTCTTTGCATGCCCTCACCGTATTGAATCATCTTCTGTTGATAACGATTCATCAAAGGCTGATATTGAATAGACAAAGCAACGCCTGAAGTATTAGAAATTGGCTGTACTTGTCCTAAAGCAGTTTCAGGAACACCAATCATTTCATGCATAGCTGTCTTAATTACCTTTAGGTATTCCATTGCACCTTGAAGGCCTTGTCCGCCGCCTTCTAGATTAAAGACTTGAGCGTCTTTTGGTAGCCCGCCCCAGACCTTCTTCGGACCTTTTTCAAGGGAAGAGGCCTTAGCACCGGTGATAACTGTAACGGGTGCCGCATGGTAGTTGACAATATCTGCTACATCTGTTGCTACTTCGTTGTAATTACGATTTAGAACAATGATGTCGTGGCAATCAGATAGTCCCCATGGGGATCCGGATACTCGTACGTTAGGGATGTGGATGACGGGCACTACGCCAATAGGGTTTGGACGTGAGTCTATAATTTCGTCGTTAATATATTCTTCAATACGATCATCAGTCAAGATTTCGGTGTAAGTGTATACCTGACGGGTTCCTTCAGCGGAAGTGCCCCAAAAGCGATATTTTAATTTAAAACGGATTAAGCGTGTACGATCGTGCGGGTGAAACTCTGGAAAACAGAAAGATGAGTTAAGCGGAAGAATTCTAACTCTTCCAGGATGTACTCTTCCAATAGTGTCTTCAAATCCTTCTTCATAAGCTACTTTAACAAAACAGTCTCCAGAAACTCCGCCTTGCTGTCCCATTTCCCACATAACAGAATGCTTATCGTTATCTGTTTCCCACACACGTTTTAGAACGTCAGGAATGATTGCTTCTGTTGCTGATGGGCTTCGGAAAGATGCTCCACGACCAAATGTAAAGTTAATTATGTAATCTGTAAAAGCTCTATAATAATTGTAAACCATTTGGGACTCACCGATTTCACGGCGGTACGACCAATGGTGACCTAGGTACATTGCCCAGTTAAGCGAATATCTATTTAATCTTGGTCCATGAACTTCAAATTCTTCATCAGCTAGTTCAACTAAACCTAGAGGAGAAATTGAGATTGTTAAATCGGATGACGCAGCCCTGTAACTGGGAGGTGAAAAATCAATGCCACCGGCCATTATTTATGACTCCCCATCCTAATATTAATTCCCCTTTTACTTTTTGTTTCTTTCCTAATACTAGGTAAGACCGCCCAGCCTCGGAGAAGGGGTACGAGGCTGGGAGGCTTAGCTAGTCTACTGTATTTAATCTGCTACTTGAGCAGGGTTCATGCGTTGATATCTGCCACCTGAACGGATTACCTCTTCAATAACTGTCTGAGAGTGATCTCCGAAGTTACCTTGTGAAAATTCACCAAGATAGGTTGGGGCTTCTACCCATGCGGCTGAGCCAACATGTGCACGTTGTTTCATTGTTTCTTCAGGATATTTTTCCATAACATTTGTGTTGTGGTTTGGACGACCCGCTGGGGTGTCATATCCTTGATCTAATCCCACCTGAAAATCATTTGGGACATCTGTATCAGTTGCAACGCCTTCTTCGAAACGAAGTGGGCCGCGATTGCCTGGCATTGACTCTGCCATTTTTCTTTCGTATGTTGCTCCAACTTTCTCAGGGAACTGAGGGGTTGGGGCAATGTTCTCTACTGCCATTATTTACTCCTTATGCATAGGGATTGAGGGTCCTCGGGTATAAGTCTCCACCCTTAGATTAACTTTTAAATGCTAAATTAAGAAAAAAATGGGGATGCACTTACTTCGACTGTGGGCATAACCATGTCCTGGGTCATGGAGCAGGCGATAGAAAGGGAGTCCACAAAGTCGTCGTGGGCGTGGGCTTCGTCAGGTGCCGCCACCATAAAATTGGGGCCTTTATATCTAACTTCTGCATCCGTCATTTGTTGGTAAAACTTTTTCCACAGCCGCAATCTACGTGTTTTAGCGTGAGAAGGCCAAGAAACCATCTGCCGTTGAATTAAAGCTTGTAGATGTTTCCATCGCTTAGACTGCTCAGTTGGGCTAGAAGTTATGGGAATTACCTCTGCTCTAGGCATTAATATCTTTAATCGCCCCGCTACAGCATCCCCGACTCCGTTAGAGTCAACACCAATAGCCAGTACGTCGTAGTTGCCTAAAAAGTTAACTATTTGAAAATACTGTTCTTCCCAGTCATCCCCCTGAATTTCAAGCCAATTTAAAATTCTATGGTCATAGTAACCAAACTCGTCTGGTCGATCCCAATCTACCCAAACAACGGTTACTACTGTTGAGTCCATCTTTCGTGCCGGGTCGATCCCAACGACCACCGGCGAACGATGCCAGCTTTTAACAATTTCCTGTGATGTATCTCCAAGATCGTCCATAATCGAGGATGTAACGAACATCCCTCTTTCCAACAACCATTTGCAGTTGTATGAAAGCTGGAACTCATCAGAGTCTTCGCCAATTCTGAGCATTTCTTTTTTAATGAACTTTTCGTAGTTAGCATTTATTTTTGCCACATCTTTCCAGTCCCATTGAAAATGGTTTTGCTTAGCGGAGCGTCCGGTTTGTCGTCTCTTGTTTAACTGGATAGCACGATAGAAGTTGTTCTTCATAGTGCTAGGTGTTCCGGTCTTAACAATTGTAGCGTTATAGTACGCACCCATAGGAGCAATAGACTTTGATACTACGAAGTCGTCTGCTTCTTGACACTCGTCTATGATAATAAGATGAAAAGATTTAGATTCAATCTTTGCACGAGGGTTAGCAGTCATCATCATAAGAGTGCTTCCACTCATCTTAAGCTTTATGTTTCTAATAACTCCTGGGCTTTTTGTAGCCATATCGTCAATTTCAGGATCTCCAAGAACTTCTAAAGCTCTTTCGCTAGTAAGTCTAGATACAGTTCTTCCATACAAGGTTTCAACCTGAGACTGAATAGGTGCAAACATTCCCACCCAAATACCGTCCCCAAATTTTCCAAGGAGATCAGGGTACATCTTAGCTAGTTTAGGAAGAATAACCATAAGCGTTGCTACTGTATTTGCAATGGTTTCAGACTTACCAGACTGACGTGAAGCTAATGCGGTTACTTCTTCGCCATCGTTAATAATGACGGATTCTATAATTCTGCGTGCCAAAGGTGTTTGATAGGGGTGCAGCTTGTACCCAACTAACATTTCTTGAAACTGCATTATTTTATCTACCAGGGCTCTAACAAACTCTTTGGAGAGTTCATCTAGCTCATCTGGTTCTTCTTCTGGTGATAGATCTTCCTCTTCAAATAAATCTTCGTTTGGGTCTATCTCTTCAAATTGCTCGTCATACTCAATGTCGCTCATTAGCGTGTCGTTTCTTTAGTGCCTCTAGGATTACGTAGAGCGCTTCTGCGCCTACTCTAGCCTCTTCTAAAGAAGCTTCGTTCTGAGTTCTTTGCCAAGAAGATAAGTTTCTACCGATGGTGTACAGAGCGTTTTCTGTCCAAGGTAAAAGTTCAGAAGTAGGTAAAGAATCTACTCTTTTTTCTACACGAGTTCGTTCACGTGCTGGGTTCTTTTTAAACATCATCCCCTTCTTTTACTCCGTATCGTATGTATTCCCAATCAGTTTCTTCTTCAAGGAGTACTCTACCCCTAATAGCGTTTGTTAAAGCCTGACTTTCTTCAAATGATGCATCCCACTTACCTACAACTAAAGCTAATCTGGTAAGGGGTAGTCTAATGGATAAACCTTTACCGCCCCTAAAAGGTTCACTAATTTCTTGGGTTTCAGCTGGTTCCCAAAGTTCTTTAGGCTTTACTGGGTAAACCAGGGTGTGCCAATAAAACGGTCCAAGATCTCTTGGGTTTGCCACGATTAGTCCTCACAGTTATGATCATTTACTTCTGGTTCTCGTAATATTGTTTCACATACTCTACACCTAAACCAACGCATAGCGCTGAAGTTATTTTGAGCGGTGCCACCAATAGGAACATCCACTCCCCCATCTGGTTGCGGTAAGTAGTCTGTTACTACAGGAGCGGTTTCAAATAACTCTGGTGGAAATGGTCCTTTAGGCTGATGCGCTGTTTCCGGTACGGGGTGCCCTTGTTTCGTAACGATGCGCTCAATACGCATTACTCTGCTGGCGTTTCAGCTATTTTCTTTGTTGAAGCTTTTTTTACAGGTGTTTCTACAACAGGAGTCTCTACTACAAGTTCAGGCTCTGGTGTTTGTGTTGGTTCCTCAATTACTTCCTGTACAGGCTCAATTATCTCTTCTACCTGGGGTTTTGCTGCATTCCACGGCGCTGACCATGATGACATGTGATATTCCTTTCGATTTAAGAAACTTTATTCTACACGTAGTTGTGGGTTGCTGACCCCCTGTATTTACTGCTACGGTATATCCATGGCCAGAGCAATCTGGCCATCAGCACCTCCGTAACAAAAGAATTGCAGACCGAACTTGGCAGAAAGAGGCCAGGTTGCTAAGTATACGTGACAGGTATACAGAGTCAGGTTTGGTTCTCTAGCCTAGGAGACCGAGTGCATAGTTATGACAATTCACATATAGCAGCAATAGTCCTATACGGACTACTGTTAGTGGGGATACCTAACGCTTTAGCTGCAGATAAAGCAGTAAGCGATGGGTCTACCGCTACAGTGCAAGTTATAGACCCTCTCGACAAGTACCGCGGAGCCACCGAGCTCACTGATACGGAGCTTGTAGATATGCTATCGCTGGTTGGTTTTAAGGGTGAATCCTTAAGAATGGCCTGGTCGGTAGTTATGAGGGAATCTAGGGGACACCCAACTTCCCGTAACAATACTCCCGCTACTGGGGACAATTCCTATGGGCTATTCCAGATCAATATGATTGATACTTTGGGAGACGTTCGTAGGGAAAAATTCAATATCGAAAAAAACAGTGATCTATTTGATCCGGTAACCAATGCTAAAGCAGCCTTCTATATGACGGCTCGTGGAACAAATTGGGGTTCTTGGGGATTAGGTCCTGATGCTTACGATGGTTCTCCAGAAGAGCCGAGTATAACTAAATGGTTGGATGATTTTCCAACAGTAAAGAAGGCCCCGTAACTGGGGCCTTTTTTATTAGTTACCTAAGACTCCAGTTTCTTACGAAAAC
>Ga0208975_1001310_pt1 | contig 10686 bp, 13 predicted proteins | sample GreLakmeER78MSRF_FD_187700 | JGI IMG/M metagenome (GOLD analysis project Ga0208975, IMG submission 187700) | Freshwater lentic microbial communities from great Laurentian Lakes, MI, USA - Great Lakes metaG ER78MSRF (SPAdes) | ecosystem: Environmental > Aquatic > Freshwater > Lake | place: Great... | reverse complement strand
CGCAGTTCTGGAGTAGTCATCACATAACCCGTTTCTGCATCAACTTGATTACGGCTTGCGATAATCATCAAAGGTCTTTTTGTATCGTGTGTGTAGTTACAGATTGCTGTAATTACCTCGCGGCTCATTGGTCCAAATCCCAGTCTAAAATTCATGTTCAATCCCCATTAAATACATAATATGCACGCAGGCATCCATAACTGCTCCTTTACCACCTTCACGGTCTGTAACAACGTCTGCGTTTTCAATTGCTGTTCTCCAAGCCTGTGCTGGGGCAAAACTTAATCCCACGTGTGGAAATATTTTTGCATCGTAAGGTCCGTCACCCATAAAGATAGTTTCCTTTGGATCTCCCTTGCTTAAGACCCAGTTAAGTCTATCCTTTTCTTTAACCAAGTTCACAGGAAATTTCATATGTTCTGTGATACGATTATAGGTAATTGGCCAGCCATTTTCATCAGCACTGACAAACTCTATGTCTAGATGATTACGTAGAAGTTTAAGACCATCGTGATCATAGTTACCAAAGGCCTTGAATGGTTTCCCATCTACACCCCAATAGAGCATGCCATCATTTAATACACCATCTACATCCATGATAAATCTTTTATACATTATCCAAGCACCTTGTTAAAGTGTAGTTGAGCTAGTGCTATCAAGAACTTGTCAAACGGTGCTTCGTGTAAGGGACTCATATTCAAGTAGATTATTGGCACCAGTGTCTTAACTTTCTTCCAATCTAGGCCTTGTTTAACTACCCAACGCTGTAAGATATCTTCATATACCTGTACATCTTTCACGCTGGGAACTTCAATTGTAGCATAATCATTACGTTCTGTATAGCTGTAACGTTCATGTTTAATGTCTTTATAACTTAAATGTAACCCACCTAGCATTTTTGCTAGATCATAATATTGGTCACCGTATAATGCGCCACCAAAGTCAGTACGCCAATCGATGGCAGTAAATTGATCTGCGAAATGTTTTTTGTGTTCTTCATAGTTAGTCAATGGACCTAGGTATTGACCATGTTGATAAATGGTATTATCAAAGTGTAGGTCACCGTGTATGAACTTCCATGATGTTTCTGTCGTTAACCAAGTAAAGTCAATCTTGCTTAGGTATGTGTCGATGGTATCTACTTCGACTCCATTGACTACACATGGCTCTGACCAGTTAGCATACTTGGCACGGAACATTTCAACACGTTCCATGGTTTTATCATGATAGAACTTATTACAGATAGTTAGATGATCGATATCAGCATCGTTCTCAGATGGTGCAGATTTCCATAATGTTGTTTCACACCAAGCCAACATACTTTCAAATACCTCAGGTGAGTATTGATTATAAACGATATCACCCTTGGCAAAGTCGTGTATTAGGAAGTTGCCTGATTGTTCTACATTACTGGGCATGGCCTCTGGATTACATTTTGCTCGTTTGACACGCATTTCTGCCTGCTTAGGATTAGTCCAGAACTTGACGATCTTTTTATTATCGTTGTAGAATAGTTCATCTGGTTTAGGAAAACTTACATCTGTAAACTCACTGCTTAGTTCTTCCCATTTCTCATAAGTGCCAAAGTCTTTCCACCCACGCACTGTGTGTGCTTTTAATTTAAGTCCATCAAATCCTTCTGGAGTTTCTTTGGCCTTGCGATAGATCAGGTTGTTTAGATATTGATCATCTTTAGCATACATCAAACCAATAAACGCATCAACTGCGGTCTTGCTAGGCAGTTTATTCTTTACGCTGATGATCTTATCAGCTTCACGTTCAATCCAACAATAGTCTTGTGCGATAGCACTGTCAACTGGATGGACACCAATCCAATCGTGATCTAGTTTATCTCTGTATTCAAAATCAAATAAGGTATCACAGGCTAACCACATGAATCCACCATGTAGATATTTTGCACAGGCCTGTATGCTGGTTGCAGGGCCTGTATCACCTTCTGCATAGTTAGGGATGTCTACAAATACCACATCTTTATCGCTGTGGACTACCCCAACGTAATCTTTAATATACTGCCCCATATGACCACAGGCAACAACGAAACGTGTGCCCACGTCAAACTTTTCCATGATGTGACTGATCAAAGGTTTGTTGTTATATGGAATAAGTGCTTTAGGTATCATACGACCAAATGGTCCCATACGTCGACCATAGCCCGCGGCTAGGATTAATACTGTGAGTTTATTGTTGGTGTTCGGCATCGATTCTTCCATGTCCTCTGTTAGCAGAGTCTTCAAGACGTATAACGTCATCTAATTGAGTAGTGCTGGCTTCTGTATAGTGTAGATCATCATGTGCAATCATACGGTGTATAGTGCAAGGCGGTGTATGGAACACTGCACCTGGTGCTAGTTCTTCAGTGATCAATTCGCTTTTAATCTGTGCTATTTCTTCAGCTGAATACCCACCAGCTAGATAACGCTCACAATCAAAAGGTCGTGGATGATAGATCAGCGCACCATTGCCTACGTGTAAATGGATACTTTCTGATTTAAATTGGTGGACTTGTAGGCTAGTAACAAAGCCTGCTTTTAAGATTAATTCTTTGAGCGCAAATGGGTAAACATCGTTACCTGGCATTAGCCAAGTTTCAGTTCCCCAAGGTTTATGAACTACATGGCAGTTCTCTATTCTTCGAAAATCTACAGTCATCATTGACCCCTAGTTGATAATACATTTTACAATATTTATCGCCCAGTGTCAACAGTAAAAAAATTTATTTGATTAACAGCAATCGCTTAAACTATCAATCCAACGCTTGTTACAAGCTGTGTCTTTTTCAGTACATGGTGTTTCTGCTTGTGGTTGAACTGTAGTAGCAGGAATGCTGGCGACCATAGCTTCTGTTGCTAAGTCAGATAAGTCCGCTTTGTTTTCCATTTTATTTCCTTTCGCCTTTTGGGCATAGTTAAAATATAGTGATTTTGTCACTATATAATTATTTAGTTGTTACGGTAGTTTAGGTGCGCCTAATGCGTCTAATAAGTTGTCTACACTGGCATACCAGTTTTCTGTAATGTTAATACCATAGAATATCACGCCGCGGGCAGTGTCACTGAACCCACCAAGTATGATGATAAATGCGGTAACCCAAACGATTGTCCAGACGCTGACTTTAGTTTCCATGCCGTCATGAAACATTGGGCTATCTTTGTTTTTGACTGTCCACGATTTTGTGTTCAGCTGATCCAATCCACGAGGGGTGTTAGACCAATCAGTCCTATTTGGATTACCGTGCTTGCCCCAATTTGGGTCTTGGAATCTATCACTCATGCATGTATTATACACTAGTGATAAACAGTTGTCAAGGATTATTTTTGTCTTTTGTAGAACACGTGGTTACCAATTTTGGTAGCAACCTTGTGTGGCCAACGTGGGTTGACCTTTATTGAATCTTCGTGGAACCACATGACGTCTTTGTCGATCTTGGCTACCTTCTGCCCTTCTAAGAAAACTCGACGGGCGGCGATGTAACTGGACTCTGATCGTTTGATCACTCGTGCTTTGTTAAGGTCGCTGTCACAGTACCATGAGAATTGGCACACCTTGGTATTGCTACCAACTATAGTAGATTGTGCCACTACCGCGCATAGATCCTTGGGGAATAATCCACTACGGGCACGGTTGACTGTGACCTGGGCCACTGCCATTTGTCCTGCCATGGGTTCACCGTTGGCTTCGTAAAATACATTACGAGCTAGGCAGGCCAATTGGCGTTCTAAGACTTTGGTTTGCTGTTGCTGTGCCTTGGCTAGTTTAAAACCAAAGGCACGGTCTTGATTACCGCTGGCTATCGATGTTACTGTTAGTGCTAAAACTGCTGTGGACATTATTGTCCAGGTTAGTATTTTTTTGAATCGTGTGAACACGCTCATATCTTTCCCTCCTGTTAGTCTTGTCTTAAGGCTGATCTTCCTAAGAATTTACACCGGTCGCAGATTGTGGCCAACTTTGGTTGACTGTATCACGATCGATGTAATGTTGGCATGGTTTAGTTTTTAATGCTACTAAATCATAGTCTTCAAATGGAGCATGATTAACTCCTGTGCTTGATGTGTGTCTGTGACAACTTTCTCTCATTGTGCAATATCTCCCTGCGCAATAGTATCTTGATTCGGTTTCGTTATTACTCATTCTTAATCCTCCGAACGTAGTAATATGTAGCCATATGGATATGGACTTTTATGCGTATATTATTCTGATTTGATCGAGATAACTAACCTACTCTAGTTGTAGAGCACTTGGATTATTCTGTAAAAACTTGTGTCTATATAAATTCCAAATGTCATATAATTCATCGCTAGAATGCTGATTTATCAGCACTTTTAGGTCGCTTAATGCCATAATTTCGTCGATAATAGCCTGGTATTTCATAGGCACTGTATCAGGTGTGTGTTTGTATCCAACACTCTTAATACCTTCTAATTCGAGATATGTTGGGATCAATCGTTCAATCAAAAATGTGAAATTTGGTAAACTTCGATCGTGTGCATAGTTGCTCAATCCTTGACCAAATACCTGATGTTTGAATTCCGGATCTTTATCAGCTTCAGAAAACAGTTTGCGAGTGAACTCCATAAACTTGCCCCAAAATTCTCGACTGCCCACGATATAGTTTGCGAACACAGTGGTGTTACGATCCAATACCATACCCTTAACGTCTATGTCACCGTAGCCAATTTTCTTTAAGAAATTATTACCAATGGCTGAAATGTTTGGATGATGGATATCACCCTGTTCCCAACTGTTGGCAAAACATGCTTCATTGACCACACAGGGATTAAACAAGTAAACATCTTGTCCAGGGTTAGCGTTGATAAAATCAAATACCTGTTGGCCTGTCAGATTGGTTTTTTCTTTAAACTTCCAGCTGACAAATCCCCAGTAGTCTAGATCTTGTTTGACTATATTCGCATATTCACGATCCCAGACATCCCATTCACGCAGTTCAGGCCTTGGATTACTAGTGTTGTCCAATGGAGTGAATGCTGGGTCGCAGTGTACCTTTAGTTCTGGTTTAAAGTATATTTGAAAAACTTTTATGTTTGTTGACATAGTATTCTACTTCCTTTGAAATATTTCTTGCTCTAGGGATAAATTCATTCTCTAGTCTGTGAGTTAGTGTTTCTTGATTTGTTATATGATGGAATCCACGATTTAGCTGTCGATCAATAAGTGGAATCTGCGTTTGTATCTGTAGTTTACGACCCAATTGTCCTTGATCAAACGGACACCAACCGTAATAGAATGTTACCAGTTGATCTGTATTATATGAGTTCCAATGGCGACCAGGTGCCATACAGTCAATAGTTGAGTTTGCTGGATAATGTACAGGAATATTGTGTAGACTGCGACTACGACGTTCTAAAAAGTTTTGTTGACTATCACTGAATATAAACCCGTCTGTTTTTTGTTCATACAATGGTAGATCATATGTAGCTTCACGTTCTCTATCACAATCAACAAAGAACACGCTGGGAACTAATAGTTGACGTGGCTCATCATTTAAAATACTATAGTCACCAATTAGTTGTTCAGTTACATTGAGACAGATCTTCCAACCTTCGATATCACGTTCAATGTCATTGACTTCTGTATCGATAGTATCTGCTTGGAAATCTTGATTACGACTTGTTACGATATCCCACGTGGGGCATATTTCTTTGATGATCTCTACACTGCGATCTGTGCTGTGATAGTCGATCATCACTCCATGATCAAATATCTGCCGGTGATGGTTAAGGAACCATGGTAGCATATACTCTTCATTATAGAAGTGACTGATTAAGGTTTTCTTCATTACCCTATGCTGATAGTCGGAAAGTATTTAATAAACACATCACCCTCACGATCACGTTTACCTTTAATATTCTTACGTATTTCTGTAAAGAAGTTCCAAGCCAAAGGAACAAACGCTACCTTGGTTTCTGCGTATTGGTCTAACATACCAATTGGCACCACAGGTGTGCTCATACCAGGACTATACAATCCTTGTTTAAGTGGATTATCATCGATGATATAATCTAAATGGATCTCACCAAAGTTTAATAAGGTGTTACCTTTGGCGGCCGCACCGTAGCCTACGATTAGGTAATCTAACATACGATAGTGCATAATAGTCTGTTTAAGATCTTCTACGATGGTACTAGCACGATCAGCATAGGCGAAATAAGTATTCATGTCTTGTAAACCTAGAGCACGTTCTTCTGCTAGCACTGCGTCAACCTTACTAGTATCTTCAGCTGTTTTCTTAAACACAAACATATAGCTGTTACCATGGATCGGTGTTTTGCGTATATCAACCAAATGCAAGCCAGCACGCTGAGCCAATGCACTCATACTGCTGGCGTTAAAGAAACTCAGATGCTCATGATAGATAGTATCAAACTCACTGTTACGGATCATGTCTGCTTGGCTAGTTTGGATGAATAGCACACTAGCATCATGCATGATCTCTTTACACTGTTTAAGGAATTCTAGTGGATAGCTATTATGAGCAAATACGTTTTGTGCTGTGATGATATCTAAATTCTTACTACCATAGTGATAGGCATATTTGTCTGTGAAATAATCACATACCACATCATGATTGGCTGAACTTAACGGATGTAGATTCTCTGCAGGATCAACACCATAGGTCTTTAAGCCTAGTGCTTTGAAACTATTCAATTGGCTGCCATCGTTACATGCGATGTCTAATACTGTTTCAGCATCTGGTGCATAGGTCAACGTTTCTTTGGCGAACCAATCAAAGTAGTCACGGAGTGTTTGGCTCGTGCCTGACACATATAGATAATTCTTAAACAATAAGTCTGGATTGACTGCATGACTTAATTGCAAGTGTGTGCAGTCTTCGCAGATGTTTAATCGCAATGGAAAAGTTGGCTCATCTTCTTCTGCTGTTTTCTTAAAGCTATTAGCCAGAGGTTGTTCATTTAAGTCTAGGACTAATTTTAGTCGTTCACTGCCGCAGCATAAGCATTCATTAAGTTCTTTAGCATCTTGCATGTTCGGGTTCCCAATTGTAAATTATATATTTGTCTCTCCACTGTGGCAAACTTTCTCCATAGTGTTCTATCAAGCTATTCAATATCGTATCTGGTGTTTCTTTAAATTCAAAATCGTATGTCTGTTCAAACAATCCTGTATCTAATGCAAAGTCATAGGCATTGGCAGTATTGCCCTTGTCAACAATCTCAGCACCAAGTTTCCTACTAACAGCTTCGGATATCTCACCAACTGTAGCGTTAAAACTACTTAGGTTGTAGATACCCGGCACTGGCTGTTCAATACAACGTTCTACAGCACGGCATAGGTCTTCTATACCTAACATGGCACGACTGATATGACTGTTACTGACCTGTATACCTCGGTCATTCTGCACACTGTGATACATGCTGTTGATCATCACATCAACACGTAGGTTAGCACTATATCCGTTGACTGTGCCAAATCGTAATCCTATTACCTTCTTGCCTGTTAAGTTAGCGATTGTTGCTTGTTGATCTAAAGCATACTTGGTAACATCATAGTTGTTCACTGGCACAAATATCTTGTTAGTTTCTTTGTGTTGCTGGCCCGGTACACTGTTACCATACACACTAGCTGAACTAGCATAGATAACCAATTGATCATCTAGTTTATCTAGTAAGTCTGTAAAGTTAGTGACGTTGTTTAACCAGGGACTGTATAGCGCACCATTACAACTTGGTACGCTACTGTGGCCTGCTAAAACTATGACTACCTCAACTTCTGCTAATTCTTTCTTAGTTAGTTTGTGATAATCTCTGCGGTCACTAGTCTCATCATGGTTAAACCAACAGATGTCGTTGGTCTTAACAAAATGCTTTTGTCTCAGAACTTCTCTGAGTCTAGTTCCAATATAACCTGCGCCACCTAGGATCAATACTTTTTTCATCAATCAATGATCATCATGCCATTAGGAGCGATATTGCCTTGCAGTCCCACTGTTTCTAACTCAACTAACATATCTCTCGGAATAAACCTACTCATAGCATGTTCATTATCGATATATTTGTTTTGATTAAATAAACCTACCATGGTCTCGATGATGTCTTTATACAACTGCATGACCGTCAATAGCATAGCAGGCGTAAAAGACCATAAGCGTGTTTGTAATAGAGTGTTTACACCTGTGTCTGCTGGATTGATCCAACTTGGTTGGGCTTTCTTAAACACATATTTGTCTTTGGTATTAGCATTGTCAAACTTAGTAATATCAAACTTGTCTGTAACTTGATAACGACCACTGAGTTTGAAAATACGGCCGGCTTTATCAATTTCTTTCATCATAGCTTTGTCGTTGCTGATATACGTCAATGCCTTCATCATACCTAGAGCTTCCATAGCATTCTTGCCAATGTCATAGTTGGTAACATTGTTGTGGAAGTATTTGATATCATTGTCGTCACTATTATCGATATAATAGTCAACCGTGTCGATCAGTTCTTCAAACTCTGCGCTGGTATCATTCTGCACATCAACTTTGCTGTTGTCTACTAGTATGATCACCGCACCAGGAATATATTTCTTAGCACTCTTAGCTGTTTCTAATGTCTGCTTGATACGATCCTGTGGATTATAGATACCATAGTTAGTATAAACTGCTGATGTTAGTAATACGATATTTTTCATAGTTATCCTTTATTCGCAACGTAACCAACGGTCATTTTTCAATGTCCAGTCTACTACTTCACCGATACGTTCTGTTAAACTAACCTTAGGTTCCCAACCTAAACTGCGCATGTAGTCACCGCTGAGAGCATAACGTAGGTCATGTCCTGGGCGTGAGCTATGGAAGTCAACCATTTCGTACTTCAATTCTTTTCCTTGCGCATCAGCGATAATCTGTGCTAGTTGTAAATTATTAATTTCTTGTTTGCCTACTAGATTGAACTTAGGACATTTAGCCTCACCGTAGTCTGCTTCTAGTTTAGTTGAGTCTAATCCCAGCAAGAACATCATAGCATCTGCTACGTCAGCTGCATGGATATAGAAACGACTGCCCGGAATAGTGCGTGTGCTGTCACTGTGTATAGTGATAGCATCGCCATCGTTTACCTTACGGATACACATTGGAATAAACTTCTCTGGGTGTTGGCGTTGGCCAAACACGTTCATGGTATGTGTGATATAGATTGGCATCTTATAGGTATTTTCAAATGCCACTGCTAGTTCTTCACCGCCAGCTTTGGTTGCTGAATATGGATTACTAGAATTGTAACGATCACGCTCACCATAGTTCACACCGTTGGGTGCTGGACCAAACACTTCATCTGTTGAGAAGTAGATGAAACGTTCTAGATTTTTTAGTTTACGGCTAAACTCTAATATATGGCCTGTGCCTACTACGTTGTCCCAGACAAACTCCATTGGGAATTCGATACTGCGATCAACATGGCTGCCAGCGGCTAAATGCAATACATAGTTTACGTCACCGATATCACGTGCCACCATTGGATTTAATTCTGCACGTAGATCATGGAATACGATCTTAACACGCTTTTTGATTTCTGTATCAAAATCTGCCATCATATCTGATAAGCGATTTAGATTACCCGAGAAGTCTAGTCTGTCTAAGCTGACTACGTTCCAATCGGTATTTCTTAAAATATTTTCAATAACGTGGTGTGCGATAAAACCCGCACCACCAGTCACTAAGACGGTTTTTGACATTGATTTCTCCAGTTTTCGTTGAATTTTACTGCTTTTTAGTATTTATTTTACTAAAATGAGGCAGAAAAATTATGCTTCTACTCTGTCTGCTACTGTGCGAGCAACTTTAGTTTCTACATATTCTTTGATAAATTTGATAGCTTTACGGCTAGTATCAAAAACATACTCACTGGTTTCATCTTCTTGTGTCAGGATCACTACGAATCCATTTGTTACTTTACGAATTTCAATTGAATCAAACATTGTGTTTCCTCTTATAAGATTATTACCTTATTATAATAGCATATCTAAAAAATAAAGTCAAGAAAAAAGGCACCAAAAGATGCCTTTTTTTGGTAGTTATGCTATTAAAACTTAATCATGTAACCTGCATTGTAACCAATGAAGTCACTAGCACCATAGCTACGATCAATGCCTAATGTCAATGCTTGATCTTTAGCGACAGCGTATTCGGCACCAAATCGCACTGTGTTGGTTTTTTCATTGTATGTGTCATTGAACGCATCACGGAAACGGTATCCTGCTTTAACTGACACTGCATCTGTTACAGCGTATTTGATACCTGGTTCAACTGAATAGTATGTATAGTCTTGATTTGAAGTAAACTTCTGACCTAATCCGCCACGTGTGTATAATGACACAGCTGGAAGTAGATTGTATGAGTATGTAGCACCTGCTTCTAAACGTGTTGTGTTTACACTAGCATCACTGTTTAGACTTTCAGTACGGAACTGTTGACCTAGGTCAACTGTTAGATTATCTAACACCTTGCGGCCAATTGTAAAGTTAACACCTTGACGATTAGTGTCAGCCTTGTTGTCAGCGATTGTGTCACGGAATGTGTATTGAATATGAGCAAAATTTTTGCCATCTTCAGCCATTGCTACTGTGCCAAATGATAGGCCAGCGATAAGTGTTGCGATTAAAGTTTTTTTCATTGTGTTTCCTCTGTTATAATTTGTTGCAAAAATG
>Ga0208975_1001309_pt1 | contig 10689 bp, 17 predicted proteins | sample GreLakmeER78MSRF_FD_187700 | JGI IMG/M metagenome (GOLD analysis project Ga0208975, IMG submission 187700) | Freshwater lentic microbial communities from great Laurentian Lakes, MI, USA - Great Lakes metaG ER78MSRF (SPAdes) | ecosystem: Environmental > Aquatic > Freshwater > Lake | place: Great... | reverse complement strand
ATGTCATCCTGAATTATTCCATGAGTCCTATCTTCAATAAAAGCACATTCATCAAGTGGTGGCAAGATTACATTTTTATAATATGAAACCCTACTTAAATGTGGCCTTTGACTCCATTGAGCAGTTTGTAGAAACCCATCTTCTAACTCAAACATTAAATGTTTGTGTGGTTCTGGAATAGATGCTTCAAAATGAAATCTTATCGTATTTGCTTTTTCATACTCAATCATATCCAAGCATTTTTGCCAATCAATCTCTATATCTGGAGTTAGTGGAGTATCTCCTTCAACGTATAAAAGCAAAGATGTTTGTATTTCACTTATTGTTTCTCTCATCATTGTTGTTTGATGGCTGTGTTGATCAAAAATAATTGGTAAAATATTTTTATATTCATGCAAGCATTTCCAAAGTATACGATTTTTATATTCATCGTAATCATTTTTTCTATGCAACTGTTCTTTTCTCAACCCATCAATTTGCATAATGATTTCATTATCTGGAAAATGTGCCCTAATACTATTTATTGTTTCTTCAATCATTTCTGTATTTGGATGGTCTGGAATTATAGATGTTGCTAAAATTATTGTCACATCATTTTTGTGCATTGATTTGCCTCATTAACTTAATTCCAAAATCTCTTTTGTATTTGATCCACCAGCATACCACAGTATGCATATTGTTTGGATAATCTTTTAATAAATTTAATACAATAGCAGGCAATTCATTCCAATCTTTTGTTTTATGAAATGGAACTGTTTTGTTAAATACACGTTGATAAAAATCATCTTCTAAACCACTTGAATCTCTAAGATCTGCTATTGGCAAAGACATCATTTCTATTGCTTCAAACAATCTAAAAGAATCAATTGCTACAGCCCCTGCAGGGCAAGGAGCAATTCTTGAACTCATTAGGTTGTTGTAGTAGTCAATCGGCTTATCTCCCTTAGCAAAGCCATCTGTAGGCTTGTATAGGGCATTTTCAATCAATGGCATTACTTCTGCTAATTGCTGCCTCCTTTGATGTGTAATTTGTCCACCAAAAAATGCATCATATATTTTATTCTTATAATTAGGCAAATTATTTTTTAAATGCTGTGGCACACCAATCGGAAATTTATTATACTGCTCATGTTTTTTATGAGGGTATTGAATCCAAATCTCTGCATTAGGATGTTCTATCCTATCTATATCAAAGACTCCTTCTTCATCCCCTGTTATAAATAAAACTAATCTAGATATATTTTGTAATTGTTTTGATATATGTTTTTCATGTCCTCTATTTTGTGGCCCAGGAATTACAACAAATGCTCTATCTGTTATGGGTAAAGAGTTAACTTTAATTTGTTCTATGTTGTGATTATCAAATATTTCTTTTAGAAGACCGTAATCCCATTTGTCAGCAGCACAGTCTTCTTCATTAAAAGAATATAGATAACAGTTAGATTGCTTCATAGAATAAATGTACCTCATGCTGATAGTCAATAAGAGTTTCTTTATATCCATGATTTTTAATAAAAAGTCTTAAATCATATAAATATTCTTTCCAGTGCATAATCATAAACTCTGGATGTCCAGATAACCAAATTTTTGGTTTAAATTCTGACATAACTTTTGTTGCACCACCAAGAACTCTCCATTCACTACCCTCAACATCTAATGAAATTGCAGTAGGTGGCTTTAATCCTTTTTCATAAACAAGAGTATCAATTTTGGTTTGACCATATTTTTCTGCTTCATATTGAAGTTCTTTAAATCCATGTGCTGCATCAATAGGAGCATCTGCTTCTGGTGGAAACTCTCCATAATATATTCTTGCAAGACTATTATCTTTATCTGACGCAAATCCAGGAAGGCAAGCAAGTGGCATCTCTAAATTATTTGCACTCCACAATAATGGAAAGTGTGACCAAACCTTTGGATTAGGTTCAAATAAAACTACTTCAGCACCCCACATTTGACATAGAGCAGGCATTTCTCCTTCTTCTGCGCCAACATAATATACAACATCTCCTTTACCAATTTTTTCATGCATTGATTTAAGTCTTGGCTTTTCCCAACCTTTTTCTGTATACCATTCAGGTCTGTCTGCACGATGTTTTGGTAAAGTAATTTCAAACTCTCCGTTAATAATGGCTTTAATCATTTCAGTCATTTTATTGCCCCCTTTATAAGCCATTCTTTTAATGATACTTTTGGTACCCATCCAGTTAATTTTTTAAATTTTTCATTAGACGCAAGAGTTTCTTGCACTTCACCAATTCTTGACGGTATAAAATTAATATCATCTGAAATCATGTTGGCAATATCAAGTATAGCGTAATTACTTCCATAACCAATGTTATATACTTCGCCAAATCCATTTTCAACTTCAGAAGCAAGAGTGTTTGCTTGAACTATGTCTGATATATGTGTAAAATCTCTACGCTGAGATCCATCACCAACCACTGTTAATGATTTTCCTTCTTCGTGTTGCTTTAAAAACAAACCTATTACTGGCGCATATTGACCTTTTAATGGTTGTCTATCTCCATAAACATTAAAATATCTAAGGGATATGGTTTGTAATCCATAAAGGTTGTAATAAACTCTTGCAAGGTTTTCACCAAAAACTTTGGCAGCAGAGTATGGGGTTAATGGATCGGGTGATTGTGTTTCTTGGTTTGGAAGCAAAGCCTTTTTACCATAAGAAGAAGATGTGCTTGAATAAATTAGTCTATTCACTTTGTTAACCCTACAAAGTTCAAGAACATTGGCTGTTCCTACTGCGTTTGATTGAATAGATTTTTTAGGATTTAATATTGCTGGTTGTATTCTTGCATCAGATGCAACATGAAACACGCAGTCAATATCTTTAAAAAGTGGTGCAATTAAATCATAATCACAAATGTCATACTTATAGTTTTGTGCTTTATCGTTCCAATAGAATTGTTCATGACATTCTGCAGACTCATCATCAATACAGATAACATTGTGACCAAGACTAATTAACTTATCAACAAGGTTTGACCCAATAAAACCAGCACCACCAGTAACTAAATATTTCATTTTATGTTTAAAGTTTCTAATATGCTTGCCCATCTATGAACATATGTATGTTCTTGTTTAGTTCTTTTATGACCATTTAATCTAATTAGTTCTCTGTCTGAATCATCACTAAGATATTGGTCTATCTTTGATTTTAGATCTTCAAGGTTCCCGTGCTCATAAAAAACAATTTCTTCTCTATCAATAAAGTATTCTTCAAGACCTTTGATGCGAGGGTAGATAGTAAATCCACCACGACCAGTACTTTCAAATAATCTATCACTTGTATAGTATGGATAATTAAAATCAATGTTAAGGCTATCACCAACTGCTATTCTACTTTTTGCATAAATTCTATTTAAATCATTGCCACGTACAGTTCCAGTGTCTCCATCTCCACCAACGTGTAAAAATCTTTTGCCATATATTCTTCTTAAGAAGTCTATTAATTCTGCACGGTATTTATGTTCATGATGATACCTTTTACTACCAACAAATATTACATCATAGTCAAACTCATCTTTATTATAATCCTCATGGATGTAGCACTCTTTATCATATACCCCAGCAGGTAAGAAATGTCCTTTAACATTAGTGTTCTTATTAAACCAATCAGCCATTAGTTTATCTGTTGCAAAGAAGTGCCCAATTGTTTTATAAAAATCATCTTCTTCTAAGTCTTTCTGTCTTTCTAAACCAAACCATAAGTCTAAATGGTATGTCATTGTCGGGATATTAGCCTTCTTTAACTCTTCTAGCACATGACTCATTCCAAGCCTTCCAGGAGTCACCCAGCCGTGTGTATGCACCCATATAAAAAGATCACTATTCATTGCTTGCTGAAGAACAAAACTATCCTTAATTGTTCTTTCTTGCAATTTACAAACGGTATGGCCAAGAGACTCTAAAGACTTAGCATGATGATTCTCACTACTATATGACACTTCAAAATTACCTAAAAATACAATATGAGCCATGAAATCCAATCGTTAGTTTTACAATTATAGCAGAATATATGTTATACTAAAAGCATGATATATGAGGGAAGTTTTGTCATGGGCCCAACAACTGAAGGCGTGATGCATGGCGTTGTAGAACACATTATGAATGAAGGCGGAACTTTAGGCACACCTGGATCAGAGTATGCTTTAGAATCTATGCCACCAGAAAATCCAGCAATGTCTGTTAGAATTTATGAAAAAGAAAACGGGATGTGGGAACCAACAGCATACAGCATTGGCATGATGTATAAAGATGCTATAGTTGTTGATATGAAAGATACTGAAATGGAGAACTCTAATATGGAAGAAGATTACGAATCAATTGATAAGGCAAAGAAACCAAACTATGCTGATTTTATTAAACCAAGAAGTGGTGGATCTACTCCATCAAATCCAAAACTTTATGCTAGAGTTGTACAGGCAGCAAAAGATAAATTTGATGTATACCCATCAGCCGTTGCAAATTCTTGGGTAGTTCAAGAATACAAGCGTCGTGGTGGAACATACAAATCAGACTCAGTTGCAGCAAAATCAGTTTGGAGTGGTAGCCTATTAGATCCAAAAGGATTTAATAAGTAATGGCTGACACATATAGCCCAACTTCTGGAATGAAGGCTGCTGCAAGACGTGCACTTAAATGGAAAGAAGATGGAAAAGCAACAGGAGCAGGAACTCCAGTTGGTTGGGGCAGAGCAACAGATATTGTTAATGGTTCAGCAATGTCCCTTGACACCGTTAAAAGAATGTACTCTTTCTTTTCCCGTCATGAAGTAGATAAAAAAGGTAAAGGGTTTTATTCTGGCCCAGAGTTCCCATCAAATGGAAGAATTATGTGGGATGCATGGGGTGGAGACGCTGGATTTAGTTGGAGTCGTGCGATAGTTAATCGTGAAAAAAATAAGAAAGAAAAAATTTGGGAAGGAAGTGCATTTAGTTTACAAAATGAAGCACAGCCTGCATTTGGAAAATCTTTGTGGGATGGTTCTGCTTTTAGATTTACAAAACATTAAAATAATAAATAGTTAAAGTTTGTTAATTTTTATTTGATGATCAACAAATTTTTTACCAAAAGCATGAATTCCTTTAAAATATTTTCTTCCATATCCAATAAAGGGTTTATAAATATTATTTTTTCCTATGGCGTTTTCACTATCTCTTTGTTTGCCTAATTCTTCTATATCACAAAATTCTAAATTTAATGTATCATTATTAAATATTTTTTCAGCAGACTTTAATGCAAAATTATCAATAAAGTATCTTGGAATTGGTATAAAACCAGATAAAACGTCTCCTTTTTTTACAATAACCTCTTTATTTGGTTCCATTATTTTTAAATTAAAAGTAAAATCTCTTCTGAGATTGTCAGTTTCAACGACAGCAGTCATTGAAATTAAATTTGAATTATAATGATTTGCTGGTGGTAAAATCATAAGATTCATTCCTGGCTCAGTTCTTAAAACAAAATAATGGCTTAAGGTTATAACTCCATGTCCAAAATGAGATTCTATTCTTTGTGCAAAATTTGATTTTGGATAATCTTCAATTTCAATTTTGATAGCCTCTGTACCAGAACCTCCATCCCATATTGCTTTAAAATTATATAAGGATTTTATTCCAAATCCATATTGATTTCCAATTAAAAGTGGTAGACAAAAATAAAAATGCTGTGTAAACCAATCTCTTTTTGAATTTTCTTTAAAATCATCAATAATTTGTTTATACGTTTCGTTTTTAGTATGTGGATCTAATGGATGTGAAACTATAACAATATTGTTTGGTGGAATAACATTATTGTCTTCGTTTATATATTTAGAATTATTCATATTTTTTTAAATCATTTAATAAAAAAAATAAATTAAACATAATACTTTCCATCATTATAAAATCCTTTTTTTGAAATAAAAGAAGGCACAACATATCTTATAGGACCTTCTCCAGGTGCTTTTACTCCATGAGTAAATTCTTCAGTGCCAGGAAATATAACTAATGATCTTATTGGGGGTTTAATTTGAAAATTTTTCTTTGGAAAAAAAAGTTCTCCATCAATATAATCATCGTTTAAATATATAATTGCTGCATACTCAATTGAAGGATCTGTATGTTGGTCAAAATGTGGTATAAGTGCAACACCAGCATACTGTCTTTGTGCTGTTCCAGGACCTTTTATTTCTATATTATCTGGTAAAAATAAATTTATTTTTTTTTGTAAAACATCACACAATTCTCTTGTTTCTTTGTTGTTTTGCAAATTTATATTTTTGTCTTTCCAATTTTGAGTAATCTCAAATTTTCCTTCTTTTACAAGTTTGTCTACATCATCTGTTCCAAATTTTAACATGCAAAAATTTTTTAAATTTGCAAAATATTCAACTTCCCAATCTTCCTGAGATAAAGATTCCAAATAATTAATAAGTATTTGAAGTTGTTTTTCATTTAAAAAATTTTTAATAATAAACAAATTTTCAATTGGTTCTTCTACTTCATATCCACTAAAACTGTCTATTGTTATCATTGTTCTCCTTAATTAATTGTATCATGATTAGTTAAACAATGCCTCTAATTGAAAAATAGTGGCCCTACCACTTTTTCTTTCAAACAAATTTTCATCAATGATTGATACAAAAGTTGGCACACCCATTACAGAAAAATCAACAGCAGTTTGCATATCATCATCAATATCTATTTTAGTATAGATAACGTCTGGGTGTCTGCGTCTAAAATCTTCAATGACAGGCTCCATTGTTTTGCATGGAGTACACCATTTTGCAGTAAAATGCATCAATTGTTTCATTGGTCTAACCCTTCTCTTAAACAGTTGTAATTACTTTCTCTACCGTGCATTCCATTAGGGTTATCGTCTAATATTTTTTTTGTTATCTGTAGACCTTTATTTTCAAGTTCTTGCAATATTAGACCTGTGATTTTTCCAGGGGATTCAGGCAAAGAGTATCCATATTCGAACCACAACATATCAGCAATAATACTTCTAGCATTCATAGTTTAATTATATCAGGTTCTGTGTTTAAATAATTATATTTTAACTTAGGTGATTTATTTAAAAGTTCTTTATATAACAAATCTTCATCTGTAAACGATATCTGCAAAACAGTTTTATAAATATTTTTATAGTTATTGGTTTCTTTACTTGAAACTAAATGTTTTTTATCAACCTCATTGGTTATGGAATTATAAAAAATATTATTAGTTTGTTTTATATTTAAAAAAATAGATAAATAGTTTATTATTTCATTAATATTACTATTAAGAAAATTGTAATCAACAACAATGTCTGCATTTTTTAATAAATATTTATAATACATTTTATATTTTATTTTTGCTATTTTAGTTACTTTTTCAATATCAACATTTTTATAGTAATGGTCTTCCATTGCAACCCAAGAACATATTGAATCTATTGGATTTCTTGCAATTGTAATAATTTTATTGTCTATTTTTTTTAAAGTCTCGTGAGTATAATAAAAGTCTTTAACGTCTAGCCTTTGTTTTATTTGTTCTCTTAAGAAGTGTTGCCCAGATCTTGGGTAAGTTGCAAGAATAATAGACACAAACTATTTTTTCTTTTTACGCTTAGGGTTTAATTCATCTTCATCTTTAAACTTTTTCTTAACAAAATCTATGTTTCGTTCTCGCCTAATTCCATGCTTGTTTACATCAATTATAACTCTAGGCCTTAAACTTTTTTCTTCTGCCATGATTTCCTTTGATAGTGATTATAAATAATCAGATATTTATTATACCATCATTATAATATTAATCATTTTCAAAGTAGTCGCCATGTTTTTCTGCTTGCCTTGAAAAAAAGGTAGCAAAAAGGCCACATAAATTACCCCAAAAGCCCATAAGCCTATTGGGATTAACAAACAGTTTCATTTCTTGGTACGATTTGTCTCTAACTCTTCGATCCTCATGAGAAGTATTAGTCATTCACTTTTTCCTTTGCAATAGACTCAAGTTCTCTTTGTGCCAACAGCATGTTATTGTTTCTAATTTGACTTGTAAGTCTATATCGCTCTGCTGCTTCTTGTCTTTGCTGCTTTGATAAATGTGGTTTATCTGCAAGGCGAAGTTTGTTTTTACTTGCCCGTTTTTGTTTATGTTGAGAAACCTTAGTATTACTTTTCTTCATTATATTCCTTATCCCATATCTCATATACACTTGTGTCATACTCACTTGCTGCTTCATGCTGTATAATTTTCATGGTAATTAAATCATGAATTGCACTTCTACCAGTGTTTATTTCATATTTTTTATGAAGATCTTGTATTTGAAACAAAACTTCTGCAGCATGGTTAGAAGAATACATACTACAAGAATACCATATAGACCAAATAAAAGCAACAAACATCTATTGTTAATTAGATGTTCTTTTTCTATTTACCCTAAATCAAAATAGTCCTGATATTATTAAATTATGAAATCCTCTAGATTTATCGTAGCAGCAATCGCTGCATCTTTACTCATCGCCCAACCAGCCCATGCAGATCAACTTACAGGTTCTGGTTCATCATTCATTGCTAACTTTATTAATGAATGCCGTGTTCAATATGGAAAAGCCTCTGGACATAACATAGAATACACACCACTAGGTTCAGGTGCAGGGATTAATATGTTTATGCAAGGCACTGTTGATTTTGCAGCAAGTGATGTGGCTGCTTCACAAATTAATAAAACAAAAGAGTTTGTATACGTTCCATTAGTAGCAGGACCTATTGCAATTGCATACAGAATTGATGGGTACAAAGGAAAGATTCAATTAAAGAAACAAACTTTGGCTAAAATTTTTGCAGGGGACATAACAAACTGGAATGATCCTCAAATAGTTAAAGATAATACTATAAAGAAAGTAAAGCCAAAACTACCAAACCTTCAAATCATGGTTTTCTATCGTGCAGATAGTTCAGGAACAACTCAAGTAGTAACAGAATACCTAAGTGCTATTGCTCCATCAATCTGGATAAAGGCTCCAAACAAATCTTTTACACAAGCATTTCCAAAAACTCAACTACCTTTAGGAACTTTTAGTTCTGTTGCTGGAACTAATCTTATGGCATCTCAGGTTGCACGTACAAATGGTGCATTAGGCTATATGGAATCTTCTTATGCTACAAATCAAAATCTTGCTAAAGCATCTATTGAAAATGGTGCTGGTGTGTTTATGCAACCTACATCTGAAGCAGCATCTGCATTTCTGAGTGACTTTGAGCCTGAAGGAAATGGCATCATTGTTCCAAACTATAACAACAAGGATAAGAAGGCTTACAACATATCCTCATTCTCCTATGGCCTAGCACCAACACAGGCAAGTGATAAAGCAAATATCATTAAAGGATTTTTTAAGTATACTGCCACCTCATGCGCCAGTCTTTCAGCCAAAAAATTGGAATACTCTCCACTTACAGGATCAGCATTGGCTATAGCAAAAGCACAGATTGCACTAATTGGATCTAAGCCTTAACTTATAAAAATAAATATATTAAAACATACGCTACAACCAGCATACATGAAAGAAGTATTGCTGGTTTGTAGAATTTAAGCAGTGGCATATTGTCCTAACTTGTGTGATAGTTTAAATGTTTTTTGCATACACCAATAAGTTTATAGCCTGCCATATCGTTATATAGGGCAACCTCGCTGCAGAAATGGCATTTTTCAACATTAAGCCTTTTTATAATATCAGAGTATACGGCAATCATATTTCTATTGTACCATTTATGCTACAATAATATGGTGATTCCTAAAAATATTTTTCAAACACATGAATGGGAATATGAAGATTTACCAGATTTTATGAAAATTATAACAGAAACATGGATAAAGATGAATCCTGGCTGGAATTACGTATATATGGGGGCCAAAGAAAGAAGAGCATATGTAGAAAGTTTTTATCCAGAATTGATTAAAATGTATGATAGATTGGGAAAAATGTTTCAAGCAGATATGTGGAGGTACATAATTGTTTACAATAATGGAGGATGTTATGCAGATATGGACTCAATATGCATTATGTCTTTAGATAAAATGTTAAATCAAAAATATATTGATCAAGAAATGGTTTGTACTAAAATAGATATAGATGATAACAAACCTAGATATGATCGCTATAATAATTGCATAGAAACCAAATATGTAAATAATTCTAATTTTATGAGTATAAAAAATTCAAACATTTTAAAAACTGTTATTAATAAAATGATTGCATATAGTAATTACGTTGATTCTGAAAAACATTTTAGAAATTACTTGCCATTTTCAGAATCTATTATGATAAATAAAGCAAAAGTTTTATTTGAAATGGAAAATGTTTGTATTCATTCAAAAGGCCTTAAAATAAAAGAAAATACTTTAAGGATGATCAATAGTTTTGTAGTATTTCCCTAACTTTCCAGGGAATTTAAAGACCCATTCGTAATCCCTATATAACAATTAAGGCAATACACACCCTTAATCATCGCTTGTGTGGCATTGAGTTCATTACAGAATTTGCATGGAATACCGTTCATTTTAACTCTTTTTCAATAGCCTTGATGGTTTTGCATGGATAGTTTGTTCTACAAGGGTGACAGACCTTCCCAATGAGGTTTGAGACCAGACCTGACTGTCCTTTGTGTAACTCTACTACTGCACGAAGGGCAATATACGGAG
>Ga0208975_1001307_pt1 | contig 10696 bp, 11 predicted proteins | sample GreLakmeER78MSRF_FD_187700 | JGI IMG/M metagenome (GOLD analysis project Ga0208975, IMG submission 187700) | Freshwater lentic microbial communities from great Laurentian Lakes, MI, USA - Great Lakes metaG ER78MSRF (SPAdes) | ecosystem: Environmental > Aquatic > Freshwater > Lake | place: Great... | reverse complement strand
CGGACTCCAATCTGACCAGTTAGCCCAGAACCAAGTACAAAGGTTGGTCAACATGACCCTTTCCCCAAAGGGCAATCTGGAGACTCGGCGCGGGGTAACTAGCTTTAATACGACCGCTACATCCCAGCAAGGTTCAATCGGTGGGATGGCTTACTACGATACTACCGGCACGGAAGATTTGGTTACTGTGACCCAGGGCAGGCTGTATACGATTGATTCCAACGGCACAGCCGACCTCCATCCTGCTGATGAACTTTGGAGCGCGGTCAATAGGACGTGGGCTGCGGAAGCCGAGCAATGGGCGGATGGTTATGTTGTGGCCTATACCTCCAAAGTCTCCATGGCGCAGTTTAACAACAAAATGTTTCTGGCAGATGGCGATGACGATTTACACTTTTTTGATGGCAACATTGTCCAACGGCAGGGTGGTAAGGTAAGGGCAATAACCGTCACAACCGCAGGCTCTGGGTATACCAGCGCGACTGCCATTATCACCGGCCCTAACTGGGGCGGGGAATTGCCTACTTTAATTACCAACGTAGCTGGCGGAGCGGTCACGGGGGTGGTGGTAGTCAATGGCGGTTCTGGCTACGGCTACACGCCTACGGTTACGATTATTGGCAACGGCTCTGGGGCTACGGCTACGGCTACGGCCAGCCCACCGCCCCAGGGGTTACAGACGATTATCAATGCTGGCAATAGGTTGTTTGGCGTTGGCTCTGGTGCAAACAGAAACACACTTTACGCCTCGGACATCCTAGATCCTTCCGTGTGGGATTTGACAAACAGCGTGGTAGTTAACGGCGATGATGGTGATGAGATTACCGCTATTGTGCCTTACTTTGAGAATCGTATTATTGTATTCAAGCGGCGCAGGATATTCCAAATCACCATCCCGCCCGACATGACCAGTGCGGCTGATTGGACCATATCGATCATTTCCAATAATATCGGGTGCGTGGCGGGGGCATCAGCCATCCAAGTTAACAGCGACATATTCTTTCTGTCTGACGATGGCATCAGATCGCTCATTCGGTCTGCTTCGGACGACTTTACCTCAGTCGGCTTGCCTATCTCGGAAGTCGTTAAGGACGTAATCCAAGAAATCAATACAGCGCAGATTGGTATTAGCACTGCGGCTTACTACGACAATAGGTATCTACTAGCCGTACCTACAGGCTCCAATAACTTTAACGATACGATCTTGGTCTATAACACTATTCTGGGAGCGTTTGAGGGAACTTGGACACCGAAGGTAATGCAGTTTGCCTTGACCAATTTCCAAAGCGAAGGCTTGCGGTTAATGATGAAATTGACCACTGGCCAGATTAACAAGTACAGCGGATACAAGACACCCGCTCAAACTACGTCAGCAGATTATGTGGACTTTGGCATCCAATCCAACGGGACAAGCGTTGGCACGTTTGATTTTAGCTCGTCTGTTCGTACCCGCGATATGGACTTTGGCGATCCATTTGCTCAAAAACATGGTAGCAATTTCGAGATCATCTTTGACGATTCGTTTTCTAGCAATGCTACTATTGCCATTCAGCGGGACAGCGATGTTGGCGATGTGGAAGTGCAGCCCAACTTGAACATCGCCAGCACCGTTTTGGTACTGCCATTTGTCCTGCCAGCCGTTCTACCTACTTCGGTTAAGAAACGCATTGCTTCCGATCTGCGCAAGTACGAGAAGTGGCGGTTAATCAACATCAGTGTTACCTCTGAGGCAAACAAGATGGCGGTTAGGCAGATTACCGCAGCCGCCAACCCCGATACCATTGAGGTACAAAAGACAATATGACGGCTGTTGAGTACATTGAGGAGAGTGGCGTGCCGGAGTCCATGTGGCCTAACTTGGCTGAGTGGTACGGCTGGTTTGAGAAGCAGGGTATGGTTGGGGTGGTTAAGGATGGGGAGGAGATAGCTGGCGTGGCTCTGGCTAGGTGTCTAAAGGATGGGCAAGAGCCTAAGCATTATGTGCATAGCGAAGATGGGGAGAATGTATTTGTCGACTTGACGATCTCCTCAAAAGGTGCTAAATCCTTACGATGCTTGCTGTTGCTCCTTTGGGAGCGTTTTGGTCCCCGCGAGCGGATCACCTTTAATCGTTCTGGCAAACCAAGGAGTTATTGTTATATGACATTTATGCGAAAGGCTTTCATTGGGTCAAAATTATGACTCAAGAATCAGACATGATGAGAAATCTTTATAAGATTTCAAGCAAATGGGATAACCTTGATTTTTGGCTAGAATGGGCAAAATCAAATAAACTGCTTTTTAAGATATTTGACAAAAATGAATTTGCGGGATTTATTGTAGTAAGGCCAGTAATCGACCTAAACAGAATTGAGGATTATTTTTATATGGAACAAAATGGCAACACATTATGGGCAGATATTGCTTGCTCAAAAATATATGGTGGCACTAAAATGTTGTGGTCAATAATTGCGGAAAAATTCAAGAATTTTAAGTACGTTGCATTTAGGAGAAATGGCGGAAAAATAAAAACATATAATTTTGATAGATTCACAGAACTTATGAAAGTCGGTGCATAATGGGTGGATCACCTTCTATTCCCGCACCGCCCCCTCCGCCTGATCCGAATGCGGTGGCGCAAGCCAATGCGGCTGCGTACAGGACGAACATCAATACATATATTGAAAAAGCACCAGAGATGGCAGCCTTGGAAAACAAGCTTCGCATTCAGTATCTACCAGCCCAGCGCGGTTTGGAACGGCAGTTATCAGCCCTAGACCAGCAGGCAGGCGTGCAGGCTGGGATGCAGCTAGAACGCCAATATGGACCACAGCGCACCCTAGAATCGCTCCGCAGGCAGTATGAGACTAGCCCACAAGCGTATGCCTTGAATCGCGGATTAGGCGATCAGATGACCCGCCAGTTCGAGCGTCTTTACGGAACTAGCCCATACGAATCGGTTGAGCAGAATGTCGCGTTTAACCGCCAGCCAGGGCCAGTAGACTTTTATGGTACGGTTGGAACAAATATCAGCAATCCAGAGTTAAAGGCTTAATATGGGAAACAGAGTAGAACCAACTCCAGTAAAATATAGGGTTAATAATAATGGAGACATTGAAACATTGGCTCTTCCAGGCAATCCAAGTTTGAATGATAGGCGTAATTACGCGGACGTTCAGGGAAGTTTCCCATACACAAACATAGCCGATGCTCAAAATGAAGTTTCAAGAAAACAACAGGCCAGCATTAAAAATCTACAAGACACCTACGAAAAGCGTCTTGCAGATGTCACTAGCCAAGAGAATACCCGTAACTCTCTTGCTGCTCAAATCCAAGCGTTAACTGCTGGTGGCATGGGAATGCAGAATCCAAATGCTGGTCCAGAGTTTAACCAAGCCTTAACTCAGCTTTCCGCTGGCCGTAACTACGGATCGTCCGACCTTGGCGCGATGTTAAACTTCCAAGTCTCCGACAAGAACATCATTGATGACTACAACAACTCAAAGCTATCCCGCCTCAACAGCGTAATCGAGCGCGGCAACACTCAGATTGCTGGGATTACCGAAAGGCTCAACACGGCCAACAAACTTCTTGCCGATCTTCCCGCTGGCGATGCTAGGCGCACTTCTTCAGAGGTATTCATCAAGCAACTCAACGATGACTTAAAGAGCGTGACCAGCGCGGTTACTGACGCGCAGGGTATGCAAAAGAATTTCAAGCCTATTACGGTAGATAGCCCAGAGGCGTTGAAGGAGATCACATCCTTCCGCACCTTCGCACAGCTACCCGAAGAGCGTGCTTCACAGCAGCTTTTCCAGATTGATCCAGATTCTTACCGTACTGCGGTTGGCTTGGGTCAGCAGTATCGCCAGATGGCAACTGAGCCAATCGGAGCTACGACAACGCCAGAGACTGAGCAAATCCGCAAGACCATCGAAGACGAGGCCCTTAATCAGCTTCGCCTTGGATCGACCATTGGCGCAGAAGAACGGCGTGGATACGAGCAATCCATCCGAGCCGCACAGACTGCCCGTGGCAACGTCTTTGGTCTTGGACCGGCAGTGCAAGAAGCCTCACAGATCGGTGCGGCTGGCGAAGCCCGCAAGCTGGCGCGCTACGGGGCAGCACAGAGCTTCCTTGGATCTGGCTTGTCGAGTGGTGATGCGCTCAAAGCTGACTTGGCTTTCCGTGACGCATTGCGTCAAAACAGGCTGGGTGCAGCTTCCAACTTTGTGGCTGGCGGACCTTCTATTGCCAATCTCGCTGGCGCACGCACAGCACAGCAGCAGGCTGCAATGCAGAGCTACATCCAAGCCAATCAAGCATTGCCTGGTGGGTTTAACCAACAGCCGTCTACGGCTGCTAACTTCTATCAAGCGGTTGACCAGCAGATTCCCGTCCAGCTTACCAATGCGTTTAACCAGCTTTATCGCTCGCAGGCTGATTACGGAGCAAGCACCTACGGTGCGCAGGTTGGTGCGATTTCCAGACAGCAAAGTGGGGCGCAACAGTTTGCTGACATTGCCGGTGGAGTGGCTTCACTCGGAAAAGTTGCGGCTCCTGGAGGATTTTTTGGCGCGGCTGGATCTGGGGCATTCTTTTATTAATTTATGCCAGCCATAACACAAGCGGGACGTGACTACGATCAGGCCATGCGCAATAAACTTGCGATGGCCGCCGAAGAAGATGCACTAAAAATGCAGAAGCTTCGACTTGAAATTCAGAAGATGGACGAAGAAAGCAAGAGAAACCAACCAGGCTACTCTTCTGAAGTTGCTGGCGCACTAGGAAGAAGACTTGAAGAATCTGAAAGAAATTTGCAACTACAAGATGAATTGCTATCCGATCTTTCAAAAAGAAAGCAAAACATATCGGCAGCAGCAACTCCATTACAACCACAAATTGCTGGACCCGTCATGCCGCAACAAGCTGCAATTGGCGAAATGAATAGAATTGGAACAGCAGAAGAACAAATGCAATTAGATCGCGCAGCTTTTTTGGCATCGCGCGAAGCAATGCGAAAAGATTTAGAGGGTTTAACAGGGGCTGTTCCGCTTCCGACTGGAGGAACATACGCTGCTGGAGAAACATCTACAATTAAAAGAAGGTTTGAAGATACCGCAAAAATGATACAAGGATATAAGCAAAGGCTTGCAAGCGCGCAATCTCCAGAAGAGGCGGATGCAATTCAATCCGCCTACTCAATGTTTGAGCCGATCCAAAAACAACAACTCAAAAAAGATTTAGAGTCATCGCGCACCATCCCTGGACTTGAGGGGTTTGGGAGAGACGAGCAGGCAACGAATGAAATGCGAAAAGCGATAGTTGATTTCTCGTCTGCAACTCAAAACATAGATGACCTAATCAAACTAAAGGATGATAAGAGTATCGCAAACTATGCAAGGGCGCAGGCAATTAGGGGTGGCTTGCGAGGCCAGTTAAGATTGGCCATTGCTGGACCAGGTGCAATGTCGGATCAAGATGCCGCACTGATGAACGAAATAGTTTCCAACCCATATTTCCCATACGCAGAAGAAAAACTACTTGCACTAAAAGGCGCGTTGGCACGAAAAATTGTTTCAACCGCATCTGTTAGTGGGTTTAGGGTAAAGAGACTTTCTGATCTTATTAGTGCAGGCGGACAGCCAGAGGATTTTAATGCGTTTGTATCGTCACCTAAATCTGCTTCAGCTAACTCATTTGCAACCGAAGAAGAGGCAAGAAGGGCTGGGAAAAAGGACGGAGATATGGTAATCATTGGAGGTCGAAGAGGGATATTGGAGCCGTAAATTATATGGCATTTAGACCCCTAGACGGCGAAAACGAAGTATCTGCTCCTGTAAAAGAGGAGGCTGGGCTTTCTGATTACGCAATGCGAGAGGCAGGGCTTCTTGCTAGGGCAGCAATAAATCCAACGACAGTTGGGGCTGCTGGTGGTGCTATTCTTGGAACTCCGCTTAGAGTGCCAGGAATGGGCGCAAAGGCAGGAGCAGCCGCTGGATTTTTAACAGATATTGGGGCCAGAGTATATAATGCAATTGTTGCCGAAAACACTGGCATGGGGAAACTGCCTGTTTTGAGCGAAGTTTTGGAGGAGGTGAAAAGCAATATTGGCTTACCAAAACCAAGCGGCGCATTTGAAACAATGCAGGAGAGAGCAATCGAAGGCGCGTCTGGACTCATCCCGATAATGTCTGGTGGGAAAATTATTGCGGATGTTGCAAAAAGTCCATTCCTGAAAGAAATTGGGAAGGTTTTATACGCATCCCCTAGAACGCAGGCGGCTTCAGCAATGACGGGCGGCATGGCTGCTGGCCTAGCTGAAGATGCTGACCTTCCAATGCCGTTACAGGCTGTTGCTGGCATCGCTGGCTCTGTGGTTCCTGGTTCCGTTAGCCGCATGGCGCAAGTTGCCAGAACAGGAAGGGAACTAGGGCTGGGCAAAGTAGGAGCCTTGGCTCTTGCTCCTGCTGGGATAACAGAATCGAGCAGAGGAGCAACAATCAGAATTTTGCGAGGCGGTAAAACACCAGAACAAATAGCGCAAACAATCCAAGAATACAGGGCGGCTGGCACAAGCCCGTCAGCAGGACAGGCAACTAGATCGCCAGAACTACAGCAAATGGAAACTACATTCGGGAAATTCCCTAGTGGCGCAATGAAATTCAGAGAAAAAGCATTAGAGCAACAAGCGGAAGTTGGGGGTCGAGTTGAGCAAATAAGGGCAGAATTATCTGGAGTAAAAGAACCAGTCCTTGCTGGTAGGGGCGCAAGCCAAAGTTATCAAAATATATTTTTGCCCACCGCAAGAAAAGTGCAATCTGAATTATATAATAAGGCAGATAAATTATTTCCGCAGAGCAGGGCTACTGTTAGCAATACTGAAGAAATGTTAAGGGGTCTTGCAAAAAGATTCGAGCAATCTCCAGAAATGAGAAACATTTTTGCTAATAAGAAAATACTGGCGATTCAGGATGCCTTAAAGGCTAGCAAGAACGAAGAAGGAATGATTCCGTTCCAGACTTTAAGAGATTTTAGAACAGAAGTTGGCGAACAATTATCGAATGTGGGACCAGTACCAGACACAATTGTTCAATCGCAATACAAGGCACTCTGGAAATCAATCACAAAAGATATAGATAATGCAGTTGCGCCATACGAATCAGCAAGAAATGCTTACAATCGTGCCAATAACTACACTCGCGCGTTCCATGATCGCGTTGAAAATGTAGGAAATATATTAACGAAAAACAATGGCGAGGATGTTTACAAGTCTATTATCAGCGGATCAAAGGATGGTCCATCCAAGTTGAGGCAACTTTTAAGAACAGTAGAAAAGGACGATCAAAAGGCTGTTGTTTCAACATTCGTTGCAAGAATGGGCCGCGCTCTCCCTGGTGCGCAGGACGAAACTGGTGAAATCTTTAGTACATCAAGATTTTTGACAAATTACGCATCGCTCGATCCGTTGGCAAGGAAAGAGCTATTCGGAAGATTTGGCTCAGAGTTTCAAAAGAACATGGATAATATAGCCAAAGTTTCGTCTATGATACGCGAATCTAGTCAAATAATGGCTAATCCCAGCGGAACGTCTGGTGCTGTTGTTGGCCCAGCGACTATTGCAAGCCTTGAGGGATCTCTTGCGGCTGGCAAGTTTGGCTTTGCAGCAGGCGTACTTGGCGTGCTTTTACAGGCAGACCAAGCGGCAAGACTTATGACAAGTCCTAAATATGTGAACTGGCTGGCAAGTAATTTGAACACGCCAGTATCTTCATCTGCTGCTGCCCTATCCACGTTGGCAAATATCAATAAAAAGGATAACAATCCAGACATTAACGCATTTCTTGAAGAAGTTGAAGAACAATCAAAATAATGGCAACAATTGAATCAAGAATATCTAAAAGCAAGATTAGGGACGAAATAGAATCCGACTACACTGCCCCAGCCGTAAATACGGGTGTTGGTTATGTCGACGAAAAGGGGCGCAAGTTAGTCGAAATGCAAGAGAAGATGCGTTCTGCTGCTAGGTTTTCAGAACTGGAGGATAAAATGAGTAGAGATAATCTTGAAAAATCATTGTTTGAGTCAAAACCAAATTTTGTTGGACCTAAATCGTCTTCTTCGTCTACGCCAGATTATTCAAATCTTATTAACGCCGGTATGCAAACAGTTGATTGGGAGGGTCGCAAGGACAACCAAGGTAATCTTGCTGTATATAAGTTGCCCTCTGGCGATCAAGGTGGAAGCTACGAAGTAGCTGGAATCAATGACCGATACCACCCAGAAGCGTTTAAGAGAATCTCAGCGTTGCCTCCGCAAGAAAGAGCGAAAGCAGCGGCAGAGTACATCCAAGGATATACCGCGCCACTTGTCGAAAAACTCCCCCAAGCACTCCAGCCGTTCACGCAGGATCTCGCGTTTAATCGTGGCTTGGGCGGTGCAACGAAATACATCCAGCAAGGGTTGAATGCACTAGGGCAGAATGTGGCTGTGGATGGTGGGATGGGACCAAAGACATTGCAGGCAATTAACCAAGTTGAGCCAAGATCACTTATGCGCGAAGCAAGCAAAGCTCAACTTGATGACGAGTACCGCAGGGCATCGGAGAATCCAGAACGCAAGAAGTTTATTGGTGGATTAGAGTCTAGGATCAGAAATAGATTAGCAATATTTGGTGGCGGGTAAAATGGAAAAGCAATACGAATCATCTGGAACGGCCAATTTGGCTGGGATCATAAATAAAAAGTATTATGCTGGTAAATTAAGGAGTGAGGTCGAAAAGGCAAAGGCATACTCTCAAGAGTCTGGTGTTAATAAAATTGGCAGGGGTATAGACTATAATAAGATATACGAGAAAATACCGTATAAATCTGGTGATTATGATCCTCAATATGATGCAGAAAAAAAGGCAATAACGATATTTAACCAAGAAGATGCGCAGAAAAGATTACAGGGTTGGAAAAATTCTGTTAAGTATAATTTCAAGGAAGCGCAACAATGGGCTATTGACAATGGATTTAATTCGGTTGAAGCGGTTACAAGAGAGCTTAAAAATCCAGATAATTTTAGAAGCACATTAGAGCATGAGTACGGGCATCCATATTCGAGAGGAATTGGGACTTTATCTTCTGGAGAAAATGCAGACTATAAGTTTGTATCTCCCAAATATATGGCCGATCCAAAAGAACTGGCAAATGGTCTTGGTAGGATACAGAGGGAGACTTATCAGCTTACTGGAAGAAGGTTTGAAGATCCCAATGAATTGAAGGCGTATGTTGAAAGCACCCCATACGAGAAGGGTACTGAAGGATATTCAGAAGAAGCAAAAAGAACTTGGAATCTTTTATATGAAAACAAGGGAGTCAAAGAGAGCGAAGATAAGGTAGCTCCGATACTGGATTGGTCTTCCAGAATTGCTCCAGCTTTGGTTGACGTTAATAGGCGGCTTGATGGAGTTGCCTAAAATTAACGGCTTGCCCAACTAGGTCGCAAAATTGTAGACCCAGTTCCAACTGAAGTATAATCACCAACATAAGTATTCCCAGCCTTCGCAACAAAATGGTCATATCCAACAAATGATTTTCCAGTGGAAACCACTACTCCGTCATAACACAAATAAGTATTTCCAACCTTTCTGCAAACCCCCTCTGGAGTAAAGAATGTATTGCCAGATCGTATGATTGAACCAGAAGGTCCATTGGCAACATTCCTTGTCATGGCAAAAGATCCTTCTCCCCTATAAACACCACCTATGAAATTACTCATTTCACTTCTGCCACAATCATCATCATCCGCCATTCCCGATGCCATCAGCATCGCCATCAGTGTTATAGTTGTTATTGCTTTCATAGGAAAAAGTCTCTAGCACAAACCGAAAGCCGTCAAGGATGAAATTAACATCACGCCAAGTTGGAGCAGTAGGGGTGGCTCGCGTCACCGGCGCGTTACTGCGGTGCGGGTACAACGTGCTTACCCCATTTGAGGATTTTGCGGGGTACGATGTGGTAGCTGAGAAAGATGGGAAGTTTTGGCGCATCCAAGTTAAGACCGCCCAGGCGGTCGAGGCTGGCCGTACCAAGTATCGCTTTACCACTAGCACGGGCAATGGCTTTAATATCCCCAAGCGTCCTATCGCTGGCGTGGATTATGTGGCCTTGTGGGCGATGACAGACGATCTGTTTTGGTTGTTACCCATCGCCAAATGTAAATCGGTCACGACCAAAGTTTGTCCATCGACAGGTCAAAGCTGGCGTGTATTCCAGAACCTATGAACGAGGCGCAAGCATGGGAAAAGTTTGAGGAGGCCATGCGCGACGTGGAATCATTCGATGAGGCGATGGCGTGGTTAAACAAGAATCCAGAAATACGAGAAGGACTGACCGTGTTTGAGATGATGAGAAACTTTAATAAGGACATTAGAGACGCTAATAAGTATAACCGCAATTAGGCAGTAGCACATTTTGTGTTGACGGGTTTGGGAGTGGCTGGCTAGACACTAGCCCATGGGCAAAATCAATAGCCGAGCTAAGGGCGCGCAAGGGGAGAGAGAGTTGGCGGGATACTTGCGGGAACAGGGCTGGCAGAAGGCTAGGCGCACCCAGCAATACGCAGGCAACCCAGAGGGCGGTAGCGGGGATGTAGTCTGCGAGAACTTTCCATTTCATATCGAAGGCAAACGATGCCAAGCACTCAAGCCCGAAGAGTGGATGACGCAAGC
>Ga0208975_1001302_pt1 | contig 10721 bp, 9 predicted proteins | sample GreLakmeER78MSRF_FD_187700 | JGI IMG/M metagenome (GOLD analysis project Ga0208975, IMG submission 187700) | Freshwater lentic microbial communities from great Laurentian Lakes, MI, USA - Great Lakes metaG ER78MSRF (SPAdes) | ecosystem: Environmental > Aquatic > Freshwater > Lake | place: Great... | reverse complement strand
CACACAGTTGTCAATTCAGAAGATTGAGATTCAATCTAAGAACGGCAAGATTTCGTGAGTATGAAGCTCACACAAGGAGAATAGATTGTCAAATTATACAAAAAGTACTAATTTCGCCACCAAGGACAACCTCACCCCAGGCGATCCGCTAAAGATTGTCCGTGGCACTGAGATTGACACTGAGTACAACAACATTGCTACTGCTATTGCGACTAAGACAGACAACTCTGCTGCTGCAATCACTGGTGGAACAATCACTGGTATTACAGACTTAGCCATTGCTGATGGCGGTACTGGTGCTTCTACGGCTACTGCGGCTATCAATAATCTGTTGCCTAGTCAGACATCTGCGGCAAACAAGTATCTTCAAACTGATGGAACGAATGTTTCATGGGATGCAGTCACTCTTTCTACTGCCGACATCACAGGAACTCTTCCTGTTGCCAATGGTGGTACTGGTGTAACTAGCTCAACAGGCACAGGCAATGTAGTGTTGTCAAACTCGCCAACACTGGTGACTCCCGCATTGGGAACTCCCGCTTCTGGCGTGGCTACTAACCTAACTGGTTTGCCAATCTCTACTGGTGTGAGTGGCTTGGGTACTGGTGTGGCTACCTTCTTGGGTACGCCATCATCTGCCAATCTGATCTCTGCCATTACTGATGAGACAGGTACAGGTTCTTTGGTGTTTGCTACCTCACCTACTTTGGTAACTCCCGCTTTAGGCACTCCATCTGCCTTGGTAGGCACAAACATCACAGGCACTGCCTCTGGTTTGACTGCAGGTAACGTCACTACTAACGCTAACTTAACAGGTGCAGTCACTTCTGTTGGCAATGCAACATCTTTGGGTTCATTTACTTCATCTCAATTAGCGGGTGCTTTGACAGATGAAACTGGTAGTGGTGCAAATGTATTTGCTACATCTCCAACATTAGTTACCCCCATCTTAGGTACTCCAACAAGCGCAACATTGACTAATGCAACTGGTTTGCCTTTGACAACTGGAGTGACAGGAACACTACCTACTGCTAACGGAGGTACAAACCTAACATCATTCACATCAGGCGGTGTGGTTTACGCTTCTAGTACAAGTGCATTGGCTACTGGCTCGGGCTTAGTATTTAATGGCACTAATTTAGCAGTAGGCACAACAATTAGCGGAACACGCCGAGTAAACATTTTAAGTGGTGCGGGAATAACGGCTTTGGCCGCAGTAGGCCCTGCTGGTTACTTGTTAGTTGATAACACTGGTTCAGGTGAAAACTACTATCAAGCAAATAGTGCTCATATTTGGCAGGGTAGTGCTAGTGCAGAACAAATGCGCCTCACCTCAACAGGGTTGGGTATTGGTACAACTTCGCCTACTTATAAGTTACAAGTAAAAGTAGCAACCAATGGAAACTTTGCTGTTACAACACCTAACAGCGGTACAGGTGCTAGGGTTTGGGTTGTAAATGATGCGGTAAGTGCTGTTCAAAGATTAGAACTTCAAGGTAATCCCGTAGTGTTCCCGTTAACAACGGGTGCTGATGGAATGTACTTTGATGCATCCGCAGGCAATCTTGGGATTGGAAAAACACCAACTTGCAGGTTAGATGTAACCGGTTCTGGTTCAACTCCTGTAACTTTTGAGCGTTCTGATGGAACTTATATTCTTTCTTTAAAAGGAACAGGCACAACCTCTGGCGGTGCATTAGGTATGGCAACCAACGACATGGTGTTGTTGACCAATGGTTCTGAAAGATTACGCCTCGACTCCTCAGGCAATCTAGGTCTTGGTGTTACACCGAGTGCTTGGGCATCAGGTAACTATGCGATTCAAGTTGGCACTGGCGCTGGTAATGTCGCTCGTTTTGCCTCCTCTACAACTAGCCTGTCTTTGTCTAGCAATGGATTTGTTAATTCAGCGGGCGATTTTAAGTATTTGAATACTGGCTATGCCGCTACTAACTATTCGCAGGCTGCTGGTATTCATGCTTGGTTTACAGCCGCATCAGGCACAGCAGGAAACGCTATCTCCTTTACCCAAGCGGCTACTCTGACAGCGGCAGGTTGTTTTTTAGTTGGAAGAACTACTGCCTATGGTTCTGAAGCATATGCAGGATATAGAGCCGATGATGCTGTTTTTCAGTTTGACCGTGGAAATGATGGAACACTTGGAGTATTTCGCAGAGGTGGAACAACGGTTGGAAGTATTGGCGTTACAAGCACAGCCACCTCCTACAACACTTCCTCAGACTATCGCTTAAAAGACATCACAGGCTTGATTACTACCTCTGGTGCGTATATCGACAGCCTAAACCCTGTAGAAGGCACATGGAAGGCTGATGGCTCTAACTTTGTTGGTTTGATTGCCCATGAAGTACAAGAAGTTTCACGCACAAAAGTAGCCACAGGCACTAAAGATGGTGCTGAAATGCAAGCAATGGACTACTCAAACTCTGAATTGATTGCAAACCTGATTGCAGAAGTAAAATCTTTGCGTCAGCGTGTAGCAACATTGGAGGCACAATGAATCAAGCCCTAGTAGCCGAATACTTTGACCACAAGGATGGTCATTTGTACTGGAAGAAAGTCATGCACCCTAACAAGCAATATCTTGTTGGTCAGGAAGTTGGCTCAATCCATAAAACTGGCTATCGTCATGTGACTTGGAATGGAAAAATCCACAAGGTTCACCGCTTGATTTTCTTGCTTGAGCATGGTTACTTGCCAAAAGAGATTGACCATATCAATGGTGACAGACAAGATAACCGCATTGAGAACTTGCGTGAAGTAACAAGAAGCGAGAATCAGTTTAACAAGGCTATGTGCAGTAACAACACAAGCGGTTTTCGTGGTGTTAACTGGCACAAACATAGTAAGTCTTGGGTTGTGCGTGTATGCACTAAAGGTAAAACCAAGATTCTTGGCTACTTTAAAGACTTAGAACTTGCAGGACTTGTCGCTGATGAAGCACGAAATCTGTATCACGGCAAATTTGCTAAACAATTTTGAAAGGTAAATTATGACTACATCTTACAACTGGGTAATCACCCAAACTGACTACGAAACCGCCAATGGTTTCATCACCACAGCGCATTGGACTTGCAATGCAGTAGATGGAGACTACACAGCCTCTATCTATTCAACTTGCTCATGGGCTGATGGCACACCAACGATTCCCTATGCAGACCTTACACAAGAAACAGTGCTTGGTTGGGTGTGGGCTAATGGGGTTGATAAACAAGCCACTGAAGATGCTCTGGCGGCTCAGATTGCTTTGCAAAAGAATCCTGTAACTGCTACTGGCACACCTTGGAGTCAAGCATGAAGCTAGAACTAGACGTAAACGAAATTAACTTTGTATTGCAGACTCTTGGTGAGTTGCCAAGCAAATCAGGCGTATGGCCTCTGATTCTTAAAATAAAAGAACAGGCTGAAGCGCAAGTTCCTAAAGAATCGGAGTAAATAAAATGGCCGTATCTAATGCACAAATTGTAGAATTCTTGCTTGCTAATCCAGGCATGAGTGATGCCGACATTGCATCTGTAATGAGTGCTTATGGAATTGATCCATCTCAAGTTGCAGAGGCTACGGGTTCAAAAGTTGAGGATATTCAAACAAGATTTGAGGCCGTTGCTCCTCCATCTGCTCCTGTATATGAGCCTCCTCCAGTATATGAGCCTGATCCTGTATATGAGCCTCCTGTTGCACCTGTTGCTCCTGTTGTAGCTCCTGTTGCTCCTGCGGCTGCTCCTGTTGCTGGCGCTGTAACAACGGAACAAATTGTAGATTTTTTAACAACTAATCCAAATTTAAGTGATGATGCAATTGTCAAGGTAATGGAGACTTATAAAATCTCTCCTGCTCAACTTGCTACGGCTGTTGGCTTACCAGAGGGAACGATTGCGGCTCGTATCGCTGAGACTGTGCCTAATGGTCAAACCATTACTCTTGGTGACACTGTTGTTCAGCCAGTTTACAAAGTTACTGGTTCTGGTGAAGATCAACAAGTAGGTGGTATTGAAAATGTTATTACCTACAAAGCTGCTGATAACAAAGCTGGTGGAGGTTTCACCCAATACTTGCCTACTGGTGAAGTAGAGAAAACTGGCACTCAACAAGAAGTTAAAAGCGGTCTAAAAGAGTTTGCAATAGGTACGGCATTGCTTCTTGGTTTGCCAACCATATTAAATGCGGGTGCGGCAGCAGGTGGTGCGGCTACTGCGGTTGGTTCAGAGGCAGCTACGGCTTTTGAATTAGCAAATGCAGGTATTGCAGGTGGTACTGCTAGTTTTACTCCTGCTCAACTGGCTCTTATTGAAGCGGGTGCTTCTGCGGCTGAAGTAGCTGCTGCTGGTGCAGGAGGTTTACTGACAGGTGCTCCTACAGCGGCAGGTGGTGCGGCAGCGGGCGGTGCGGCTACTGGTACTGGAGGACTATTAACTCCTGCGGCAACGGCTCCAACTGTTACAGGAATGGGCGCAGGAACTGGTATCAAAGCTGGTACGGCTCTAGCGGGAACAGGGGTTTTAACTGGCTCTACTTTAGGAACTTCTGCGGCAGCGGGTGGTTTATTAACTACTGCGGCAACCAAAGCGGCAGAAAGCGTTATAGGAAAGGCCATTACTGGCGGTTTGACTACTGCTGGTGGACTTGTGCAAGCTCAGGTTTCTAAGGAAGCCGCCCAAGCTGCCCAAAAGAGAATTGATGAAGAAACTGCTGCGGCTAAAACTGCGGCTCAGTTTAGACCTGTTGGCATGACAACTAGGTTTGGGTCTTCACAGTTTGCTTTTGATCCTAAAACTGGTCAATTGACTAGCGCAGGTTACACACTAAGTCCTGAAGCTAAAGCGGCTCAAGATAGGTTTGTTAAGTTAGCTGAGTCGGGTATAACACAAGCAGAAGGTGCTCAGAAAGCCTTTGAACCCCTCCAAACGGGTGCTCAGAGCTTGTTTAACCTTGGTAACAAGTATTTGGCTCAAACTCCAGAACAAGTCGCTCAGGACTACCTTAAGAGCCAGATGGCTTTGTTGCAACCTGGTCGTGAGTTGGAGTTGGCTAATCTGCAAAACAAACTGCAACAACAAGGTCGTGCGGGTCTTTCTGTTGCTCAAGGTGGTAATTTGGGTGCTACAACTCCTGAACTACAGGCTTTGTTTAACGCTCGTGCGCAACAAGAAGCTATTTTGGCGGCTAATGCTCAACGAGAAGGTCAACAGAATGTATTGTTTGGTGCGGGACTCTTGGGTACTGGTGCTCAGACTATGGGTCAGTACTATGGTGGTCAACAAGCCGCTTATAACCCTTATACAAGTGCTATTGGACAAGTTCAAGCCTTGGAAACTGCGGGTCAACAACCATTAACGACTGGCATTAACTTGGGCAATCTTGTTTCTACCGCAGGTGCTAGAGCAGGTGAATTAGGCTTAAGGGGTGCGGGTCAAAGCGTAGCATTGGCTACAGGAGCAGCGGCTACCAATAGTCCTCTTGCTACGGCATTAACTGGTTTGGGTTCTTCAGGTCTTTTGACTACTGGAATCAATACTGCTGTTGAAGCATTCTCTGCAAATCAACTTGATCCTTCAAGACCTGCTTCACAGAGATTGTACGAAGCACCTCCTGCGGGATCACTGCCAGGCTCAGGATTAGTAAATGAACTTGGACTTTCTGTAGTTGGCCCAGCACAAGCGGCTGCACCTACAGGCCCAATGAATGTGAATACTGCTGACATGGCTAGAAGGTTAGGCATAAACTTGCCTGCAAGTTACACAGGAACTACTACTACAGTAAATCCTCTTGCGCCTAATCAACAATACGCTTTTTAAGGAATAAATCATGGCAACTATAGTTGAGGGTTTATTTGGCCTAACCCCTGAAATGTATGGTCAACAACAACGTACTTCTGCTTTAAGCGAAGGTATTAAGTTGGCTAATTTAGACCCTGCGGCTCGTGGTCAGGCATTGATCTATGCGGGTGCTAGAGGACTTGCTGATGTGGCTGGTGGTGCATTGGGTGCAGAAGACCCTCAGTTGCGTCTAATCAGCACTAGGAACACCATTGCGCAACAGATTGACCAGAACAATCCTGAGTCGATCCTAAAAGGCGCTCAGATGTTGTCGCAGATGGGCGACCAACAAGGTGCTATGGCTTTGGCTCAATATGCCCGTCAAGCACAGAGTGATGTAGCTCAAACAGAACAACGTTTAGCGGCAGGAAAAGCATCTTTGGCGCAAGCAGCTCGTGAGCGTCAACAATCAACTCCTAACGATATTCAGATTGCAAATGAAATTGCTACTTTGGAAGACGCATTATCACGAGTTGAAGAATTACCCGCAGACCCAGAGCGTACTCGTGCTAAGAATTTATTGACTACTCGCTTAACAGAATTAAGACGATTGACTTCTAAAGGCGAAAAAGCAGAAACAAAAACTGAGATTCAAAAACTTCAAGAATATGCCGCATCATTGCCCCCAGGTTCTCCGCTGTTGGCACAAGTACAAGCGGTAATTAAGGCTAAGAGTGAAGCAAAAGGTACTACGATTACCAATGTATTGCCTGGTGATAAAGCATTGGCAGATATCCCTCAATTTAGGGCAAGTGTCCAACGCACGATTGACCCTCAACTTAAAGCAGTAACTGCTGCTGACAATGCTTTAGAAAATATCCAAGACTCTATTGATACAAATAACTTTGCATCTTTTAGGGCAGCGCAAACACAATTTGCTAGGGCTATTTCTGGTTCTGGAGATTTAAGTCAGAAAGAATTGTTAGCGGCTGGCGCTGATCCTTCATTGCTTGGTGGGACTGCTGATTACGTAGCTAGATTGTTTACTTCTACTCCAACTCTTGACACACAAGAAAAAATTAAGAAGACACTTTTAGCTATCAAGAAAGTTTCTACAAACAAAGCTAAGACTGAAATTGAAGCACAACGTAAAATTGCTTACAGTAATCCTGGCTACGAAAAGGCTCGTGTTGACCAAGCTCTTGATTTCCCAGAGTTCTCAGGTCAAAACATAGCTACTCCTAGTGCAGCAGACTATGCCGCACAAGCTAAAGCCATACTTGAACAACGCAAAAAGGTTACAAAATGAGCAAATTAGACCTTAATGCCCTGTCTGACGCAGAGTTAGAGGCACTTTCTACTGGCAATATTGCGGCCCTTTCTGACCAAACACTAAAAATGTTGGCAGGAGAAAAGCCTGAAGCACCTTCTACGGGTGCTGTAATGGCTGAAGCCGCACGAAAAGGTGTTGCGAGTTTTGCAGGGACTACTTCAGGTCTTGCTAATTTACTATTTTCTGCTTTAGAGCGTTATCGCATTAACCCATTAACTGAAGGTATGAGGGCTTCTGGCGGTACTGTTGCTCCAGCACCTACTACTGGTGGAGTTGTTGAGACATTTCAAGCAGCTCGTCAGCCTGTTTACAAGAGTGTCATGGAGACTTTGGGGACTACTGGTGCAGAGCCTCAAGGTGGTATGCAGAAGATTGCAGCCGAAGGTACAGAAGCAGTTACTTCCCCATATAGCTATCTATTCCCAGCATTAGCGGCTACAAGGCGTATGGGCTTGTTTGGTCAAACACTAATGCGCCCTGCTGAACAACAAGTTATTGGCTCTACTGCTGAAGCGGGTGGTCAAGCGGGTGAATATATTGGCGAAAAGATGGGTGCTCCTACTACTGGTAGGGTTGTTGGTAGTGTTTTTGGTGGTGGCGGTGGTTCTTATGCTTTAGGAACAACATTAAAAACTGTTCCTTTAGCTGGCAAAGCATTTGATGCTGCCGCTTCTCAATGGAATAAAGTTCGTGGAACTGTTCCTGAAGATGAATTACTTAGAGACGTAGACAATCGGATTAGCAATATCTTTATTGCCGCAGGTTCTGCTGATCCAACAATCATGGATACGATCACGAAAGCCGCCAAAGCACAACAGAATCTTTCATTGAAAACACCTGGTGGTGCGCCAATACAGATGCCTGTGAGTTCTTTGTTGGCAGACAATCCTGTTGTTAATCAGTTGATTCAAAGTTTGTCGGCTAAAGACCCTGTATTTAGAGCGCAATATGGCAATCAGTTTGAGGAAGCTAAACAAGCCTTAGTTGCTAGTCAGATTCGTCTATTTGGCGATCCTAAAAACGTTAGTGTAAATATTTCTCCAGTTGACTTGGTTAAACCACAAGCCCGTCGAACTCGCACTATTGATGAGCAGATTGCAGATACTTACAAAGACGCAACTCTTGACCCCAATGTGTTTGGTCAACGTGTTTCTGCACTTGTTGCCGCCAAAGAAGATGCGGCATTAAAATCAGTTAAGCCGCTTTATACAGAGGCTTTTAATATTGCCAAGCAGAAGAATGTTGAATTACCCGCCAATTCGGTGGATGACATTTTCAACTTTGTTGCTGGTGAGCAAGCATCTGACATCTTTAAGACTTTCCCATCTATATACAATCGTGTTCGTGCCAAATTCCGTCCTTCAGAAGTAGCGCCTAGCCCTATCCTGACCGCAGAAGGCAAGCCCATGACTGAGGGTGGCATTAAGTTTTCTGCCGCTACAGTAGAGGATTTAGACTCGTTAAAGCGAGAAATCAACAAACAATTGCGAAAAACGAGCGAACCCGCTGATATTCGACTGCTCTCCGAGTTGAAAGCTCGTGTTGGTGGACACATCGATAACCTTGATCCTGACTTTGTTCAGGCTTATCGCAATGCTGATGCTTCTTACTTCCAAAAAGTTGGTCTGCCATTTAATTCTGAAACATTAAAGGCTGTTGACCGCAAGAAGTTTGTTGAGCAGATTGCTCCTGCGATTATTGGCAACAAGTCTAATGTTGATGACTTTATCAAGGCTACAGGCGAAGATGGTATTCGTGTGGCAAGAGATGCCTTCTATGACAGTTTCAGTCGTGCGGCTTTAAAGAACGATGTTATTGACCCCAAAGCGGCTAACAAGTGGTTATCCAAGAATCAAGGTGGTATTTCTCTAGTTCCTGGCTTGGAGAATGAACTTCGTACTGCTTCAAATAATGTTACCGCCCTGATTGCAGAGCGCAATCGTTTAGATGCCGCTTTCAAGAAGGTTGCTGGAGATCAAATTGTAAGTTCTGGTGGCTTTAAGAGTCCACAAGAGTTGGTTTCCAGAATGTATGGCGATGTGAACTTCACCAATAAGTTCATGCAACAGTATGGAGCGAACAAGGATGCAGTAAATGCGGCTCGATCTTTCATGTTGGAAGACATTGTAAACTCGGGTAATCCTGTTGGACTCCTTAATGACCGCACAAAGGCGGCTGTGTTTAACAGGGTGTTTGGGCCAACATACGCTCAGAAGATTCAAGACTTTGCTTTGGTTTCTGAGAGACTGAACAGAAACTTGACCAATGTGCCGTTTAAGGTCGAAACAGTACCTAAAACACCCTTTGAGAGTGTTGTTGGCATACCCCCAGAACAAGTTATCTCACGCTTCACAAACCCTGTCTCTGGGCCTTTCTATGCCATTAGCTCATTGATGAGTAAGTTCTGGGCAAACAAGGCATCTGCTGCAACAGAAGAGAAGCTCAAGACCTTATTGCTAAACCCTAATGATGCAGTAAAAGTGTTCTCGGCACTTCAACAGAAGAATGGCGCTTTTGACCAAGACAAGATTCAAGAGGCTATCAGGATTGGTAAGAAGTTTGGTATTGATTGGGGTCGTGATGCTATTCAAGACTTTGCAACTGGTGCGGCTAGAGGTGCTGCCCAGCCAATGACTGAAGAATGATGAAAGACGGGCTGTTTGCTATCTCAGTGGCAGTCCTGATTCTTGTCTTTGTAATTTTTTGTAGTTATATTATTGTTTGGGCATTTCCGTGATCGCCTTTCTCTTGGCGGCAACCATAGAGTACCGATGTATTAAATGGACTTGGACTGGTGATGTTTACAACCGAAGGGTTGTTTGCATTAAGTGGGAGAGAAAGAATGATTCCGTTAGACCCGTTGAGCGCCCTAAATAGCCTTCAAAGCGCTATTTCGATGGTGAAAAAGGCTAGTAAGGTAGCCAATGATTTAGGTTCTCTTGCCCCGATGATAGGCAAGATGTTCGATGCCAAAAGTAACGCTACTAAGGCATTGATTGATGCTAAGAAGAGCAAAGGCTCAAACATGGGTCAGGCTCTTCAGATTGAGATGGCTTTGGAGCAAGCTAGAGCATTTGAGGAAGAGTTAAAGATGCTCTTTATGACCACGGGTAAGGTTGACGTTTGGAACAAGATTAAAGCCCGTCAAGACCAGATGGACATAGACGATGCTAGAGAACTTAGGGCATTAGAGAGAGCAGAGAAGAAGGCTAAAGAGAAAGAAGACGAGATGAATGAGTTAGCCATCATTATTGGTGGTGTGGCTTTTGTTTTGTTCTTGGTTGCTATTGGTATCTATGAACTCATGGAGTTTTGTGAGACTACCAAAAGGTGTGGTCGGTGAATGAGTACCAGAAGACCTTTGACCTATGCCTCAAGATATTCGTTTACGGGTGTGTGGCATTATGGTTTCTTGGCTTCTTAAAGTTCTTGCCTGACGATTTGTCGGACAGGATTGTTAATCTTCTACTTGGAAGGGTTGGGTTAGGGAAATGAGAATTACCACTTACCAACAGAATGCTCAAATGTTGTCAGAGGCTCATAGGATGATCCACCAACAGAATATGAAGCGTTTGGCAGAACTAACCAGACAAGCTGAACAACAGCAGAGAGTC
>Ga0208975_1001299_pt1 | contig 10731 bp, 17 predicted proteins | sample GreLakmeER78MSRF_FD_187700 | JGI IMG/M metagenome (GOLD analysis project Ga0208975, IMG submission 187700) | Freshwater lentic microbial communities from great Laurentian Lakes, MI, USA - Great Lakes metaG ER78MSRF (SPAdes) | ecosystem: Environmental > Aquatic > Freshwater > Lake | place: Great... | reverse complement strand
GTGAGCGGTACAGCTTCGGAGTTTCTGACAGTTTAGGAATCTTCGGCAGCCCCGGCGCAGCGTAAAGTCTAGTAAGGGTCAGTTGACTAGAGACCCACTAGGGCCCTTCGGGGCCCTTTTTATTTGCGCGTTGACAACAAGGACAAAACAACGTAAAAAGTACGTAACCCCGAAACATTTTATGCGCTGCAGACCGGTCGGGCGGACGACATGCAGACTGAAGCGCACTACTCGCATGTGAGGATTTCATTATGTCGGCTACTCATTACTCCGGTCCGTTACTCTATTCTGGTGCAAACACAAACGCTTACTTCGCTGGTATGGCCGAGATGCCGATTGGCGTCAACCCTGCTGTATTCTCCTTGATGGACGACTTCGTTGGTGTGGCGTTTGATTCCACCAATGATTGGACTGTTATCAAAGACTCCGGTGCTTCCGTGGGTATCGTGGCTGACACTGTTGGTGGTGAGCTGGCTCTGACATCTACTGCTACAACTGACGACGATGGCGCTTCCATTCAGGGCAACGAGATATTTGCTGTAGCTGCAAACACTGGCATCTTCTTCTCCACCCGCATCAAATGCAACGACGCTGACCAGACTGACATTTGTGTCGGTTTAACCGTTAACTTTGCGACCAACCCAGAGGCTATGTTGACCGCTGCGGACCGCATCGTGTTCCAAGTGGACGACGGTAACGCGTCAATTCTGTGCAAGACTGAGAAGAACGGCACTGAGACTTCCACCGACTCTGGTGTGGACTTGGCTGACAACACGTACGTCGTTCTCTCGTTTAACGTGGCTAACACCGGTAGCGTGACGTTCTTCGTTAACGGCCGACAAGTTGCCCAGCACATCACCAACATTCCTGATGACGAAAACCTGACGATGGCAGCCATGAGCGTGTCTGGTTCCGCCAGCGGCACACGTGTAACCACGTTGGATTACATCATCGGGACACAAACCCGCTAAGGAGTAAGCCATGAGTGACGTCGAAAAGGCTAAAAAACCAGCCAAAAAGACCACCAAGGAACAAGCACCTACGCCTGTTGAGCTGCCTGCCGTGGGCTCAGCTGCGCGAAAAGCGATGATCTTACAGGGTCTCATCAAGGAGTAAGTCATGCAATATGATATTTGGGCGATAAACTCGGCCCCGGATGACGACATTCTTCGCACCAACGCGTCTATTGCAGCCGCTGGTGCTTTGACCCTGCTGACAACCAGTGTGTCACCGTACGGCACGGGGTATAAGATTGGCATAACATCTGCCGGTAACGACGCTGGAATTACTTTTACCATCGTCGGTATCAAGGTCGGTGATCTGACCGGGGCTAATACGACCGAAGTGGTGACCGGTGCTAACGTCGGTGTGGCTACGTCGGCTAACTTCTACACGGTGGTGAGTCGAATCACGGCAAGCGGTGCCTCTGCGGGCAACGTGAAGATCGGTTCTGTTGGTTCTCTGGCGCTCCCCCGTACGCGGATCAAGGGCTTGTACTACGTTGCAACCGCAACCGCGGGGTCAATAAAGTTTAACCTGAACAGCTCTAGTGGTTCTTTGTTACTGCAGGTAGATACCCCGACAGGCACCGCATTCTCCGATAGCATTATTATTCCGGGAGAAGGTATCTTAACCACTCGCAGTAATCGAACAGATTTTGCGGTAATGACCCTAAGTGAAATCACAAGTGTGACGGTGTTCTGTGGCTAAATCACCAGCGTGGACTCGTAAGGAAGGCAAAGACCCTAAAGGTGGATTAAACGCCAAGGGTCGCGCCTCTGCAAAAGCTCAGGGTATGAACCTTAAACCCCCTGCGCCGAAGCCTAAAACCGACAAAGACGCAGCCAGACGAAAGTCTTTTTGCGCCAGAATGAAAGGGATGAAGGCCAAGAACACGAGCAGTAAGACCGCCAGTGACCCAAACAGTCGGATAAATAAGAGCCTGCGGGCTTGGAATTGCTGAGGTAGATCATGCCTACTGTATCCAAACGACAACGAAAGTTCATGGCCGCAGTGGCGAACAATCCGAAGTTTGCTAAGCAGGTGGGTGTTCCACAGTCAGTTGGTAAAGAATTCAACAATGCCGATAAGCGTAAAGCTAAAGGAGCAAAGAAATGATGAATATGAAGATGATGTCTCCACGTAAGCGTATGGACATGGAAGGCTCTGGCCCCACCAAGAATATGGCTAAAGGCGGCTCTGCTTGCGGCACCAAGAAAATGATGGGCGGTGGTATGGCGAAGAAAGGCTACGCTGCAGGCGGTGTGACTCGCGCTGACGGTATAGTTGCTAAAGGCCACACCAAAGGCAAGATGGTCTAAGTATGATGCCCTGTCGCGGGATGGGGGCGGTTGCCCCCGATAAAAAGCCGGGGGCTTCCTTTAAGAAAGGAGGCACCGTCAAAGACGCCTGCTACAATAAGGTGAAGGCACAATATAAAGTTTTCCCATCAGCCTACGCTTCTGGTGCGATTGCCAAATGTCGTAAGCGAGGCGGCTAAAATGGCCGTTCGCAAGACTGAAAAAGGTGCGTCGTTAAAGCGCTGGTTCAAAGAAGACTGGAAAGATGTACGCACCGGCAAGGCGTGTGGTCGCCAAGAAGGTGAAAAACGCGGCACGCCTTACTGTAGACCGAGCAAGCGGGTCTCCGAGAAAACGCCGAAGACCTCAAGCGAAATGACTGCGGCGGAAAAAAAGTCCAGAATAGCCCAAAAGAAGAATTTGGGACAACCAGCTGGGGCGCCCAAACGGGTTGACCCGCTGAAGAGGAAAAGGTAATGGCAACATCCGGCACCACAGCGTTTAACCTAGACTTCACCGAGATCGCGGAAGAGGCGTGGGAGCGTGCTGGACGTGAAATGCGTTCGGGGTACGACCTTAGAACTGCACGCCGTTCGATGAATCTGTTGACTATTGAGTGGCAGAACCGTGGTCTTAACATGTGGACGATTGAGGAAGGCACGATAAACCTCGGTCAGGGTGTTGCCACGTACAACCTGCCTGCCGACACTATAGACCTGCTTGAGCACGTTGTGCGCACCGGTGCGGGTAATGCGTCTACTCAGTCAGACCTGAACATCTCACGGATAAGCGTTTCTACCTACTCCACTATCCCCAATAAACTAAACCAAGGTCGGCCGATTCAACTGTATATTGATCGCGCCCGGGATAACCCCACGGTCACTCTGTGGCCTGTGCCAGACCAAGGTACGATTAACGCCCCCTACTACATTATTAAGTACTGGCGAATGCGCAGGATTCAAGACGCTGGCAGTGGTGTGCAGACTCCCGATGTAAACTTCCGGTTCTTGCCATGTTTGGTGGCGGGGCTGGCGTACTACATTGCGCAGAAAGACCCGGCTTTGATGCCGCGTGTACCGATGATTCAGGCAGAATACGAGCGTCAGTTTGAACTGGCGGCGGGCGAAGATCGTGAGAAAGCACCCGTTCGCTTCGTACCACGTATGTTTTATACGAGGTAGCCATGAGCAGCCGGTATGCTTCAGGTCAAAAGTCGCTATCAATCTGTGATGTATGCGGGTTCCCTTACAAGCTAAGAGAGCTGCGAGAGCTGATTGTTAAGGGCAGAAATACCAACGTCATGGCGTGCACTGAGTGCTGGAACCCGGATCACCCGCAGCTGCATTTGGGTGAGTTTCCTGTAGATGACCCGCAGGCACTGCGAAACCCAAGACCTGATTTTAACGAGTTCCCAGAAGAGCGAGCGTTGATCCTCCCGGTACTTGGGGTAAGCTCTGGCGGCACTGTAGGCTACGTAAGAATAGTTATATTTTAGGAGATGAACATGAAGAACAGCACCAAGGAACCAAAAGTCGTTGTAATGCCGGTGATACCGACGGTGTACAAAGTAGACACCGTTAACCAGCCGATTGATGTAAAAAGCAGCGGTGTTAAGACCCGCGGTAACGGCGCAGCGACCAAGGGCACGATGGCTCGTGGTCCAATGGCGTAAGGGGTAAACCGTGAACTACAGCGAACTGACTCAAAACATAGAAGACATCTGCGTACAGACGTTCACAGCAGACCAGCTCGCTATGTTTACTCAACAAGCAGAGCAAAAAATCTACACGACGGTAGAGCTGCCTGCGTTTCGTAAGAATCAAACAGGTTCGCTGACCTCTGGCAACAAGTACTTAACGATGCCCACCGGCATGTTGTACGTCTACTCTTTGGCGGTTATTGACGCCGACGGCGACTACTACTACCTGCTGAACAAAGACGTGAACTTCATACGCGAGGCATACCCCGGGCCAACTGATACCGGACAGCCCAAGCACTACGCGGTGTTTGACCAGAATACGTTCATTCTTGGCCCGACCCCCAACTTAAACTACAACTCCGAGATTCACTTCTCGTACTACCCAGAGTCTATTGTGACGGCCGGCACCACGTGGCTTGGGGATGAGTTTGATTCTGCGTTGCTTAACGGCGCGTTGGTTGAAGCGATACGCTTCCAGAAGGGTGAGCCTGACATGGTGGCGTTGTACGAGAAGTTGTACGTACAGGCACTCACTTTGCTTATTCAAGTTGGTGACGGTAAACTGCGTGGAGACGCATACCGTGATGGTCAAATAAAGAGGAAGATAGGCAATGCTTAGCGCGTTTGGTGGGGCAGAAATAGGCGAGATTAAGGCAACGCTGGTGTCTGGGCGGGGCTTTACGCCTGAAGAGCTGGCAGAGCAGGCGCTGAACAAGATTGTGTCCGTGGGCGGCAACTGTCACCCGGTTATTCGAGATCAAGCCGAAGCCTTTAAAAACGATATTCGTGGGGTGCTGGTGCATTACATGAGACAAGCGGTGCGGTCTAACCACACTACTTTAGCAAATAAATTCCGCGCCGCTGGGCATCCGGAACTTGTAAAATTACTGGAGAGTTAACATGGCTATTACCGTCACTACCGCAATGCCCACCAGCTTTAAAGTTGAGCTGCTCAAGGGTCTTCACGACTTCACCAACGGCGCAGATGTATTCAAGATCGCACTGCTAAAGTCTGCTGCTGCAGGCTCTGGCACGTACGGCGCGGCGAGTACAAACTACTCTAACATTACCGGTAACACCGACGAAGCCAGCGGCACAGGATACACGGCGGGCGGCAACACGCTCACTAACGTCACTCCTACTGCTGACAGCACTACGGCTATTACGGACTTTGCTGACACCACATGGTCAAGCGCGTCGTTCACAACTTGCGGGGCGATGATTTACAACACCAACAACTCAAACTCTGCGTGTGCGGTGCTGAGTTTTGGCGGCGACCAGACCGTGAGTTCCGGTGATTTCCAGATTCAATTTCCTGCAGCCGCTGCAGCTACTGCAATTATCCGTATTGCGTGAGATAGCTCATGGGCGCGACCACCTACAATAAAGGTTGGGGCGAAGGCGCTTGGGGCTTTAATGGCTTCGGGGGCATCGCTCCTGCCTATGTGGTGGACGGTGTTCAAGGTACTGGTGCAGTTGGTACCGTTGCGCTTATCTATGACGCCAATATTGGTGTTACAGGCGTAGCGGGTACTGGTTCCGTTGGGGACGTTGTAACTGCAGTAAATGATTCTGTTATCCCCGTAGGCGTTGAAGGCGCAGGCGCAGTAGGCACTGTACTAACCCGAGTAGCTATCGTATCCGCCAGCGTACAAGGCGTTGGTGAGATGGGCGGCTTTGAGGTGCAGGTTGATGACATTGTCATCCCTGTAGGAGTTGAGGGAACAGGCGCAGTAGGCACCGTAGACCTAGTTATAGCGGCTATCTTTATCCCCGTAGGTGTTGTAGGCACTGGACAGATAGGCAGCGCAGTCCCACGCATTACGTTTGCAGTAACCGGCGTTGACGGGACTGGCGCGGTTGGAGACGTTGTAGACATTGTTGCTCCCCGTTTAATAGGGGTGCAGGGCTCAGGCGCAATAGGCACTGTTACCCCTGCGTACGATACCGATGTCGCAGTAACCGGAGTGGTTGGCACGGGTGCGGTCCAAAACGTAGTGCCGCTGGTTAGAAAATCGGTCACGGGCGTGGCCGGCGCCGGCAATGTAGGCAGTGTAGTCATATCGGTTGACGATGCCGTTATACCAACCGGAGTAGCTGGTGTAGGCGCGGTAGGTACCGTTAGAATAGCTGGATGGACAAACGTCAATGACGCGCAGACACCAAATTGGGTTAACATAAACGACGCTCAGACCCCCACATGGGTCAACATAAATAAAGCGGCTTAGGAGCTAACATGGCTACGTATAGTAATGATCTGCGACTTAAAGAGATCACCACGGGCGACGAGGACGGAACGTGGGGCACCAGCACCAACACCAACCTGTCCCTGATTGCTGACGCGTTTAGCCTTGGCACCAAGCAGATGGCCGCTGACGCTAACGAAACATTCACGATGCCGGATGCGTCGGCTGACGGTGTCCGCTCGCTGTACTTGAAGATCACCTCTGCGGTGTCCTTGACTGTAACGCGCACCGTGACACTGGCGCCGAACACGGTGTCCAAGGTCTGGATCATTGAGAACGCTACGAGCGGCAGTCAGTCGATTACGATATCACAAGGCTCGGGTGCTACGGTAACCATTGCGACCGGCACAAAGGCGATGATAGTAACTGACGGTGCAGGTGCAGGTGCAGCAGTTACGCTGGCTAACCCCACGATTCTGCTGGCTTCCGGGGTCTCTGGCACCCTCCCTGTTGCCAACGGCGGTACAAACTTAGCTTCAGGCACTTCTGGCGGCGTCCTTGCGTACACAGCATCAGGGGTATTGGCGTCATCGGCTGCGCTTACGCAGTATGGTATTGTGTATGGCGGCGGTGCGGGGGCTGTTCCTGTAGCTACAGCAGCAGGCACCACTGGTCAGGTTCTAACAGCAACAACAGGCGGTGCTCCCACTTGGGCAACTCCAGCAGCGACGGGTGCGACTAAAGGTCAGGCCATCGCTTTCTCGTTAATTTTTGGTTTGTAAGGAGAAACTTAAATGGCAAATCCCAATATCGTTGCCGTCACAAACATTGTTGGTAACACAAGTACCAATTTAATCAGCTCAACGGCTGACCCGTTTGCGACTGCGTTGGTAAGCAACGCCTCTGCCAGTGGCAAGGTCTTTAAGATCAACTCCATTGTGGCGGCTAACGTCGATGGCTCGTCTGCCTGCGACATCACGATCAAGATATTCTCTGCTGCGGCGCTGGGCGGTACGGGTACTGCGATTGCTTCAACGATCTCTGTCCCTGCTGACGCAACGCTGATCATCACAGACAAGACCACGACCTTCTATCTCTTAGAAGACAAGTCGATTGGTGCTACGGCCAGCGCAGCGAATGACATCGTTGTTACAGTATCGTGGGAAGAAATTACGTAAGGGGTATCCCATGTCTTTACGCCGACCTAATGGCTTTATAAGTGCTGGCTATGACCCGCTGGAAGTGCCCAACGCGCCTACGATTGGCACGGCGAGTGTTGCTTCTGCTACGTCTGTCTCGGTAACCTTCACTGCGCCTTCTAACGTGGGCGGCTCTGCTATTACGGGTTACGTTGCTACGGCGAAGAAAACATCAGACGGCACGACCATCAGCGGCACAGGCTCCTCGTCTCCGGTTACTATTTCTGGCCTTGAGCAGGACGTTGCCTACACGGTTACGGTTGCAGCGGTTAACTCTTACGGTCTTGGTGTGTCTAGCGCAGCAAGTAATTCGGTAACGCCGTTGGCGTTTGAGCTGTATAGTTGGGGGTATAACGTATTTGGTCAACTTGGCCTTAACAACACTGCAAACCGATCAAGCCCTGTACAAGTTGGTGCGCTAACAACGTGGTCTCAAATAGGTAGTGGCAGTCAGCAAACCATTGCCGTTAAAACAGATGGCACGTTGTGGACTTGGGGTTATAACAACAGTGGTCAATTAGGCATAAACAGCGTTGTAAACCAGTCTAGCCCTGTTCAAGTTGGGGCATTAACTACGTGGTATCAAGTGGTTGGGGGCATCGGATTTAGCCTTGCCACTAAAACCGATGGTACGTTATGGAGTTGGGGTGTTAACACTCAAGGACAGCTTGGTATTAATAACACGGCAAACCGTTCTAGCCCTGTACAAGTGGGTGGTTTAACCAACTGGTATGAAGTAGCAGCCGGCAATTCTTTTTCCATTGCCGTTAAAACAGACGGAACCATGTGGAGTTGGGGGTATAACTATGGTGGCAATCTTGGTCTTAACGACACAGAAAATCGTTCCAGTCCAGTACAAATCGGCGCATTAACTACATGGTCTCAGACTGCCGGTGGGGGGTTTTTCAGCCTTGCCGTTAAAACTGACGGTACGTTATGGAGTTGGGGGCGTAACAATTATGGTTCGCTTGGTCTTAATGACACCGTTAGCCGCTCCAGCCCGGTACAAATAGGCGCACTTACTACGTGGTCTAAAATAGCCGCTGGCAGATATCAAGCCATTGCCGTTAAAACTGATGGCACGTTGTGGATTTGGGGGCGTAACAACTTTGGTCAACTTGGCATCAACAGTGTTGATAATCGCTCTAGCCCGGTTCAAATAGGCGCATTGACTACTTGGTATCAAATAGCTGGCGGCAGATATCAAACCCTTGTCATTAAAACTGATGGTACTTTGTGGTCATGGGGGCGAAACGGTGAGGGTCAGCTTGGTCTTGGTGATGCTGCTAACCGTTCTAGCCCAGTTCAAATAGGGTCGTTAACCACATGGCTAACGCTACCTAAAATGTCACTAGCAGCCCATTCCATCGCCATCAGCTCATAAAAGGATAACCATGAACATCAACCAATCAGGATTGAGGTATTAAATGCCCTCGTACAGCGGTGTTTGGACATTGGTAGCTCAGATGCAGGCCGAGGCTGCGGGTAACTGGCCTAAGCCGCCATTTCAAGGTGAGATGTATGCGTGGGGGGACAATGCTAACGGGCAGCTTGGGCTTAATGATACTGTTAAACGATCAAGCCCAGTACAAGTAGGTTCGTTAGCTACATGGGCGCAATTAGCTATTGGCAGCACCCACACTATTGCTATTAAGGTTGACGGTACACTTTGGAGTTGGGGGTCTAGCAATCAAGGCCAGCTCGGCCTTAATGACACTGTTAACCGTTCTAGCCCAGTTCAAGTAGGTGCGTTAACTACGTGGTATCAAGTAGCTAGTGGCTCCGCTTTTACTCTTGCCACTAAAACAGACGGAACTTTGTGGGCATGGGGGTATAACGGCAATGGTCAACTTGGTCTTGGCGATGCCGGTGCGCTCACTAAACGATCCAGCCCTGTGCAAGTTGGTGCATTAACTACGTGGTATCAAGTGGCTGCTGGCTCCGCCTTTACTCTTGCCACTAAAACAGACGGCACTTTATGGAGTTGGGGAAATAACTCCAATGGTCAACTTGGCCTTAACGACACAGTTGGGCGCTCCAGCCCTGTTCAAATAGGCGCTTTAACTACATGGTATGAGTTTTCTGCGGGTAGTGACTTTTCTGTTGCGATCAAGACGGACGGCACACTATGGAGCTGGGGAAATAACGGCTTTGGTCAACTTGGGCAAAACAACACAACATATCGCTCTAGCCCTGTGCAAATAGGCGCATTAACAAACTGGAGCAGAATATCTGCTGGGGCTGGTAAGTTTTGCCTTGCTATTAAAACAGACGGCACTTTGTGGAGTTGGGGGTATAACGACTTTGGTACGCTTGGACAAAACGATACTGTTAGACGTTCCAGCCCTGTACAAGTAGGCTCTTTAACTAACTGGTATCAAGTAGCTGCTGGAAAATATCACTGTATTGCTACTAAGGCTGACGGCACGTTGTGGTCGTGGGGTGTTGGGGGTAACGGACAACTTGGTCTTGGTAATACAACGTACCGTTCCAGCCCTGTGCAAGTTGGTGCATTAACTACGTGGTCTCGGCTAGCAAAAATGCCAATGAGTGATTCATCTTTAGCCCTCAAAACAACATAACAGGATAACATGAACAAGAACCTACACTTCCTCTCAGGCGTACCGCGATCAGGCTCCACTGTGCTGGCGGCTATCCTGAACCAAAACCCAATGACGCATGTGTCAACAACCTCGGCTCTGGGCGCAGCTCTGGACGGTCTGGCTACGGCTTGGCATCGTGACAACCTTTTAGTTAACAACGATCCTGATCGCAGCAAACTGGCTCACACCATGCGCGGAGTGATTGATGCTTTTTACGAAGATGTCCCGAAACCCGTTATTATCGACAAGGCGCGTAACTGGCCGATTCCCGTCATCATGCAGGCGATGGGTCAGGTGCTGGGTCACAAGCCCAAGATCATTGCGACAGTGCGCTCGATCCCTGATTGCATGGCATCCTTTGTCCGTGTCGCCAAGCCTGAGAACTTGGATGATTTTCTGGTCAACAGCTCACTGACCAACCACCTGAAAGGCTCCTACCAGACGCTCCAGCAGGGCTACGCTTACGATCCTGAATCGTTCCTGTTTGTTGAGTACGAAGACCTTCTAGCCGACCCAAAGGCGCAGTTACAACGCATACACGCATTCCTTGACCTGCCTGACTTTGACTACGACTTTGCTAACATTGATGGCTCAACGGTCAAAGAGGATGACGAGAACCTGCACGGTTACTCTGGCCTGCACGACATCAAGCCGGTACTGGAAAGACAGCATCAAGAAAGCCCCAAGGACGTACTCAAACACCACTACCCGCAGTTCTGTCAACCTGAGTTCTGGCTGGAAAGA
>Ga0208975_1001297_pt1 | contig 10738 bp, 18 predicted proteins | sample GreLakmeER78MSRF_FD_187700 | JGI IMG/M metagenome (GOLD analysis project Ga0208975, IMG submission 187700) | Freshwater lentic microbial communities from great Laurentian Lakes, MI, USA - Great Lakes metaG ER78MSRF (SPAdes) | ecosystem: Environmental > Aquatic > Freshwater > Lake | place: Great... | reverse complement strand
ATCCAATAGAATGATTATTAAAAGGACTTTTTCTTAATTCATCAGTAACAACTTTTCTAAATTTTATATTTAAATGTAGTACGGGAATGTTTAATTTTTGTTCAAAAGTATTTTGAAAAGTAGTGTATAATTTATTCTCATTTGTTATATTATGTTCATAACAAGGATATGCATCAAATCTTGTTTCATATTTTTCATCAAATGGTTGATAAGTACTTAAATAATTAGTTTCTAAAGCAGAATCTTTAATTTTTTTAAAATCATTTTCTTCATAAAAATTATCAACCACTTGTAAAATCATTATTTAAAATTTATATTTTCTTTATCAGATTTGTTTATTATTTTAATTTTATCTTCTTTATTTTTTGAAAGTATATTATGCATAGTGCCAACAATAGTAATCAGTGCATTTTCAAATTTTATTAAATTTACTTCATCAAACTTTATTCGACCCTTAAAAAAAATAAACAGTCTTTCTTTCCAAGAAAAACTTATTGTTGTTAGTTTTTCATTAAAATCAAATTTCATTATTTAGTTTTACCAAATAGTGATAAATGAGCAACAGTTATTGCAACGTCTTGTGCAATATGTTCTTGTTTAGTTGTTGTATTAGGATTAGCTACATCAGCATTTGCTTCAGCAGCCGATTCATAAACCTCACCAGTTACTTTATTTCTGTAAGTAATTTTTGTAGGACATTTTATAACTGGTACTTCTTTACCATCTATAATTCTGTATTCTTTAATGTGTTGATCTGTTAATAAAATTTCATCATCCATATCAATTAAATCCCATTGGGCATTTACGTTTTACTTCTTCTTTTTTATTTGATTTGTTTTTACCTAATTTATAACCCATAAAAAATGAAAAAGCTACAAACAATAATACTATTAATGTGTGCCAAATATAAAACATCATTTTCTTCCTTGACCCCTATATTCTTTTTTATCGCTTCTTTTATTAGGTCTTTTACTATGTCGCCCTGGTCTTTTTTTATTGGTACGTTTAATAAAAGTCCCGTGACCTGATTGTACTTTTCTAGCCATTCTGTTGAGATCTATTTATCAAAGCATAAGATATTTGTCCAGAAATAGCGTTAGCAGTATCTGCTTGAAATTTAAGGCTATCACTTTCTTCTAATACTAATGCGTTATTGACTGCATTATCAGTTGAATTTGCCCCTATTAAATTGTGAAAAAACTTATAGCTGGTTGCTTCCGAGGCATCTCTAAAAAATAAATCAACTTCACTTGCAGAAACAGTATCATTAGCAATTGTAATTTCTTTTATTATTGCTCTAGAAGATGCATCAATAGTTAAAACTGTTGTTAGATTTGATGTTGTTAAATTATAGCCTTGTACTTTATATACTATTGTCATTATGTAAGAACCACCGTTACCGAAGCTAATGTTATATTTAATCTAGAACCAGTTGGCAATACTGTATTATTTACATTTGTTGGGCGATTTTTACCAGTTCCTATTAAAAACCAAGCAAAGGTTTGAAAATCTTCTAACACCTCTTCACTATAAGAAGTATTTAACTGTGATTTTAAAGTATCCAATGCTTGTATAATTTGTCTTTGATTATCTGTTGAATATTGTGGTGCTGGTTCTGGTATGTAAAAATCTATTTTAGCCATTACCTTCTTCCGTCTGGTTGTATGTCTACTCTAAATATTCCATATCTCCAGTTTTCATCCACACCATCATTTTCTATTTTAATACTAGCTAGCCTCGCGCGCCCGCGCGTATCGACTTTATCCGTATCTGAATTAACAGTGAATGGGCCAATTGTTGTTTGACCTTTTGCAGTTGTAGTGTCCGCTGGATAATTTCTTAAAAACAAAGTTATTTTACAATTCCCTTCAAGGTTTTTAAAGTCAGGTATGAATCTATTTACCTTTAAGAAGTATTCCCCGTCTCCATCTAAGTCTAAATCAAAATCACCTGATCTAATAAATGCTGGTATGGCTGTTGCAACACCTGCAGAACTTAATTCATTTACACCCGTTTCATGTTCATAGAATGTAGAAGCTCCTAAACTTACTCCGTTGACAATAGGAAATGTTGGTGTGATTGCTGCGTCGTACTCTGTGGCGTAAGGTTTGTCATAAACAGAAGCATCTGCCCAAGTTGTTCTAGCAAGTGACCCTGTTGTCCAAACTTTATCACCATAATTATAAGTGACCATTCTATCTAATGTTGTTGAATTAGCTTTAGGATAGAACCATGTTATTTCTTGAAATAAACTATTATGACCTGCAAAAACTGTTTCATCTTGATCATAATTTATACCTAAGTTATCGCCGTTTGTTGTAAATACAAAATCTTCGACTAAACTAGGAACTGTTAAAACCGTACCGTCAAATGCGAAGAACCCTCCGGAATCACCCATCCAAAACACTAATCCATTTGCATAGATCATTGCATGCTGACCTAAACAACCACAATTAGACCCAACCTTTCTAATACTAAAAGTAAAAGGAGGACCTACAAATTGCATTGAATATGCAGCATCATCTGTAAGAATAAGAATATAATCTTTTGCTCTAACAGCTCCTACTATTTTAGTACCAGCGTCTAATCTGAATGTACCCGCTGTATTTGTTGATGTTGGAGCATAAGTGTTAAAATCTTCTTGATCTGAAAATCTAATAAGCATTTTATCTTGAGCACCACCAGGTAATGATACTGTAGTTCCTAGATGTATTAAGTGTCTATCTCTATCTGATACTATAGTCATAACAGAAGTTTGAGGCATTGAAGCATTTAAAACGGCTCTTGTTTGTAAAGCATTTGAAGCTGATGGATCCCAAGTAAATGTTGGACCGTTATGCATAGTAGCAATTAATATTTCACCAAAATTATCTAAAGACCAGTTAGCAGGATCTAATCTTATAGCAGTTTGAACTTGCGATGCTTCACCCCAACCAACAAAAGTTGATGCATCATAAACGATTGCATTATCTGCGTGAGCTGCAGCTGTTGTTCCTTCTGCTCCTCTACCGCAAGTTAAGAATTGAGTTGCACTTTTACTAGCATAAGTAATTAATTCTGAATCTATTAAAATAGTTCCTGATGCAGGAAAACCTGTTGTTGAATCAACTGTAATTGTTGCAGTTGAGTTATCGATTCCTCCATTTAATTGATTTTGAGTAACTGTTGAACTAAATCCACTCCAGTTAAAAGTTCCCCAACCATAACCATAAGTTTGACCAAACGGACCAAAATCATAATAAGGATTGCACGTTGCAGATCCAGAAGTTGATGCTGTAGCAGATGAAAGAGTAGGCATTGTAATTGTAAATGTTCCAGATGTGGGTGTTGTCTTTACTTCAAAGGCATTCGTAAAACTAACTGCTGAAAATCCTGTAGGTGGTGTTACTGAACTAAATATGACTATATCTCCAATAGCTAAACCATGTCCGGCTTTATTAACTGTAACAGTTGCTGACCCTGTGGTTGTATTAAATGTACAAGAAATTAATGGTGTATCCAATGGTGTAATGTCGTAAAACGCACCTTCAAAGTAAATAGCTAATATTTTATTAGTACCAATTGCAGCATATCTATTGCCATCTAAATCTGTCCATATCCACTGGTTCCTAGCGGCTCCGACTAACGTATCCGATAGTATCTGTTCCCAACCTCCTATTTTTTGAGGGTTGCCGTAACGAAAACGTACATTATCTCCATCTATCCAGCGACCTTCTGCTTGAGATGCTGTATCTTGTTTATCAAAGCCTGGGGCTACTGGTATTTTTTTTAAAGGCATACAAACAATATACACTATTTAAAGCCATTATTAAATTGCTCTACTTAAGTCTTTTTGCTATTATACAACGCAGAATTTATGAATGAACTTAAAGAATATATACTTGTATTAGAAGATATCATACCTGAAAATTTATGAAACTAATATATAATTTAGAGGATAAATTATTTTACATACAAAATTTTCTACCAAATCACGAGTATAAAAGATTACATAATGAAATATTTAAAGAAGTAAAAAAACTTAAATATTTAGAAGATGCATCAAAATTATGGCCAAAAAATTTATTAAATAATTTAGAAACTCCTAAAAGTGTTTTAATAAGTGAAAATTATTTTAAATTTTACAAAACATTATTATTACATCAGTCATTTATAAAAATAAAAAATTTTAATGAAAGTTTAAATTTTTTAATTCATATGATGTGCAAAAATTCAGGCATTAATTGGCATAAAGACGACCATGTAGAATATGGTGTTACTTATTATTTAAATAAAAGATGGAATAAAAATTGGGGAGGTGAATTTATGTTTACATATAACGGACAAAATGGATACATTCCTGTGGTAGGTAATTCTTTAGTGATTATAAAAACACCTTTACAACATAAAGTAAACCCTGTACTAGTAAATTATATGCCAAGAATTACAATACAAAATTTTATAAAATGATAGTATTAGATCCAATAAAAGAAGATGAAAATTATGCACATACAATGCATGTTGTTTATCCTAGATCAGTCATAATTTCTCATGGAGTTTACGACAATATCGTGGATATGATAAATTTAAAAACTTTAATTTCTCAAAATATCGATAAAACAGAACTAACAAATGTTTACGGAGGTAAAACACCATGGAATTTTTTTAACGAAAATAAAGAATTCCTAAGATTTGTAGACTATTTAGTTTCAAAACATAAAAATACCAATTCATTTTTTAATAAATCAAATTGGTATGATAAACAAATTGGATTTGAAACTTGGGGTAACGAAATTAAAAAAGGCGATGAAGTAAGATTTCATCACCACATTCACCATCATTGCATACTTTATTTATCAGATGGAGATCCTTTAATTCTACCTGAATTAAAAATTACAATAGTTCCGAAAATAGGTTCTTATTATATTTTTCCTCCTTTAATTTGGCATGGAGTTAAAAAAATAGAAAAAGATTCTGAAACAAGATATTGTTTAGTCGTTAATTTTATAGAAAAACCAGATTGGAAAATTAACAAAGTTATTCAAGATTTTAAGAATGATAGAAAATAATAAAAATTTATTTTTATTAGATAATATAATAAGAAGTAAAGATTTATTTACTCTTTATAAAGGTTTAATTGAAAGTAATGTTTGGACTTTAAATAGAACCTCAACCGGAGGAGATTTTGGAACTTTTCCAGGATTTTCTATTCAAGACGGCTCCACTGTGTACAACCCATATTGGTCAGGTTATTTTGTATCTTTATTTGAAAAAATAAATTTTGATTTTGAAAAAAAATACAACTTTAATCTTCCTTCAAAAATTAAAAGAATTCATTTAGGGGCAAAAAATGACTTATCGTACACAGAATTTCATTGTGATACTCAAGAACCTAACACCTACACAATAGTTGGATTTTTAACTCCAGTTTGGGCACAAAATTGGGGAGGAGAACTTACGATTGAAAGTGAAAAAATTAATTTTGAACCAGGTAAATTTTTAATATTTAAATCAAATTTAAGACATAATGGAGTGGGGCCAAACAAAAAAATTCCTTATTGGAGAATATCTATTAATTATGTAGTAGGTGATTAAAATGCAAGAAAGAAAAAATAGTATTAAAGATTTTATAGGTGTTTATGATGGATATATTCCAAATGAAGCATGCGATCAAGCCGTAGAATTATTTAAAAAATATCAAGAATTTAATAAAATATTTTCAAGATTTACATCGGAAGGTGTAACTCAAGAAAGAAAAAACGACACACATTTATTTGTCTCTCCTGAAATTATCACCGACCAAGAATTTAATATTAATAAATTAAAATCATTAATGGTAAATTTTGATCTTGCTTTAAGACATTACTACACAGAGACAAACGTAAAAAAATTTACCGCTGAGGATATTGTAACAGATCATGTTAAAATTCAAAAAACATTACCTTCACAAGGGTACCATAGTTGGCATATAGAACATTCAAATGACAGAGATATGTGTAAACGAGTTCTTGTATATTCTATATATTTAAATACCGTTGAAGAAGGAGGTGAGACTGAATTTTTGTACCAATCTCAAAGAGTCAGACCTTTAAAAGGCAGAATTGTAATATGGCCAGCAGGATTTCCATATGTGCATAGAGGCAATCCTCCACTAAGTGGAGAAAAATATATTGTTACTTCTTGGATAAGCTATAAATGATAAAAATAATTGATAATTTTCTAGAAGAAGATTTAATTCATTATTTAGAAGAACTTTTTATTTTCAAAACTCCTCATTATTATGGGCACAGTTCTTTTAAGAATGGCAATAAATTTTACAGTGCTCTTTTAAATAATCAAGATACTTTAATTAGTTTTTTAATAGAAAAAATTAAAAAAAAATTTAATTTAAAGCAAGTTATTCGTTGTTATTTAAACATTCAGCATACAGGTATGGATGGAGAATGGCACCAAGATGATTGTTTAAAAACAATTATTTTAATGACATCAAAAACTTTAAAAAAAAATTCAGGTCAATTTCAAATAAAAGACAATAATGTGATTAAAAAAATAAATTTTATACAAAATAGACTTATTGTTTTTGAAGCTAAAAAGTATCATAGAGGACTATCTCCAACAGAAAAAAACATACCTAGAGTTACATTAGCATTTAAAACAATTTAAATGAAAGAACAGCTTTTGTTATTTTCTGGTGGATTAGATAGTTGTGTTTTATTAAAAATTTTACTAGAAAAATTTAAAAATCCTTTAACTGTATTATTTATTAATTATAATAAATTTGGATATTCTCATTTCAAAAGAAAAACATTTGCAATTCAAAATAAAAAAGTAAAAAATATTATTAAATATTTTAAAAAAAATTATCGTTCTTTCAACTTTAGACAAATTGATTTTGGTTTTAAAAACAGTTACCTAGATAATTTTCCTTATTTTCATAATGATCATCATGCTGTTTTTTTTGCAAGTTATTATTTATTAAACTCTAATAAAAAAATAAATGACGTTTGGATTGGTCATTTTCTATATAATGATTTATCTTCAATACAAAGACATAAACAAGTGAACAATTGGTTTTTTGATAATTCTTTAGAAAAAATATTAAATATTTTTAATTTAATTAAAATTGAAAAAATAAAATTAAATTTAAAAATCCCATCATTAATAAAAGATAAAAATTTTTATTTTTATAGTAAACACGAAGCTTTTAATTATCTAGAAGACGAATTAAAATCTTTTGTAAGATCTTGCGAAGGAGATACAAATTTTTGTAAAGAATGTGATAAATGTAAAGAATACTTCTTTTATAAAATTTAAATTAAGGTCTTGCCCCAATTCTTGTTACTTTTTCAGATGGAGTTTCTTTTCTTATTACTGGATTATCAGGGGCTTTTGGATTATTTTCTGTAATTAAAACATTATTATTATCCCAAGCAATTTGGGACTGGTAAGTTTCTTCTGTTAAATTGAATCTATCAACATATTTTTTAACAGTAGACACATCCGTAATTACAACATCTTCTCTTGGATTTTTGTATTCAATTTGTTTTAATCCATCTGAATGATATTGAATTGCAATAATTCTTGGATCTATTGAATTCCAAAATTCTTCATCATTATCAATTACATGACAACGTCTCATTGGATATTGAGTATCTGATGTTTCTAAATAAATTTGTTTTGCAATTGGTATTACTGTTAAATGCATAAATTATCTTTAAGTTTTAATAATATAGTTTAATACTAAAGTTGGTTGCAGAACTGAGTTTGCCGAACCTGAAAAGTTAGCTGATAAATTATGATCATGACTTTGACCTCCACCAGTATTTCCAACGTTACCAGAGGACATGACCATCATTGGGTTTTGTTCCATCGGCCAGTTTTGAACACCAGCTTGTCCCCCCGCCGCTCCACTATGACTGTGAGATGGAATTTGATTTGTTGTTAAAGTGGTACTTCCAGTCGAGCCTGAAATGTTTCCAGTTGGAGTTACAGTATTTGCACCAACTGTTTGTGCTAAACTTTTAGAATTTGATGCACTAACTCCACAAATTGTTCTGTCTCTTAAATCTGGTACGTTAAAATTTGCACCTGATCCACCGTATGTGTAAGCAATGACTGCAAATAATGCAGCATAAGTTGATGTTGAATAAGATGTACCATCACATAATAAAAATCCAGATGGAATTGAAGCTGAGCCCCAAGGTACAACTATTCCAGTATTAACGCCTTCAATACCCGTTAAATTTGCACCATCAAAATCGTATCTTGTTGCTTCGTAATTTGCCATAATTATTTATCCCTATATGTCCAACCAACTGTTCCGTCACCTGAATACACTAAAGTAAATCCAGCACCTTCTGTGTTTATAACTAAATCAGCTGCAGCGTTAGCTATATTACTACCATTTCTTCCAACTGTCAAAGGTTTAGTATCAAAAGTATATTTACCATCAATAAAAGATACAAAATCCCCTGTTGCTGGAGAGGCTGGTAATGTCACTGTAAAAGAAGTTGTATTAGTTTGTGCTATAATTCCTGCACCTGGTTGAACTGTTGCTGCTGCAGAAACAGTTCTCCATCTTTGTTCCATAGAAACTAAATTTATATTTGTTCCATCAGAATAAAGAACATAACGATTACCTTGTGCTAATTTAACTCCAGTTCCTGATGCTGTTTTAAAAGTTAAAGTATAAATACCGTGAGTTACTTGATTGTTTACTAAATAAGTTTTTTCAATTGAATTTGGTACTGTTACATTTACGTCTGCAGCTAATGTTCCAGTTAAATTTAAAACTGCATTTCTAGCGTTTGATAAAGTAGGTGAATTTGACATTACAAGTGTAGTGCCCGTAGTTGCATTTACTGCAATAGATTCATAACCAGCAATAGCTTGTTGAATTACATTTAAATTATCGTTTGTTTTATCTCCCCAAGTACCAGCATTTTCGCCAGTGACCATTAACTCAATTTTGAGGTCTGTTGAATAACTTGATGCCATTTAAGCTCCTAATTAATTAAAATAATACATTTAAGCAGCTAAGTCAACTGGAGCCCAAGTATTATTAGCCCCTGTTTGTACTTCTGCCCACGCCGTAATATTAACAGATCTTACTGTAATATTCAAGCGTATACCAGTTAACTCTACAAAAGCATCTCCTGTAACAGTGACTGCATTTATAAGGGTGTTTATTCGAGACCCTGTAACGTCATATACAAAATTAATATCAACATCACCCGGTGTTAAATTAATCCTAGATCCAGTAACGTTTACATTAGCATTTGCTGAGGTACTTTCATTACCTATTAAAACATTGATTTGAGAACCTGTTACATCTACTTCTGTAATGACTCCGCCTATAGCTAAACCAGCTGTTATGTTTATTTGAGATCCTGTAACATTAACATTTGCATTAGCAGAAACAACAACTCCAGCTAACCCTTCAGTTATATTTATTCGAGACCCTGTAACATTTAAATTTGCATCAGCAACAGTTGTTGAGCCTGTTGGTGTAAAAAAGAATAATCTTTCGTCTTGAATATTAACAGACTCGTTTCCGTCCGCGTTTATATCAACTGCAAATACTATTGTGTTTATTCTTGTGCCTGTAACAGGAACAATGACATCATCTTCTTCACCCCAAGGAACAAGTCCCCAACCTACAATTCCCCAACCTGCATTAGGTTGAAAATCAGTTGTGACTGAGCCTTCGTCTAAATTTATTTGAGATCCGGTAACGTTTGAAAAAACACCAGGTTCACCTATTGAATCACCAACTACTGTATTTAATCTTAATCCTGAAACTGTTATGTTCGCATCTGCTGTAATGGTTTCATCACCAACAGTTAAATTTATTATTGATCCGGTTATAGAAACATTGACGTCTGTAAAAGCAACTTCATTACCAACAGTTACATTTATTTGAGAACCTGTGACCTCTGCAACGTCACCTACAATTCCGTAAGTAAATTGTCCCCAAAGGTTAGAACCCCAACCATTTGCAAAAACAAATTCAACTTCACCTATTGAAAAAGTAGCTGATAAAGCATCGCCACCCCAAGTGTTACCACCAAATGTGCTGAAACCGAAAGGAACGATGCCAGGTGACGATACAGATACTGTTATGTCCGCCACCTGAGCCTCCTAAAAATTATGCGTTACCGATTCTTAAAATTGCAGCGCTAGTTGTAAATGCTGGGAACTGAACTGTGAAAGTTCCAGCAGTTGCGGTTTTTGGTCCGCCAAAGTCTAATACACATACCGCAGGATCACCTGTTGCTGTGTCGTTATAAATTAATGCACCTTGTGCAGTAAGTGTTACGCCAGTAAAAGAAACGTTACTGAAATTTGTAATTGCTACAGCACCTGATACTTTAACACCAGACTTAACTAATGCTTTTCCACCTGAAGTATATCCTGCAGATGATACTTGTTGTGTAGTTGTAAAAGATGTTGTTGACGCTCCTAAAGTTGCATCTGTTTGATATAATGCAAGTTTAAAAGTGTTACCAGTCGATGCTGTAAAATCGTGTATCGCTCTAAGGATTTGTCCTTTGAACGAATTCGCAATTGCGTTTGTTGTTATAGCCATTTTTATCTCCTTAAATTATGGTGATGGAGAATCAATTTTTATTCTCGGTACTCCATCGTCGTATTCACCTCTTCGTCTTCTACCCATTTGTTGAAGAGCAAAGTTTTGAACTTCTATATCATACTTCCCTTTGTATAAATTGTACATATCCATAGGTCCTTTTAAAAAAGA
>Ga0208975_1001296_pt1 | contig 10742 bp, 12 predicted proteins | sample GreLakmeER78MSRF_FD_187700 | JGI IMG/M metagenome (GOLD analysis project Ga0208975, IMG submission 187700) | Freshwater lentic microbial communities from great Laurentian Lakes, MI, USA - Great Lakes metaG ER78MSRF (SPAdes) | ecosystem: Environmental > Aquatic > Freshwater > Lake | place: Great... | reverse complement strand
AATTAGAAGGAGATCACAATGAAAATTGCGTTGAAAGTTGAATATCTAGACGGCACGATTGAACCTGTTGAAGCAGTATTCGCTGACTTCGTTGGCTTTGAACGCACTTGGCAAAGAAGCGTTGTGCGCTTAGAAACAGAGATGCGTTTAACCGATCTTGCTTGGCTTGCTTGGTCTGCTCTCACACACAGACAGAAAACAAAACTGAAGTTTGACCCTGATTGGATTGCTACAGTCGCACAAGTTACACCAGCAGATGAAGGTGATTCCCCAAAAGAATAAAGTTCGGTGAAGATTCAGCACATTGGTTGATCGCTCACCTAGCGCACGAATACCATATTGCGCCATCTTTGCTTTTGAATGAGAGCGAAGAAATGCTTGAAACGATGTTGGCGTATCAACGATGGCTTGTTAAGCAGGCGAACCGTAAGCGCAGATAGTTGTATGATGTTTGCCTATGGCAAACGAAATCAAGTTCTATGGGATAAATGAGACACTGTTTTATCTGAAGAACTACGAAAAAGAACTGTTCAATGAGTTCAAAAAGAGTCTAGGTGACGCAGCAAAACCATTGGCTGATCTAGTTGGTTCTCGTTTTCCAAGCAGCCCACCACTTCAAAATTGGCATAGTTCTGGTGGTCGTGTCGGCGTTAAACGATTGCCACCGTATAATTCTTCCGCTACAACAAAAGTCAAAGCCATTTCAGGTGGCACAACAAGACGCAACGCTTCAGGCGGTAGGGGCATTTTGCGTATTCAGCAGATGGATGCTGGCGGTCAAGTTTACGATTCGGCAGGTAGTGGCTCATATGAATCAAGCGGATCAACATTTATTGGCAATCTTGATAAACACACAAAAGTTAAAAGCAAGCGTGGCGCAACTCGTTCTCGTATTATGTTCGGCGCAGTTAAAAACAATCAGAATATGATTGAAGAAGCAGTGTTGAAAGTTGTTAAAGAAGTTGATGATCTCACTACAAAACGAATTAATGGACAAGGCATATAGGTAACTGATGGCTGTTGGCATAAACATACTCACCGATTTTGATGCGAAGGGCATATCTAAAGCCATCACCGAGTTCAAGAAACTTGAAACGACCACAGAGCAAGCATCATTTTTATTAAAGAAAGCATTTTTGCCTGCTGTTGCTGCGCTCGGTGGTTTAGCGTATGCAGGTTTTAGGGCTGCTGAGGCTGCTGCTGCTGATGAATTAGAGCAAGCAAAGTTGGCTCAAACTTTACAGAATGTGGTTGGTGCTTCATCGGCAACTGTCGCCACGACAGAAGCGTTGATTGAAGCGATGTCTCGTGCTTCAGGCACGGCTGATACAGAACTTCGTGCTGCACTCGCTTCGCTTGTTATCGGCACCAGAGACTTGACGAAAGCACAAACAGGTTTAGTTTTGGCGCAAGACATAGCAACAGCGTCAGGCATACCGTTACAGGCTGCTGCTGATGCGCTGGCTAAAGCATATGCAGGTAATTACAAAGCATTACAAAAATTGTCGCCTGCGTTGCGTGATTTGATTAAAGACGGCGCAAGCACGGAAGTTGTTTTTGCTGATCTGGCTCAAACTTTTAGTGGTGCTACTGCTAATGCTGCTGATACTGCTGCTGGCAAAATGAAGATACTTAAAAACAATGTTGCCGAGTTTCAAGAAAGTTTAGGCGCAGCACTTCTGCCTGCTCTTGAAAAAATAACTTCGGTTATGACGGTTGTTTTCGGTTTTATGGCAGACAACGAGAAGGTCGTTTTGGCTTTGGCTGGCGCAGTCGGGTTCTTGGCATTAGCGATTGTCGCCTATAACATCGCATTAAAAGTTGCCACTATCGTGAATGTGGCGTTCGGTGCTAGTGCTGCTGCTGCTGCTGTCGCTGCTGCCCCACTTGCTGCGTTTGCAGCCGTTTTTATTATCACTATTGTTGCTCTTGCTGCTGCTGTTGTTTTGGCTTATCAAAGATTTGAAGTGTTCCGTGACATTGTGCGAGTAGTTTTTAATGGGCTTATTCAGATCGTTGAAGTATTTGTAAATCTTTTCGTTGCTGCTTGGAATGTTGTTGTAAATGTTATTAACGCTGCGATAACTGTTGCTAATTTTTTTGGTGCAGATCTAAAAAAACTTGGAACTGTCGGCTGGGTTTCATTAGGTCGTGTCGGTGAAGCGTCAAAAATGACTGAACAACAGTTAAAGAACCTTGAGCGTCAAGCGTTGAATACTGCTGGTGCGATCAGAATGGTTGTTACACCTGAAAAACAACTACAGACCCAAGCAGACAGATATCAAAATATGGCTTTGAGTATGGGCAAGTTCTTGGATTACACAGGAAAAGGTTACAAAGAAATTAAAAGTGGTGGCGGTGTTGTTGAATCTGCTGCGGAAAAACTACAAAAATATGTTGATGCGATTAAAGGTGTTACTTCGGCTCAGCGTTCGTTGCGTGACGCAAACAAAGCAGTAAACGAATCAAATCAAGACTTATTAGAGAAAACCAAAGCATTATCTGAAGCACAAAAGCGTTTCAATCTCGTAACTAAAGGCTATGGAAAAGAATCTAAAGAGGCTAAAGACGCTGATGAGGAGAGATCAAAAGCAGAACGGGCAGCCGAAAGAGCAAAATATGCATTAGAGGAAGCGATCTTTGCTGTTAAAGATGCTGAAGCGGAACTGATAAAGGTTCGTAAAGACCCTGAATCAACACCGCAAATGATTCGTGAAGCCGAAATCAGATTGGCTCAAGCGAAGTTGTCTGTCGCTGACGCTACCGATCAACAGCGTGATTCTGTTGAGGCTTTAACTGCTGCACAAGAAAAACTTGATGTAACAATTAACGGAGTTAAAGAAGGCAGCGATGCCTATAACGAAGTATTAAAAGAATTGAAAGACGCAGAAAAAGCGCAAACCGATGCGATATATTCACGAGTCCAAGCCTATGAGCGTTTGAAAGACGCTACTGACGCTCTTACTGAAGCAGAAAAAGAACGAGCAGAAGCAGGCAAAAAAATTACTAAAGCGCAAAAGGCTGCTGCTGACGCTAACGCTGGTGTTGTCGTGCCTGATTTGGCAACAGGCGATGGCGCAGGTGGGGCTACTGGTGGCACGGGTTTTGATTTTGGTTTCGGTGAAATAACTTTTGAAGATCTGAAAAACATTCGTGTTCCTTCGCTTGAAGAACTAATAGGTGGCGGTATGGGAACATTTGCTGACGGTGGCATTGTTACTAAAGCGATGCTTGGTCTGGTCGGTGAAGCAGGCGCAGAGGCGATCATTCCTCTTGACCGTATGGGTTCGTTTGGTAGCACTTACAACATTCAAGTTACGGCTGGTATGGGTGCTGACGGTAAAGATATCGGCACACAGATCGTGAACGCTTTGAAGCGTTATGAGCGAACGAACGGTGCTTTGCCTTTGACGGTGGCATAAATGGCTACCACTCTCGCATCAGGCGAGCAGATTACTGTTCTTGCTGAAGTAGGTTTCATCACTAACTTCTTTGTGCTTGACGATGCCGAAGCAGGTGTTTTAGATAATACTGAGTTTGTTCTTGACGGCAACCTTGAAGGCGTGGACATTACCGAATACTGTCAAGAAGTTTCTATTACTCGTGGCAGACAAGATCAGTTCGCACAATTTAACGCAGGACAATGCGCTATCAAATTGGTGAATAACGATAGACGCTTTGACCCGATTAACGAGGATTCGCCTTATTGGGATACTGCTGCTGGGCGTTCTGGTGTTGTGCCACGCCGTAAAGTTACGATCACTTCAGGTTCAAACTATCTGTTCACGGGTCGTATCACCGATATAGATGTTGTTTATGATTACAACTTAAGCACGGTTACGATTACGGCAGCAGATGATTTCGTGTTGTTGGCGAACACGGTTGTTGAGGCTGACACCACTCCTTCGGTTGAATTGTCGGGCGCACGAGTCAATTATCTTTTGGATTTGCCTGAAATTGATTACCCTCTAACCACACGCAACATCTCTACAGGGTTAGCGACATTAGGCGCATACCAAATAGATGCAAACACGAACGCTTTAACTTATCTACAGCAAATCGCTACAAGCGAACAGGGTGCTTGCTTTATTGCTGCGAACGGCGACTTGACTTTTACTGATCGTCTTGATGCTTCGTTTGCGACTGTCGCAGCCGAGTTCTCTGACGCTGGCACAAACATTCCATATACGGCACTAGAGGTTATTTACGGGCAAGAGTTTCTCTATAACCGTATTCAGGCAACGATTCAAGGTGGAACGGTTCAGATCGCTAACGATGCTGCTTCACAAGCAGAGTTCGGAATAACCACTTATGCGCTACCCGATTTGTTGCTTGAATCAGACAGCGAAGCATTAACTTTAGCGAACTATTTGGTTGGTCTGTATGCGAATCCTCAGTATCGTTTTGATGATCTAGGGCTTATTACTTCGGCTATGTCAGCACCGAACCGTGACGCTATTAACGCTCTTGAACTTCAAGATGTCGTTACCGTGACGAGAACTTATACGACTGGTTCGCCTCTTTCTGTTACCGAGTTTTATGCGGTTGAACGGCTTACTCATTTGATTACGGCTGGCGAGCATCGGGTTACTGTCGGCTTGTTTAACACCGAAATTTTATTTGAATTGATACTTGGCGGTTATACAACTACGACCACACGCATCAATCTTGTTACTAACCCAAACTTTGAAACAGATGCAAATCTTTGGGGTGGTGGTGGTAACGCATCGGCGACTATTGCTCGTAGCACAGCGCAAGCATATTTAGGTTCTGCGTCTTTAAGTTTGACCGCAACGGTAGCGGGTAATTCACGGGCATATTTTACTGGTTTAACTGGCAGCACTAACGGTACTAGCGCAACTCGTATTCCTGTTACCGCAGGTCAAACATATACTTTCAGCGCATACACACGAGCAGCAACCACAGCAAGGTCTGTTGATGTTTTGATTGAATGGTACAACTCAAGTAACGCAATTATTTCAACACCCGAAACAAGCGAAGTAACAAATTCAACTACGGGTTGGACACGAACGCTTGCATTGACAGCAGTTGCACCAGTTGGTGCGGTAACTTGCGTTCCGTCAGTAAGAGTTCTTGGCGTAGCAATTTCCGAAGTTCATTACATAGACGGCATTTTATTTGAAACAGGCTCGTCGTTGTTGCCTTATTTTGATGGCACATACGCCGACACCTACACGGGATACACACTCACAACACAAGGCTGGAACGGCACAACCAACGCATCAACTAGCACAGCCACTTGGGGGCTTAACAGTTCGTTTATTCTTGGTGGTGAACTTGACTCCGATAAGGCATTGTCTTAGCACTTATTTTCGTGTTAGATAGCACGAACGCATTGGCATAGGTTACACTAGGCGACTATGGCAAGACAGACTTTCACAGCAGCGCAGGTATTGACCGCAGCGCAGATGAATCAACTGCAATCAAGCGTTTGGTCTGATGATGTAAATGCCCAAACAGGCACTTCATACACGCTTATTTTAACTGATGCAGGCAAACAAGTAACGATGAGCAACGCTTCGGCAAGCACTTTAACTGTGCCACCAAATAGTTCTGTCGCTTTTGATGTTGGGGTTCGGATAGTTGTCATTCAACTTGGTGCTGGTGCTGTAACTTTAACGGCAGGCGCAGGCGTGACCTTAACAAGCCAAGCAACCTCGTTTGCGATGGTTCAATATCAGATTGCTACACTTATCAAAACCGCTACAAATACTTGGGTTGTTAATCTTGGGGCTAGTAGTGTTGCTGGCGACAGCGATCAAATAGTTTTAAGTTCACAAGTATTCGGTTAAAAGGAAAACAATGGCAACATTCACTAAAAAAATTCTTTCAGGAAGCACAGACGGCAAAGCAATCAAAGTCGCTGCTACTGCTACTGCTGGCACAACAATTCACACTGGTTCAACAACAACCACCACCCTTGATGAGATCTGGTTGTATGCAGTAAACACTTCTGCATCATCAGTAAAATTGACGATTGAGTGGGGCGAAGCAACAGCACCAGACGGCAACATTGAAGTAACAATTCAACCTGAGGCTGGTTTGGTGACTGTAATTCCTGGTTTGTTGATTAAAGGTAATGCGACTGCGCTTGTTGTTAAAGCGTTTGCTGCGACAGCGAATGTGATTTGTATTCACGGTTTCGTTAATCAGATTACGGTTTAACTATGCCGAACAGGCGTGAACTTGGTTATGTAAGTGCTGGAAGCACAAGCACTATTGTTGCTACTACGGGTTATGGTGTTGCGACTGGTGGCACTTCAAGTTCTATAACAGTTGGTGGTGTGAACTATACGCTTCTGACTTTTACTAGTGACAGCAATCTTGTTGTTTCTTCGGCTGGTTTATTTGATGTGCTTCTTGTTGGTGGCGGTGGTGGAGCAAGACAACCATATTCGGCTGGATACGCAAGCGGTGGTGCTGGTGGTGGTGGAGTTATTGGTGTTACGACACTTTCAACTTTTTATATTCCTGCTGGCACATATGCGGTTGATGTTGGTGCAGGTGGAAGTGCTACCTACGGTGCTGTTTCGGCTATCGCTTTGATTTGTGCAGTTATCGGAGGTGCATTTGGTGGCACTCTTGGCATAAACGGTGGCAATGGTGCATCTGGTGGCGGTGGCGGTGGCGCTGCTTATGCAGGCGGATTTACAATGACACCCCTATACGGCAAAGATGGTGGTGCTAGTAACACTGATGCTGGTTGTTCTGGTGGTGGCGGGGTTTCTTCGGCAGGTGGAAACGGAAGCGGAACTACTGGTGGTACAGGCGGAAACGGTATTGACATTAGTGGATTTATTGGTGGTTCAACTTATTATGCTGGTGCTGGTGGCGGAGGTGGCGGAACAGGCACAGGCGGAACGGCAGGCAATGGTGGCGTTGCGGGCAAAACAAGTGGTGTCGGAAATGCTGGTGTAAATTACGGTGCAGGCGGTGGCGGTACAGCAGGCGCATCAGCAGGTGGCGCAGGTGCAGCAGGCGCAGTATTTGTCAGGTTTAAGGTCTAATTATGGACAGACAATTTTTTGCACAAATAGACGAAAACAATGTAGTAACCCATGTCGCTGTAGTTCAACGAGAGTTCCTAGAGGCGAACCCGCAACGCTACACGGGTCGTTGGGTTGAAACTTTTTTTGATACTGAGGGTAAAACTTATGCTGGGATCGGTTTCACTTACGATGAAGCATTAGAGGATTTTGTTGCGCCTGTTAGCCCTGATCTTGAGAGTGAGGTTTAGTTATGGCTGCAAGGTTGATGGGTTATGTTTCGGCTAGTAACACACCGACAATCGTTGGCACGGTTGGTCTTGCTGTTGATTTTCTCGTTCAAGCAGGTGGCGGTGGCGGTGCAGGTAATTTTTATGCTGCTGGTGGTGGTGCTGGTGGTTTGCGTTCTTCGGTAACGGCGACAGGTGGTGGTGGCACTATAGAGCCAACATTAAATTTGTTACCCAGCACAAATTATTATGTCTTTGTCGGTGCTGGCGGTGGTGGCGGTGGTGGTTATCAAAATGGCACTAATGGTAGTGCTAGTTCTATGGGTCCTATTTTTTCGTTGGGTGGTGGCGGTTCAAATAGTCAAAACGGTGGTTGCGGTGGCGGGTCAAATAGTAGTGGTGCTGCTGGCAATGGTTTTCTAAATCAGGGTTTTGCAGGTGGCACAAGTTCTGGCGGTCCTGCTTCTGGCGTGGGCAATGCTGGTGGTGGTGGAACTGGGGCTGTTGGTGCTAATGGTAGTGGCGCAAACGGCGGTAATGGCGGTGCAGGTGTCGCAACAAGTATCACGGGTAGTTCGGTAACTACTGGTGGCGGTGGCGGTGGCTCATCATACTCAGGAACTATCGGAAGTGGCGGTGCAGGTGGTGGCGGTAACGGTGCAAGGGGGACAGCAACAATATCTCAAGCAACTGCTGGAGCAGCAAACACAGGTGGCGGTGGTGGTGGTGCAAGTCATTCTTCAACTAGCGTTGGTGGAAGTGGTGGAAGTGGGGTTGTGGTTGTGCGTTGGCTTACTTCAGTAGCAAGCATAACTGTTGGTGCTGGTTTAACAGCAGACGCAACGGGTACTGATGGTTTGTATTCGTACAAACGATTTACTGCTGGTTCAGGTAATATAAGTTTCGCATAATGAAACAATTTGTTGCTCTTAGTGGTCTACCACGCTCAGGTTCAACTTTGTTGTCGGCTATCTTGCATCAGAACCCCGATATTTATGCTGAAGGTAATTCGGCTGTGTGTCAATTAATGTGGGATATGCAACAGTCCTGTGAAACAACATCAAAAGAACAGTTGGATGCGAACTATCGTTATGATACGGCGTATCAACTTGTTAAAGCAATTCCTGACATTTACTATCAAAACACGACACGACCAATCGTGGTTGATAAATGTCGTTCGTGGACTTTGTCACCTAACCAAGATTTGTTGCGCCGATATGTTACTGATACACCAAAAACAATCGTTCTAACTAGACCAACAGATGAAATTCTTGATTCATTTGCGTCACTTCACAAATTGAACAATAAACCTTTTAATGCAAACGAATATCTACGAGAGGACAGCGAACCTTTGATGCGTTCTTTGCGTGGTGTTGAATGGGCTAAACAAGTTAATCAAGGAGAGTTTTTGTTTATTGATTATGCAGAACTAGTTGCCGACACAAACGAAGTGCTGGACAAGATTTATTCTTTCATTGATGCAAAAAGATTTGAACACGACCTAGAGAATATAGAAAATACTTTGCCTGAAAACGATGCGGTGTATGGTTTGTTGGGTATGCACGATGTTCGTAAAACAATTAAATTAAGAACAGAGGTCATCTAATGGCGCACTATGCACTTATCAATTCTGACAATGTTGTAGTTCAAGTTATTACGGGTGTTGATGAAACAGTTACACAAGTTGATATTGACGGCACAGTTGTTGGCGGCTCTACAGAAGCGTGGGAACAGTTCTACGAGAATCAACCTTGGCACTCAGGCTTGACTTGTAAGCGCACTTCTTACAACAACAACTTTCGTGGCAGATACGCAGGTATCGGTTACACCTATGACCCTGTTGCTGACGAGTTTGTTGCACCTGTAGTTGAAGAACCTGCCGAGCCTTAAAGTGTGGGTCGCAATCTAACAAGGTGGCTTATACCGTTACCAGCAATCCTGTTCTCGTTCTTCCCACAAACAGCGAACGCTGAACCTGTTTACGGTTTGAACGCTGTCGGTTACACGATCAGCGAGATACCGCCAACACAATCAGATGATATGTATCCGATCTGTTATAGCGAGTTAGAGAACAACATCAACAGGAACTTTGACGGTGAACCGTTCGGTGATTGCCCGAATGATTTGTTTATGGTTCATTACACGGGCTTTATTGCTGTGCCTGAGAATGAGACGATTAAGTTTATGGTTGCTGCTGATGATGGTGGCACGGTCAAGATCGGCGCAACGGAGTTCGGCACTTGGAACGATAAGGGTTGTTCTTGGTCTGCTGAAACTTCTGAACAGTTTGTTGCTGGGTCTTATGCGCTTGACGGCTGGTTTTATGAGAATGGTGGTGGCACTTGTTTTATGTTGGCTTGGAACATTGATGAGGCTGGCTGGGAGATTGTGCCTGATTCGGCGTTTACTACTAACGAGGTTGCTGTTACAACAACGACCACAACAACCACGACCACGACAACCACAACAACACTCCCAGAAACAACAACATCAAGTTCGCTACAAGTTTCATCTACGACAACCCTTCCCACATCAACGACCACAACCAGCGAGCCAGTTCAGACAAGCACAACCACATCAGTTGCAGATACCACGACAACCCTTGCCACCACAACGACCACAACGACTCAATTACCTTCAACACCGACACAAACGACCTCTACAACCGATCAGCCCGTTGCTGTTCCCAATACTTCCGCACCTGTTTCCGAGCCTCTACCTGGGCAACAAGACGAGACCACGACAACAGAAACCACATCAGAAACCATAGACCCCACGACCAGCCTGCCAGATACCACACAAGAGCCGATAGAAGTAGAAACATCGGTTCAGACTACCTTGCTTGAGCCTGTTGATACGACTACAACGAGTAAGCCTCTATTAGACGCTTCCTATTCAGCCGTATTAGACGATCTAGCAACGCCCCTACCCTTACCTCAGATTGACGATTTAGAAGGCTCTAATGCGATCCTAGAGCGTGTTATTGAGATAGAAACCAATGAAACAGGTGAAATCAGCGAAGAAGTGTTTGAGCAGATACTTGACGAGATCGCTGAAGCCGAACCTGAAAAGGTGGTGGCAATAGTTGAGGCGATTTTGGCAACGAACCTTACGCAGTCGCAGGCGGTTGAACTCGTAGTGTCGCCTGTGGTGCTTGAAGCGATAACAGAAGAACAAGCAGAGCGGATCTTTGAATCTGTTGTGGTTGAGGAATTGTCGGCTGAGCAGGCTGCTCAGATGAGCGAAGTGTTGAGTGAAGCACCAAGCAAGGTGAAGAAAACTTTTGAGAAAGTTATAGATATTTTCGGTTCACAATTTGAACAGTATGTGCCGAATGGTTCTAATATCCCTGTTTCGCAGCGCAGAAGCCTTGTCGCCATCGGCGGTCTTTTGACTATGCTTCCAATGCCGACTACAAGGATTAGACAATGAAAAAGATTAAAGATTATTTTGTAGATAACACTTGGACTTGGGTTGGCACAGGGCTTGTTTTGATTACGCTTTC
>Ga0208975_1001295_pt1 | contig 10744 bp, 14 predicted proteins | sample GreLakmeER78MSRF_FD_187700 | JGI IMG/M metagenome (GOLD analysis project Ga0208975, IMG submission 187700) | Freshwater lentic microbial communities from great Laurentian Lakes, MI, USA - Great Lakes metaG ER78MSRF (SPAdes) | ecosystem: Environmental > Aquatic > Freshwater > Lake | place: Great... | reverse complement strand
CATTTATTGATTCAGAAACAGATAAAACCTTATTTGAAATTCACTCCAAAGTTGGTGTAGGAATTAAGAAAATACAAAAGGATGAAAAGTGGAACGGTAAAAATTTTGATTGTAACAAAGGTTATACAGAAAGATTAGAGGATATATTGGATGGAAAACATCCAGGTTATGATTCAAAGAAACTACGAAAAAGATTATTACTATCGGGTTGGGTCCCGTGTGTTTGTGCTGCTTGTGGATGGGATGAGCCAAGAATGACTGATGGTAATTATCCACTATTGATAGACTTCATAGATAGTAATTGGAAAAATACCACGTTAGAAAATATAAGGTTACTTTGCTTTAATTGTTATTTTAACTTAGTTAGAACACCGTCAACTTCGTATCAAGGTTGGACTTATGGAACTGCTAGTAAACTACCATGGTATGGTGAACGAAGAAAACACGATGGTAGATATAGACGTAGACTAGAAGAAAGAATACAGCAACACGCTGAAAAAAAGAAACAAGAACAAGAAAAGTTTTTTGATTGGAACAAAGAAAATAAATTGGATGTTTAAGTATAAAATTAGTATATTTGTAAATATTATTTAAGGAGATGTTATGACATTAACACCTATGGGTGATGGGTTACTTATAAGACCTTCACAACCAGAACAAGTTACAGTAGGCGGTATTATTATACCAGATAGTGCAACTGAAAAGCCAGTTCAAGGGCGAGTATTGGTTGTTGGAGAAGGGAAAAGAACTGAAGACGGTAAGTTGATTGAACCAAGAGTTTCAATTGATGATGAAGTATTGTACGGAAGACGCTCTGGTACTGAGATTTCTATGAATGGAGAGACTCTTCTGATTTTAAGAGAATCTGATATTCTTGCAATTTTGCATAAATAATTTTAGGAGATTATATAAGTTATGGCAAAGATTATAACATTTGATGTAGATGCACGTGCTGCTCTAAAGCGTGGAGTAGACCAATTAGCAGACGCAGTTAAAGTTACGCTTGGTCCAAAAGGACGTAATGTTATTATTGAAAAAAGTTTTGGAACACCAACAATAACAAAAGATGGTGTTACTGTGGCAAAAGAAATTGAATTGGAAGATCCAATTGAAAATCTTGGTGCTCAAATTATCAAAGAAGTTGCTTCAAAAACAAGTGACGTTGCAGGTGATGGAACAACAACCGCAACTGTTTTAGCACAAGCAATTGTACGTGAAGGACTAAAGAATGTTACCGCAGGTGCAAACCCAATGGATTTGAAACGTGGTATTGATTTAGCAGTTACTGCTATATGTGAAGAGTTAGTTAAAATGAAGCGTGAAGTTACAGGTAAAAAAGAAATTGCCCAAGTAGGTACGATTTCAGCAAACAACGATGAAACTATTGGTAACTTGATTGCAGACGCAATGGAGAAGGTTGGTAAGGATGGAGTTATTACTGTTGAAGAAGCCAAGGGTATTGAAACTTCTTTAGACGTTGTAGAGGGTATGCAGTTTGATAGAGGTTATTTATCGCCCTATTTTATCACAGACCAAGAATCAATGACTGGTATATTAGATAGTCCGTATATTCTTATTTGTGATAAAACAATTGGTGCAATTAAAGACTTACTTCCAACACTTGAAAAAACAGCACAGACTGGCAGAAGTCTTCTAATTATTGCAGAAGACGTTCAAGGTGAAGCGTTAGCAACATTGGTGGTAAATAAACTACGTGGTACAATTAAAGTTGCTGCGGTTAAGTCTCCAGGTTTTGGTGATAGAAGAAAAGCAATGTTAGATGATATTGCAACACTAACAGGTGGTATTGTTATTGGTGATGAACGTGGTTACAAATTAGAAAACGTAACACTCGAACAACTCGGTACTGCTAAGAAAGTAACTATCGATAAAGACAATACTACTATTGTTGAAGGTGGTGGTACTACAGAAAGTATTACTACAAGAATTACTGAGATTAAAACTCAGATTGAAAAAACTACTTCTGATTATGACCGTGAGAAATTACAAGAGAGATTAGCAAAACTTTCAGGTGGTGTAGCGGTTCTTAAAATTGGGGCTTCCACAGAAGTTGAAATGAAAGAAAAGAAAGCACGTATTGAAGATGCACTTCACGCTACAAGAGCAGCAGTTGAAGAAGGTATTGTACCAGGTGGTGGAGTTGCTTACATCAGAGCATCGAGAGGACTTCATAGACTAAAGTTAGCTAATGAAGACCAACAAACTGGTGTTAACATTATCAGTAGAGCAATCGAAGAACCACTACGTCAGATTGTTACCAATGCTGGTTTAGAAGCATCTGTAATTGTTAATAAAGTTAGAGAGTTATCATCAGAAACCTCTGGCTTTAATGCAAGAACAGAACACTATGTTGATATGTTTGAAGAAGGTGTTATTGACCCTACTAAAGTAGCGCGAGTTGCTTTACAAAACGCAGCATCGGTTGCTAGTCTTTTACTAACAACAGAAGCAACCATTGTACAAAAACCATCTAAAGAACAACCGAATCAACAAATGCAAGATCCAGGAATGATGTACTAATTATAGAATAGACCCCTTGAACTCAAGGGGTTTTTTGTTTTTCTATATTTATAGTTATGATTAAATTAATGGACATATTGACTGAAAGACGAGATTATGTACGTGACAGACGTGGTGTTCCACTCGGTACGTTAGAAATTTTGTCAACTGGTATGCATATACTAAGAGATAGGCAAGGTAGAAAGTTAGGCATATATAATCCAAAAACAGATAAAACATTCGACCATACTGGCACGATAGTTGGCAGGGGCAATGTTTTATCATCACTCATAACAATATATAAGTAATGTCATGTCAATACCATCATTAGCATCGTTAATAAAAAGAAGAGATTTAAGTGGAGTAGTATCCGATACTGTTTCATATTTGGCTTCTTATCAACAAAAGAAAGTTTTATTTCTAACTACATCAACACGTTATCCATTTAACACCGGGTATGATAAAGGTGGTGTAGAAGATGAACTACCTAAGTCAACTGAACTTGCTTTATTTATTAAAGATAATATACCGAACAAATCAAGTTGGATTGATATTCCTCAGCTCAAAATTGTACCATGTGAAGGGAATGTATCACATAAAACTGGTAATTCATGTGGTGTAATGGATTCAGCACTTAAAGATAAAAAGAAGAATCCAAGTGGAAACCACAGATGTTGGGCGAGTGTTAACGATAAATCAGACCAACTTTGGAAAGTATCTGATGAAATATTCAATGCGGATATTATATTATTCTTTGGCTCTATTCGTTGGGGACAAACAAACGCTGAATATCAAAAGCTCATTGAACGCCTAACTTGGTTAGAGAATCGCCATAGTACATTGGGTGAAGATAATTTACTTATGGGAAAACAAGCAGGGTTTATTTGTATAGGGCAAAATTGGAATGGGGCAAACGTAGTCGGTGTACAGAAAAATGTATTGAACTTCTTTGGATTTGATACGCCTGATAATCTGTTTTGGAATTGGCAATATACAACAGATATGAATGATGAAACTCAAGAATCATATAAAATGTCTGATAAACAATTTCATTTGGATTTGGGAATACCAATGGAGATAGACTATGATTAAGTTAGTGGAATTCTATTGGATGGGTAAATAATAGCACTTTGATTGTATTGAAAAAATCCTTATATTTGTTCTGTTAGATTAATAACAGCCAATTAAGGAAATACGTTATGAAAGTATATGATGATTTAGTAAATATTTGTAATTACACTGGTCTACTTATTTACAAAGGACATGAGTTCGTTCGTGAAGACATTGAACAGATGTTTTCGGTATTAGGTAAAAACACTTCATTAAACGTAATGCGATTACAGCAATCGAAATGGGATTGGTGGTATGACTCAGAACGTAATGTTATTACATTGCAAGAAGTTATAGATGATAATGAATCGGAAAAAATTGAAATGTGTTACGATGATATGTTACATATACTTAACTTCATGGATGAACATCCAGATGTGATAGTTGCTTCATATAAAGATTTCCAATAATGTTTTGTTTATATCCAACAATTACTTATATTAGCATATACAGTATTTTTATTTTACATACCGTTGGAGTTTTGTTATGGATATTAGAGAAGAAGTAAACAGTTGTTTAACGAAAAACAAACAAGGTTTCACCCGTGATGAATATATGAAACTGCTAGAGAACTATCCTGGTATAAACATGGACAGATTTTGGGATGCACTCAATGGTATTACCTGCATGAGTATTGATGGCGAAACTGTTGTGTTCCACCGTGACATTGAGTTGGCTATCCGTTGTGGTATGGAAGATAGAAGTCCAACCATATCAGAATGGGATTGATTATTATTTTAGTTACCGTTGGAGTAATGATTTGATCGTATTCATAAATTCCGTATATTTGTAATGTAAGATTAAGAACAACCAATAAAATAAGGATTAAAGTTATGTTTGAAGTATCAGTAAGCCACAAACCATCATTATTTACAGCATCGATTACTATTGACGATAGTTGTTTCACACCAGATGATATTAAAGACGCATTCTTAGAAATTGCAGAAAACAATAGTATTGAGGATTATGAATTGATTGATAAGAATGACATTCAAATTGATTACTCTGATTTACCATACTTTTTAAGTCCTGATGACTTGGAAGATTTCATTGAGAATTATCCTAATAGTCACTATGATGACATGGATATTTGGGAAGCGGCACGTAATTGTGATGTTCAATATTGCAATGTAGATGAAGCATACTCTGGTCAATTTGCTAGTGATGCAGAGTTTGCACGAGACTTATGTGAACAACTTGGAGAGATACCGAACGACTTACCAGGTTATATTCATATTGATTGGGAAAGCACTGCTAAAGAACTTATGTATGATTATTCCGAATCAAACGGTCACTATTTTAGAATGATGTAAGGAATAGATTTTCATGTTAACTGAAGTTGAAGCATACAATGGCTTGATAGTAAAAATACATGATTACGTTCAATGTATTTGGGAGACTAATAAGAACTTCCGTAAAACTTGGAAGCTAGTTCACATATCAGATATGTTCTATTACTTCCGAGATAACTCAGATGGTTCTGTTGGTAAAATAAATCAGGACCAATTCCACAGTCAAGTTGAAAGCGGGTACTACACGATACTCCAACAAAATCAAGAAGATTAAATTTGTTGGAGGGATGGCCGAGAGGCTGAAGGCATCGGTTTGCTAAACCGACGTAGTGTTTTTAAACGCTACCGAGGGTTCGAATCCCTCTCCCTCCGCAACCATATGAGAAAATAAGGCACTTAAACCGTTAGTAAACACTAACGGTTTTTTTGTATGTATTATAGTTATTGTTACATAGGTGTTTTATAATAAATGGGAGGTTTTTGAAATGTTGGAAAACTTAAAAACATTCATACCGCTACTTGTTTTATCCGTGATAGCAATCGGTGCAACATTTGGGGATGGTAATTTCAGCACATTCGCTGTTGGTTTGAGTAAGTACGCACTTGCCGTTGGAGCTGCGTGGTTTGTTGATTCATACTTAATTCAGGAGGTAAAGACCCGTGAGATACTTGCATCAAATCCTGTTGCTTATGCTATTTGGTTGTTTGCTAATATCCTTACCGCTGCACTCTGCTTCGCAAACAGTTAAACAAACTGATAGTGTATGTTCAAACTGCGAGAAGAAACTATCGGTAGTTAAACAAACCGATGGTGAGCGTGTAAGAAGTATTGCGTATGGATTAGTTGGTACAAAAGAAGTCGGAGACAATGGTGGATATTGGGTTGAACGTTTTTTAAAATCAGTAGGATTAACAAAAGGCAATCAATGGTGTGCAGCATTCGTTTCATTCGTTCTTGATTCTGCAAAGGTTACTACAATGAAAACTCGTTCTGGCTTAGCTAGACATTTCATAACCAAAAACAAAACTATTAAAGCAACAAAAGTATCGTTTGAGAATATGAAGATACCGGTTGGTACAGTTTTAGTTTGGAGACGTGGTGCAACTTTATTTGGCCATGTTGGATTTACTGACAAATGGCAGGGTAACAGCGGAACAACTATTGAAGGAAATACATCATCTGGAAAGAGTGGAAGTCAATGGAGTGGTGGTGGTGTCTGGTCTCGTAAGAGAACCATAAACCCATACGATTATTTCCGTATAACAGACTTTGCACTTCTCGATCAACGATAATAAAAAAGGTGAGTAGAAATACTCACCTTTTCTTTTTAGTTGTCTGGTATGTACGAACAACTTAAAACAATTTATAGCTTAAAGAAATACTCGCTGTTGTTCCAAATACATTCGATTGAACAATTCTATCACCTTGCTTCCAATATAAAGTTTGGTTAAGAATATCTTTTACCGTAACCTTACAATCGAATCCTTTTAGTATGTTCTGTGTTATTGTAATATCTACTAAGTCTCTTGGTTCTTCATACCAGTGTGGTGAATTACCATCAACTTCTAATGTAGGGAAGCGACCTAACTGTGTAACCGATACTATTCTTCTACCAACTCGGTTATACGATACATTCACCGAAGTTCCTAAATCTACATTCGTATAATATAAACCACAGTTTATAGAATACGGTGACTGACCCCACATAGTTCTTGTTTCGGTATTGTTACCTTGACTTATTGTTATCTGTGAATTAACAAGCGATACATTTGTACTGAACAGAAAATCACCAATGGTTTTACGCAGTTCTATTTCAGCTCCCCAATTAGTAGCAACACCATTTGAGTTCTGCCAAGTTCTATCTGGCTTACCACCTGTCTCGCCACTTAGAGTTTCTTCTATCGGATTAACAAACGATTTAAAAAAACCACCTATCGAAAAAACCTCGTTACTACTCATAAATGTTTCAAATCTCAAATCATAGTTTTGAACGAGTGTTCGTTGTAGTCCTGTGTTTCCACGTACCACAACCAAGTCATTGAAGTTATAAAACTCAAAGGGTGCTAACTCACGGAACGTAGGGCGTGTAAGTGTTTGAGAAGCGGAACTACGAATGTTTGTATTGTCACCAAGTTTGTATATCAAGTTAAGTGCCGGTAAAATATCAAATGTATGGTAATCTATATTTGCTACAATACCGTTTGAGTAGAAGCCATTCAATTGAATTCTATTATCTTCTAATCTAACTCCAGTTATTATACGGAAATCTCCAATCCCAAAGTCAACCATACTGTAACCAGCATAAAGTGTTTCTGTTCCAGAATACCCATCACTTGGTTTTGAATCCTCACGTATGTATAACGTATCACCTACTCTATCAAAGTTCTTTGAATCAAATATAACATCAGGTGAACCTGCATAGAAATCAGTACCAAGTAATCCCGCAGCATCGTTTGAAGCAATGGCGAATGAACGTGCTGAAAATCCTCTATCCCGCATCTCAGTTATACCACCTACTTTGATTTTGAACGTTGTACTCATCGGTATCGTTATATTCAATCCACCGTTTATAACTTCATCGGTAAGTTCAGAAAAGAATCTACCAGCAAGTGTACCATCACCCATCGGTTGTATATCCGCAATGAACGGTAAATCAGGTGAAGTCGATTGTCTTGAATATCTAAGTCTACGGAAGTCTGGCTCATTTCTATCTGAATGTGAATAACCAAGTCTCCAATCCAATAATATGTTTTGAATCGGTAATGTATGTTCACCACCAATTTGTGAAGAAACCAAACTCTTCTCTAAGTATTGAGAAGAATATTGTTTGAAGTCAATACCTTGTGTAGAGTCTGTACCACTTAGATTAAGAACTTCCAAGTCAAATGATTTATTGATAATGTTCTTAATAGATAAAGAATGATTTGAACCTATTTTATATGCTACGTTTACCATACCACCGGAATTGATAGATTCATTTGAAACCTTGCCAGAACTTATACGCTCATAAGAACCATCACCCAATGTTGTGTTTCTATCACCTGCGGTTTTAATAGAGAATGTATTGTTATAGAATACCGAACCAATAATACCCAACTCATTATCGAACACATCGAATATGTTTGTGTATGAAATGTTAGTGCTTGTATTTGGATTGGCTGTTATACTATCTTGTTTCCAAGAAGTTGATTTCAAGTCTCTACCAAATCCTTGTAATTTATCCTGTGCGTCTTCAACACCTGCATAAGCATCCCGTATTAACTTATCCATTTCTTTACGAGAAGACGGTGTACTACTTGGAAGTCGAGTCGGTATACCACCAATAGAGAATGAGTTATCTTGCAATGTAGTATTAGTATTAAAGGCAGATGAAATGTTTACCTTTAATGAAAACCCATCGGGAAAATCAATAGTATTTAATTGAACTAAACCACCAACAAAATTACCTGGCAAGTCTGGTGTAAACGATTTAGTAACGGTTGCGGATTGTAGGAACTCGGATGGAAACATATCGAAGGCGAAGGAACGTTTGTCAGACTCAGTCGTCGCAAGTGCAGCTCCGTTTAATGTCGTAGTGTTGTAACGATCACTTACACCACGTACATAAATAAACTTATCACCTACTAATGTAACACCCGAAACACGCTTTAGAGCTTGTCCTGCATCACCATCACTTGACTTCGTTATTTCTTCTTTAGAAATACCATCCGAAACATTAGCAGCATTTCTACGTTGGGCTAATACAGTAGATTGACTTTCCGTAGAACGTCTTACTTCAACTATTACTTCATCTGTTTTACTTACTTGTTCTTCAAGTAAAAGATCCAATGTTTTCATTTCTCCATCGGTAACTAAAATAGAATCAATCTCAATAGTTCTATAGCCAACGAAAGAACATCTAACAGTAAACAAAGAATCAGACGGAATTCCTTTAATAATAAATTTACCTTTAACATCAGATTGGCTTCCCCACTTAGTTCCTTTAATACGAATAGTAGCAGAACGAATAAGTTCACCTGTTTCTTTATTCTTTACCATACCATTAAGAACACCAACACCTTTTCCAATCACACTATTCAATACACTCAATAGTATGAATAAGAACACCATACTTTTTTTCATTACATTAATCCCAATATAAATTAAATTATTCATTTGCCATCACTCATAATAGTCGCGGTAGGATAGTAGTAACATTGTACTAATAAGTGCACTATACTATTGAGTAGTTCCGCATCCTTGTTAGTCATATCATTAGTATACTCTTTTAAGAACAAGAGTAACGATTCAATATAATCTTTACCGAATGCGTAACCCCATAGAGTTGGTTCACTAAACTTACTTCCCAATGAAGTAGTATATGAATCTAACTCATCCAATTGTAACTTAGTAAAGTTATAGCTCCAAAGTACATCCCAATGTGTTGACTTCCATTGTGTAAGTGCTACTCTTGTATTACTCATATCAAATTCCTCAAACTAAAATCATTTCAAAAAAACGAACGGTACACTAAATAATATCAGTACTATAGTATATACTATTACTACTACTTCAATACAACGTAAACAATCTTTCTTATAACTAATATTGAATACTATAGAGAATACAATAGTAAGTATAAGGAATACTATACGTTCCCAATGCAAATATAATGATTCCATTCTAATACTCCAAAGGATTATATACTATATAAGTGATGATAATGTTACCCACAATATACTCCTATAACTATTATTGTACAATTTCACTTTTACCATGTTACCATATAATAAAATATTATTACATAGTATGTGTATAGTTAATGACCAGTTAATGTATATCCATACTGTGGGTAATATATACTGTGGTGTGGGTTGAAGTGGGAAGATGTGGTGAATATGAGTATGCCCGCTCATTTCCATTCGCCATCTCTGTAACTCTATATAGCTCAACGGCTTACGCGCATTGTAATTTCCTAATGAAATATGCATTTTTGTAATATAAAAATTATTAATTAAATAAATCCTTTGGTTATTTGAATATAATTTATTTATCATTTTAAACAAATTATTTATTTAATTTCATTATGGGGTGTAAATACGTTATATTTGTAATGTGGGAAGCCGCACTTGCCTCATTGAACAGCACGCCTTATATTACTAGTTTTCCATGTATGAGATGTTAGGGTATCTAAAAGTGTACGCCTGCATAGAGTTGAAATAAAAAAAGAGAATAATGATATTGACTACTAGACGGATTATAACCGTAGCTTCATCGCACATTATTCTCTATTGGTATATAGTATATACTATACTAACTGTACATCATTAGGGTTGCCCTAAGTAATTACCCTTGATTTATTTACCCTTGGTATTACCGTTAAGTATATACTATATGGATACTATATAACTACTATATAGTTACCCTCGTTTAAATTGGGAAATGAAATAGAATATCACATTCAGAACTTACTGCTTGTATATAGTATATACTATAGTATACTAACGAGACTTACTGTCTACTTTCATTCTACTGTGTTCAAATATCAACCAATCATTTATAATACAAATATAAGAAATTTTGAGATAACTACCAAATCATTTATTTCAATCGGTTTCTCTATAGTATATACTATAGCTAATCATTATCTCCTTCCCCATTTCTTATACTACAAATATACGGAATTATTGAATACTAACCAAATGAAATAATAATAGGGATATCACCGGTGGGGGAAGCTAAGTTATTGTAAATAAACAGACTTATACAATATTGGATACTAGAGTGGGGGAGAGAGGAGCCCGTTAAATTAGAGTAAATTTAATGTAGGGGGTAGGTAGGG
>Ga0208975_1001294_pt1 | contig 10746 bp, 5 predicted proteins | sample GreLakmeER78MSRF_FD_187700 | JGI IMG/M metagenome (GOLD analysis project Ga0208975, IMG submission 187700) | Freshwater lentic microbial communities from great Laurentian Lakes, MI, USA - Great Lakes metaG ER78MSRF (SPAdes) | ecosystem: Environmental > Aquatic > Freshwater > Lake | place: Great... | reverse complement strand
ATTGGCAAAAGAAAAAGGAAGATCTCTTACAAGTAACGAGAGATTACAAATTTATGCTGAGTTCTACGCTGGAAAAAAAGACAAAAAAACTAATACTACTGCACCCACTACGTCTGATAATAATAACGTTGCAAGTTTAACTACACCTGCTGTTGTACCACCTACTCCTACACCTACGCCTACTCCAACACCAACACCTACTCCAACACCTACACCAACGCCTACTTGTAAATTAAAAATAAGTGGATATACTTGGGGACCAAAAAGTAGCTCTGTATATGGGGTAAATGTTGTAGTTGATGTTATAGTTGATGAAGTAAAAGGACCAATTTCGGAAGATGATTTTAATGCTGGAATTACAAGTAAAACTGAAGCATTTGAATTTGATACTCAAGGATATATTACATATAAAGGTGTTAAATATTCTTCATTGGAAGTGTGTGATAGTGATGGTATATCTGTGGCGGAATCAATAAAAAAAGATAAAGATTCTAATGAAGGTTTGAAAAGATTGTATCGTGGTTGGAATTTGGATTTACTCTTAGATAAACCAAAACCCACTCCATCTGGAACTGTTCAGACAACCTTAGTTGTTCAAAAAACTACAACATATGAAAGAGTTGAAATTCAACCAATTGAAATACAAGGCTTAAAACTTACTGATAGAGTAAATGCAAGACTAAGGTCTGTGAAAATGCCACCTATAATAATAGAAAGTATAACTATACCAGCTGATGCAACTGGATCAGTTTTGATAGATTCTATTGAATTATATGGTCCACCAATTATAATACCAGAAAAAAAATTAAGTGGTACGGGAAAAACAGAAACACTTGAAAGTGTTAAATTGCCAGTTATAACTGTTTATGTTGAAGAAATAAAACTAAAAAGGTCGGATATTCCAATTAAAATTAGGTCAATAACTTTTCCACAGGCTACCATAGAATCTCTTGTTGTACCAGAACAGTTATCGCCAGATCCAGAAATTGAATCGTTTACAATAGAAGATGCACCATTTACTGTATCTGCTATAAGAGCGGTTGAAAAAAAAGAAGGTACTCCAGCTGGATTTGTTAAAAATCAAACTATTATATTAGAAGATGTTGACATAAAAGTGGATTTGAATGATCTTCTTAAAAAATTACAATTCTTTCAAGATACAGATAAAAGACCGCTTGTTGATTTGAATTTGAGTAACAGAGATTCTACATTAAAAGTTAGAAGAATTTTAATACCGGAAAAAGCAGAAGAAAAACATACGATATTAACCGTTTCAACTGAACCAATAAAACTCGGTCAATTGGAATATAGTACAAATCCAAATGAACAAAAAGAAGTGTTAATTTCAGATAAAAATCCTGAAATTAAATTAAAAGATGTTGTTATTGATACTAAAAAAATAGTAGAAGAAAATCCTAAAAAATTCGATATACCAGAAATTTTTAGGCAAAATTTACCAGTAATAACATTAAGTGAGGTTACACTTACTATAAACGCGTCTTCAATTTTACTACCAGTTAGTTCTTCAAATGAACCTGTTGTAATAAACAATGTTAGTTTTCCGAACAATATGATAACTACACAAGAAGTGATTACTGTACCAGAGAAAAAGAAAACGGTAGAAGAACAGAAAAAAGAAGGTAAAGCGGATACTGCACAAAACGAAGGTAAAAAAGAAATAAAAGTAAAAGAAAAATCAGTAGAAAAAGGTACTAAAGTAAAGGACGGTAAAGTAGAGAAAGTAGAGGATATTTCTAAAGTAAAAACACCAACTGCATCTAACACACTTTCTAAAATAACTAAAGGTAGAGATATACCAGATGTTCCTGGTATAGAAAGACCATCGGATTTACCTGATTATGCAAAAGTAATTACACAAGGTCGTCAATATAAACGTTGGAGTAAAGTACCAACTGGAATACCTGTTTTTGCGCAATGGGAATGGCCATGGCCAATATCATCGATATGGAAGAGTACAGGCGAGGAATTAAATAATGAGAATAGTAGTCCAAGTAAATTAGATGGTACGTGGTGGGAATATTTTTGGAATCCAACAAAAGGAATACCAACATATGGTGCAAAAGATTCAAGTCATAGTACCGCTAAATCTTTTCTTATTTCTATTGCCAAAGACCCACAATTTGGACCACATATACCTGGATCACCAATGCCAAAATATTTTCAAGGTATTAGTACAAGTGGCACAGGTCATTATGATAATAAAGATGCAAGTGGTAACTCTGATTGGGGTAAAAAATTTGTAGACTTTATAAATTTCAAAACTAAAAAATTTAAAGGATTAATTCCAACAAACAAATACCATATTTGGCAAGAACCCGATGGTACATATTCTGCAAGATGGTTAACTACTGAAGAATATAAAAACGGTCTTGGAATGTTTCCTTTTTTTATGCAAGGTCGTGGTTTTCACGAAGGATTTACCCCACTTGGATTTAATGCAGATTGGAATAGACTGGTTTCAACATTTCGTCAATCTATACAGTTTGGTGCAGGTGATATAGCAGGATACGGACCACCACTACCTTATGATTATAAATTTAGTTTGATTGATATTGGTCTTATTATGAATTTCATGCAATGTGGGTATGTAAATAGATATAAACTTCCAAATAAGGCAAGACCACCACTCGCAGCTTCTCGTACAGAACAGCACTTAATGATGGTTGATTCTATAAGTCCTCAATGGTTAACAGGAATAATTGGCAACGATCCAATGGCGGGAAATTTTCTGGCTGGTAATGGTCCAGATATTAATTTAAACTGGGCAAACGAACCGCATTGGTGTGGTATATCAACAGCATTTTTTAATCGAAAAGGTAATGTTGAACTTGGTGGAGGACCAACTCTTGTTACAGCGTATGAAAGTGATGTACTATGGAATTCTGATTCTAAACTATCTGGTAAACCACTACCACTTAATAGACCGAGATTAGAAGAAGGAGAAAATGACCCATGGGATGAATCACGATGGTATGCACTTTCACGTAATCCTGTTTCAAACTCACCCAATCCTGGATATGTAGTTAGAAATAAATGGTATGAAGCTCGTGATAAGTTTGGTGCTGAAAAATGTCAACATCCGTATGATGACGATTATATAAATGCGAATAAGGGAAGAATAAACCAACTTTGGTTTATACCAGGTGTTCATTATCAACTAACTGGTGGTGGTAAACCTACAACATTGACAACCATTGGGGCTGACTTGATAAAAACCGCTATTCTAAAATTAGATTGGGGTGGTGCTATTATTACACATTCTGGCCACGTTGAAACGGTTTTAGCGTTAGATGTAGATGGTACAGTTTATCGTTATGGTGGCAATACATCAGTAGGTGGTAAAGGAGGTAATGTTGGTAATGCAATGGGTATTTGGGGTACAAGTGTTGGTGACTTTCCAGATTCTGAAGCGGGTGATACAAGAGGTGGATTTTGTGTTATAACTAGATCTTTTCCTAAACACGCTACAAACAGATCTGGATTAGGAATTTCTGCTCCTTGGAAAATAACTCCAGTTGTACAGACTTATTTTGATTTTTTAGAAAACAACCCAAATGCTGCAGAATTCATCGTTTATAAAGATTATGGTGTGATAATAAATAAAATGAATACTATAGTGAATTCATCATTTTTAAAGTAATATAAAGGATTTAACATGGATACTAAAAACTTTTTCAGTAAAATACGTGAAATAATACGTGAAGAAATTGAATACGCTTTAGAAAAAAAAGTAAAAACAGAATCTTCAAAAAAGAAAGTACAACAAGAAGCACTCCATCACGGTGTTTCGTTATTCAAGAATCAAACATCTACTGCTAAACCAACGAAGCAAAAGCAAGTTAAAGGCGAATTTTCAAGCATTCAAGATTTGTTGGCGGAAACAAGAAGAAGTTTACAAGAAAGTATGGAAGATGATAATTATGAAAATTCAGATAGTTATTTGAATGAAGGGTATTCACAAAAAAGTATGGGTGCAATACCACACGGAGTTAATCCATCAGAAGTACCGTCTGAAGTTATGAGCGCATTAACACGAGATTATTCTGCACTAATGAAAAAGATACAAGAAAAAAATGGAGGTTGATTAAATGGCAAGCGTTAATTTTCGGCAAAGAATGCGTGGTTCTATTAACGATGTAGTTCTTATAAATCCAAGTGGTGTTAATAAACCAATTGGTGTTAGTATTCCATTTAATAATCCAAGTGGTATTTTTTATAATACATTTACAAATAATACACAAATTCTTACAAATTTAAAAATGTTAATATTAACACAAAGAGGTGAGCGATATTTACAGCCAGAATTTGGAACTGATATACGATATATATTATTTGAAAATATTGCAGATGAAGATTCTTTTAAAGAAACGTTGATTGGAACTATAACATCTGCTATTTCAAGATGGATGCCGTTTTTGAGTGTTACGAACTCTGAAGTATTAATTAATGTAAATACAAGTGACAAAATAGTTGAAAACGATCATGCAGTTAGTGTTAAACTTAATATAAATATAGGAGGAACTCCTAGTTATTTTCCAATAATTATATTTATATCTGAAACTGGTAATTTAACCATACAAGAGGCGTTATATAATGGCTGATTTGATTAAAAAGGATGTACGTTATTTAGGTAGAGATTTTAATTCCATTAAAAGTAACTTAATTGATTTTGCAAAGAATTATTTTCCAGATACTTATAAAGATTTTAATGAAGCATCACCTGGTATGATGTTCATGGAAATGGCTGCCTATGTGGGTGATGTTTTATCATTTTATACTGATACAGCTTTACAAGAATCAATGATTCTTCATGCTACAGAAAAACAAAATATAATGAATATTGCACAATCAATGGGTTATACTCCGAGATTAAGAAGTGGTGCAAATGTTTTATTGGATGTTTTTCAATTAGTACCATCGAAAACTTCTGGACTTGATGTAGTTCCTGATTTTTCTTATGCATTCGCAATAGAACCCGGTATGCAGGTTGGAACTGATAATTTTTCGGGTGGTACTACTTTTAGAACAACCGAGTATTTAGATTTTAGATTTAGTAGTAGTTTTTCACCAACCGAAATAACACCTTTTGAAATAGATGATGTTACAGGTGAAGTTACCTTTTGGTTATTAAAAAAGAAAGTACTTTCAATTTCTGGTAGAATAGAAAGTAAATCATTTTCTTTTGGTTCGCCTAAAAAATATGATACTGTTAAAATAACAGCGCCAAATCTAATAGAAATATTATATGGTGAAGATACACAGGGAAATAGATGGACATATGTTCCTTATTTAGCACAAGATACAGTATTTGAACCAGTTCCAAATATACCAAGAAATGATAAAGTTTTAAGTGCTCATAGAAATGAAACACCCTATTTATTAAAGTTAAAACGTGTGTCAAGACGATTTACGGTAAAGTATGGTCCAGAAAATGTACATGATATAGTTTTTGGTGGTGGAATGACAAATTTTGATGATGAAATATTAGTTCCAAATCCAGATTTAGTAGGAAGTTCTTTAACTGGTATAGAAAGTTCAACTTCTCTTAATATAGATCCTTCAAACTTCTTGAACACAAAATCATATGGTTTAGCACCAAATAATACTGAGATAACAATATATTATACAACTGGTGGTGGTATTGATGATAATATAAGTTCTGATCTTATAACTAAAGTTTATTCAAGACAAATTTTGATAGACGAATCTGGATTAGATAGTACACTACTTAATCAATGTATATCGAGTTTAGCAGTTAATAATGTAGAACCCGCAGTCGGTGGTACGGGAGCGGAAGATGAAAATGAAATAAGGCAAAATACACTTTCTAATTTTGCTACTCAAAACAGAGCAGTTACTAAAGAAGATTACATAATAAGAGCATATAGTTTACCAGCAAGATATGGTTCTATTGCAAAGGCGTATGTAACAAGAAATACTCAGTTAACATATGATGATGTTTTTTATAGTGATAGAAGACAAAATGGACTTGCTTTAGGATTTTATATTTTAGGATATGACGGTAAGAGTAAATTAGTAACTATTAATACCGCAACTAAAGAAAACTTAAAAATGTACTTGAATGAACATAGAATTTTAACAGACGCTATTGAAATAAAAGACGCTTATATAATAAACATTGGAATTGATTTTGACGTAATAACACTACCTGACCAAAATTCTAATCAAGTAATTTTACGATGTATAGACCGACTTAAAAAATATTTTGATATTAAAAAATGGCAAATAAATCAACCTATTGTGGTTAGTAATGTGTATACTGAGTTGGACAGAGTGGACGGTGTACAAACAGTAGTTAGTGTTAAATTTAAAAATTTAAGTGACCAAACACTTGGATATTCAAAACACGTTTATAATTTAGATAGAGCAACTAAAAACGGTGTTATATTTCCATCGTTAGATCCATCAATATTTGAAATAAAATACCCAGACAATGATATTCTTGGTAAAGTGAGGGCATTCTAATGATATACACAATATATCCAGAAAAAGACGCTACTATATATGAAAAGTCAGAATCAATGAATACTGGTACCGATTCTTTATTGGAACTTATGCACGAAAATACAGAAATTTCTAAATCTTATAATAGTAGAATTCTTATTAAATTCGATGTTTCTGATATAGAAAGTAGAGTTAATGCAGGTAAAATATCCCAAAACGCCAAATATTATTTAGCGTTGAAATCTGTTGATGCAAAAGAAATACCACAAGAATATACAATTTATGCATATCCACTAAGTGCTTCTTGGACAAACGGTACTGGAAAAATGTCTCACAAACCAGTAACAACTGACGGTGTTTCTTGGAAATATAGAACATCTAAAGCAGTTGGTTCAGCGTGGAATATTCCACCTACGATTGCAAATTATGAATGGGATAATGTTTCAATGACTTGGGTTGATGCTAATATTTTATTTGGTGTAAACCTTTCAGCGTATGTTACTTCATCTTACTACTCAAAAACGGGCGGTGGTACTTGGTGGAACTATGACAATTTAGAATGTTCACAAGTATTCTCATATCAAACAGCAGATGTTTATATGGATGTTACTAGCATAATTAAAAAATGGATAACTGGATCTGGACGCTTCGATAATGATGGTATGCTTATAAAATTTAGCGATGAATTAGAAAAAACACCAGAATCATTAGCAAGTCTTAAATTCTTTGGTACAGACAGTAATACTATTTATGTTCCAAGACTTCATGTAGTTTGGAATGATTCAAGTTATTCAACTGGCAGTTTATCCAACGCAGTTTTAGAAAATCTAAACATAAATGTAGGATTGAAAAAGAATTATGCTGAAAGTGAAAAAGCAAAAATAAGAATTTATGCAAATACACGATACCCACAAAAAAACTACACAACACAATCTTATCAAACTACAAATTATTATTTACCATCTTCGTCTTATTATGAAATAAGGGATGCACATACAGATGAAATAATTTTACCATTTGATACAACTGGTTCTAAGATAAGTTGTGATAGTACAAGCAGTTATTTTAATCTTTGGATGAATTCATTTCAACCTGAGAGATTTTATAGAGTTGTACTTAAAGTTGAATCGAGTGGTGGAGACAATGTTCAAGTTTTTGATAATAATTATTACTTTAAGGTTACGAGATGAGTGATAACTTACAAAGAAATTCTGCTGGTGCGATAATACATATACGTTCTGAAAATAATGAAGGAATGATTGATGTTAATCTTGTTGATGATAGATACTTGATGAGTAGTCTTAACTATATCATTAATACTTCATTTAATGAAATAGAAGACGCTATAACTTCACAATTAAATGTTTTACAACTTGCAGCAAATGCAACTTTAATGCGAGATGATGCAGCTGATAAATTTATTAAGAGTTTATCAAGTTTAGTAAATGTTAATTCAAGTTCTCCAGATGGTTTACGAGCAAAAATAGCACAATTAGAAAATCAGTTGACACAACTATCTAACTCGGAAAAAAGTACAGCAGAAGCTAATAGTGGTTATCGGGATCGAATAAACGCATTACGATACGAATTACAAATTTTACAAGACGCCGTAATAAAGGGTTTTGGTGGTAATACTAGTGGTTTACCATAAAGAGAATGAGATAAAAAAATATGCCAAATTTTAATTATAAAAATGTTAATGATATTTTATTATCAAAAGAGCCAATTCGTGGATTAAGAACTAGTACAAGTTCTTTAACTAAAACGGTTGTGCCTAAATTTAATAATTTAATATTAAATTCTGTAAATTCTGCTGATAGTATAGAAAGTGTAGAAATCCATGTATTTAATCCACTTGGTGGTTATATAACTTCTTTATATGATTTACAATCTTGGAAAATAGATGTTGGTACTGATAATAAAGTAAGACAAATACATTTAGATGTTCACCGTGATATTTTTGATTTAAAATTACAATCATCTACATATAGAGTAGTTTATAATTTCTTTAGAAATTTTATTGGTGGTGCATTTAGTTCAAAAATGTTTATATCTGATATTTCTTCAGATAGAAAAGAATTAAAAGTTTCACTTTCTGATCCAGAAAATCCAATCGCACTTGAACAATTAAGAACATTTGTTTTAGATTATTTAACACCAAAAACTTATTTACCGCCAATCGTTTTGAATTTTGGTGAAAATCAAATAATTGATGTTATTAATGTAACGTCCGATGGTAGTAGAACAAGTTTCTTTGTGAAATTATTTGATCCATTACCAACTGATATTGAACTATATTATGAGTTTTGGGTTGCAAGTCAAATAATAAAACCTTATATAGATTTAATATCTGTTGAACAAAGAGAAGTTCCGCAGTTGGTTGAGGAAATAGCAGGACCAAATTTTGATGCTGAGGTAGATTATTGGATTACAACCGAAACTGATTATAAATCTTGGACTGATTTATTATCAACAAATGTACAAACCTCACAAGAAATTCTGAACCGATACATTTTTGATTCTGGTTCAACTGTAAAGTTAAATTTAGATTTTAGGGAATTTGGAAACTTTGTGTTTTATGCTTCAGCAGAAGACAGAGTAGAAAATTTCTTATATAAAGTAGGACTTATAGAAACTTATATCGGACAATTAGATACACTAAATTCATATAGTGGTTCTTTTACTGGTTCACTAAGTAACGGTGTTTGGACAGCGGGTGGTGGAACTGGCTCATACTCTGCTTCATTTGGTACAAATAAAATAACAATAACAAATTTACGTAATAAAGTTATTTCTGGATTTGATGAGTTTGAAAAATGGTTGTACTATGAAACTACGGCAAGTAACTACTATACATACCAAGAAGATTCATCAGTTACACCGTTTCCGAAGTATTCTGTAACTGGTAGTGATTATCATATAGCAACCAAAGAAGGAAAATATAAACTTTATAAAGCAAATTCTAATGAAGTTATAACTTGGTATGAAGACTTGCTAGATAAAGCAACTGATTTCGATATGAGAAATGATAGTGCTTTACGAAAAACTATTCCTGATTTCATAGGAGAAGATGACGAAAATAGTGCGTATATAACTTTCATTAATATGATTGGCCAACATTTCGATATAATGTACTGGTATACAAATCATTTAACCAAAAAAAATGAAAGAATTGAAAATCCAAAAGATGGTTTATCGCAAGATTTAGTTTATCTGGCTGCAAAAAATATGGGTTGGACTTTATCACACGGAACTCAAGCAAAAGACCTTTGGGAATATGCACTTGGAGTTAGTGGAAGTGGCGATCCAATTTGGACTGGTAAAACAACTACAAATAGATATAATGCGTTAACATATGAAGAAAGAACAAAAGAAGTTTGGCGTAGAATTCTTAATAACTTACCTTACATTTATAAAACAAAAGGTACTGCTCGTGGTATAAAGGCATTACTAACTGCATATGGTATTCCAAAAACAGTTTTAAGTATTAGGGAATACGGTGGTCCCGATAATGCAGATTTTGGAATGATTCCAAGAGCAGAATGGGAAAAACACACTTACTTCCTTAACTTTAAGGGTACTTTTCCAACACCAACGCACCAACATCATATTAGAACACCTTGGGAAAGAGTATATAACACAGCAGACGGTTGGTCATATCCAGATGCACTTACATTCCGTTGGAGAATGGAACCAGATAAATATCATGCATACGGTGCGGATTCTGTTCAAACAATTCTTCAGAAAAATTCAGGTAGTAGAGTTGATTGGTTTGTTACTGCAACACATGATGGTACAGATCCAGAAAAAGGAAGTTTAACTTTCCACATGAAAGGTGAAGATGTTACTACATCGGGTAGTTGGTCAAAAGTATCAGCAGGATTCAACCATAGTTCTGCAATTAAAACAGATGGAACTTTATGGGCTTGGGGATTAAATTTAAGTGGACAACTAGGTGATAACTCTACTATAAATAAATTGAGTCCAGTTCAAATTGGTTCTTCATCTGATTGGTATTATGTTACCACCGGTGATTATTATACATTAGCAATTAAAACAGATGGTACACTTTGGGGTTGGGGAGCACAGACTTATGGCGAACTTGGAAATAATTCTACTACAACTACATCAAGTCCAATTCAAATTGGTACTGGATCTAATTGGTCAAAAGTAGAAGGTGGAAATAACCATGTATTCGCTATTAAAACTGACGGTACACTTTGGAGTTGGGGCTTTAATGGAAATGGTGAATTGGGCGAT
>Ga0208975_1001293_pt1 | contig 10753 bp, 18 predicted proteins | sample GreLakmeER78MSRF_FD_187700 | JGI IMG/M metagenome (GOLD analysis project Ga0208975, IMG submission 187700) | Freshwater lentic microbial communities from great Laurentian Lakes, MI, USA - Great Lakes metaG ER78MSRF (SPAdes) | ecosystem: Environmental > Aquatic > Freshwater > Lake | place: Great... | reverse complement strand
CGTCAAGGTAAATACTGGAAACATATATAAAAATGGTTCAACCAAATTACATTGCAGTCTGCACCCCAGCGCGTGACATGGTCCACGCAAACTACACGTTTTGTATGGTCAACATGGTCACGTACCACACACTGAACACCACAGACGCAATTTCCTTAAAGATCATGCAGGGTACGTTGATCCAAAACCAACGAGCAGACCTTTGCCTTGACGCGATGCGCGAGAACTGCACCCACATCCTGTTCGTTGACTCGGACATGACATTCCCGCAGGACATGATTGAGAGGCTGCTAAAGCACGACCTTGACATCGTGGCAACCAACTGCGCACGTCGCAGAATGCCTACAGGCCCAACGGCTCAGAATTACGGTCCTAACGGAGAGCGCGATTTGGTCTACACAATGCCTGAATCTACAGGCATAGAGGAAGTTGGCAGCATTGGGATGGGCGTGATGCTCATCAAGCGCAACGTCTTTGAGGCGTTGACAGAGCCTTGGTTTGAGACTCCTTGGCGCACCGATAAGCGTGGCTACATCGGTGAGGATATTTTCTTCTGCCGCAAGGCACAGGCCGCAGGGTTTAAGATATGGATTGACCACGATGTGTCTAAAGAAATTGGACATATCGGGACGTTTGAATTCAAGCACGACCACACATGGGTCATGCGTGACCTTGAGGAAAAGGAAAAGGCTACCTAATGGCTCTCTCGACATACACAGAACTCAAGGCATCACTAGCGGACTGGCTTGTCCGTGCCGACCTGACGGCTGCAATTCCTGACTTCATCTCGCTGTCAGAGGCTCAGATCGAACGCAACCTGCGCACACGTCAGATGATTGTTCGCGCCGATGCGCTTATCAATACCGAGTACAGCGCAGTCCCTGAAAACTTCTTAGAGACAAGGTCTTTTAAGTTAAACACAAACCCAGTCACTCCAATGCAGTTTGAGACAATAGACTCATTGGACATATTGGCATCACGCACAAACGCAGCAGGAAAGCCAGCCTATTTCAGCATTGTTGGGAATCAGATTCGCGTTGTCCCAGCCCCTGATACATCGTATACAGGCGAACTAACCTACTACTCAAAGTTGTATAAGTTATCAAGTTCCAATGAAACTAACTGGCTATTGACATCATCCCCTGACATCTACCTGTACGGTTCACTCCTACAGGCCGCGCCTTACCTTCAGGACGATGCGCGTATCTCTGTCTGGTCTGCCTTGTACTTGGCTGGGATAGAGCAACTGCAACTCGCAGATGACAGAAGCACAACATCGGGCGGCTCTCTGACTGCACGAGCAAGAACACTGGGATAAAAATGCTAATCACAACGACCAAAGGCGAAATTGATGACTCCCTACTTGAGAAAAAAGAAGGGATAATTGACACCGAGAACGAGACAACTCGGTGGGTCGAGTACTGGCAGAACAATGAACTTGTTCACCGTTCCGTTGATATGACTTTGAAACGCAACGTAGCAACACTAGCCGTTGCCCAAACTTTAGGATAATCATGGCAAATACTCAGGCAATGTGTACCTCGTTCAAGGGCGAATTGTTGGTCGGCCATCACAATTTTGGTACAGGCGTTATCCGCGCCGCCACGACTGCCGACTCATTCAAAGCAGCCTTATACCTGGCATCTGCCACCGTCAATGCAGCCACAACAGCCTACTCAGCCTCTGACGAGGTATCAGGTACTGGCTACACGGCTGGAGGTGTCGCTGTGACGTTTGGCACACCCCCAAGCACAAGCGGAACAACAGCGTTTGTCACCCCCAGCGCAAGCATTTCTTATTCTGCTGTGACCCTCGCCACAGCCTTTGATTGCGTCTTGATCTACAACTCAACCCAATCCAACAAGGCAGTCAGCGTTCATACCTTTGGCTCTCAGACCGTCACGGCTGGCACGTTCACCCTGACCATGCCAACAAACGACGCAAGCACCGGCCTGATTCGGCTGGCTTAACACGGGAGCAGCGGCATGGCTGCTTACGGCACAGGCTATTACGGCAAGGGAGCCTATGGCATAGGCAATGTTGTCATCAGCGGCAACTCGTCTACTTCTGCCGTTGGTACGCTGCTAACCAACAGATCGGTTCAAGAGGACGGGACGATTGCCACAGGCAATGTCGGCACGATCAGCATGGTTGTGTCTATTGCCATCACAGGCAATGCCATTACCTGTGCAATTGGCACTTTATCCCCATCACAATCCAAAGCCATTACAGGCAACTCCTCAACTCTGTCTGTTGGCAGTGTTCAGGAAGTATTGACCATTGGCGCAACTGGTAATGCGTCAACAACCTCTGTTGGTTCAGTTGCAACTAGCAGACTGCGAGCAGTTACAGGAAACTCTGCCACCGGTGCTGTTGGCACAATGCTTGCCGAGGTCATCTCGTTCCAGGCTATTACTGGGGTAGATGGAACTGGTTCCGTAGGCTCTGCCACAAATAGCGTATCTATTGCGATAATTGGCGTACAGACTGCTTGCTCCGTAGGAACATTGATTGGATTCGGATGGGGAGCAGTTCCTGATACGTCAGAGACTTGGTCGCCAATTTCTGATACGTCAGAGACATGGACTGTAGTTGCTGATACATCAGGAAGCTGGACTCCAGTGCCTGATACGTCAGAGACATGGACTGCTGTTGCAGATAATTCAACAACGTGGCAAGAGGCCGCATAAGAGGTGAAAAATGGCTGATACAACGACGACAAACCTATTACTTACCAAGCCTGAAGTTGGGGCCAGTACTGATACGTGGGGAACCAAGATCAATACCGACCTGGACTCTGTGGACGCAATCTTTACTGCGAATGGAACAGGAACATCGGTTGGTCTTAATGTTGGATCAGGTAAGACAATCACGCTTGGTGGTACAACAAAATTTGCCGGTTCTACTTCAGGAACAACCACAGTGCAAGCAACTGCCGTGGCTGGAACTACCACTCTTACGCTTCCGGCATTAACCGCAACCGTGGCAATAGATGGCCCTGCGTTTAGTGCGTACATTGCCGCTAATCAAACCGCAACTGGTTCAGTACAAATTATTACTTACAACACAGAGGTATATGACACTGCTTCTTGTTTTAACAACACTGGAAGCACTGTGGGTGGAATACCTGCGTATTCTTTTCTTCCAAACGTAGCTGGGTACTACCAAGTAAACCATACGTTACTAGCTTTTGACACTGTAAGCGGCTCAAGCTATTTAAACTATATCTATAAAAATGGTAGTTCATACACACTAACAGCTTTGCCAATTGACACAGGTAGTTCCACAGCAGGTACAACTACCTCTCAAGTTATTTATTTAAACGGCACAACAGATAGCATCCAAGCCTACGGCAGATTTGCTGGAACAGCCCCTGTTTTCTTTGGTGGTGCTACTGCGTCTTATTTTTCAGCCGCATTAGTAAGGGGCGCATAACATGACACTCTACAAAAAAATTAACTTGTTATACCCAGAATTGCAAATTTCTGATTTTGACCCTGCTAATGGGACTATCTTTTTGCAAAACGATGGTAATGGTGACTACATAAAAGAGTGGAACCATCCAACACTAGCACGACCAACGCAAGCGCAATTAGCATGAACCAGTCCGAACGCGCTGAACTTATTGCCGACATTGCTGCGGCGATCAAGGCATCGTCCAACTTATCTGACGATGAGGTGCGTTGGGTCAAACTTGCCATTGAAAAGCAGGAGCAGTCAATTAAACTGCGACAGGCCATCATTGAGAAGACATTGGGAGGTTTGGTGTGGGCTGCATTGATTGGGCTTGGCTACCTTTTATTTGACTTCGCAAAGAACCACGGATTCAAGTGATAGATGCAATTGCTTCAGCACAGATACCTTGGCCCAACACGGAACAAAAAATCGTGCTGGTGTGCCGTGTCGTGCTGCCGCAAGAAAAGTATGGAGCCAATGAATTTTTAGATAAGGACGGTAGAGTCTGTCGGTGGGTGCTGGAGGTCAAAAATGAATCAAGAATACCTTAAGTCTTTATTTACTTATGACAGAGAAACTGGTGATTTTCGATGGAAAGTTGCCCGTGGAAGAAATGTAAAAGTTGGTCAGTTAGCGGGAGGTTTGAATGGGCATGGTTATTTTGTAGTAAAAATAGATGGGAAAAGTCATTTAGTTCATAGGTTAATTTGGTTGTATGAAACTGGAGAAATGCCCAAAATTTACATTGACCACATGAACCGAGTAAGGAATGACAACCGTTTTTGTAATTTGAGAGAAGTAGGTTACTCTGAAAATTGTCAAAATATAAGCACTCCAAAGCACAATACAAGCGGACACATTGGCGTGTCTTGGTATAAAAGAGACGAATGCTGGAATGTTTACATAAAAGTAGACAAAAAAAACAAATGGTTAGGTCGTTATAAATTTATTGATGATGCAATAAAGGCTAGAAAAAATGGGGAGGCTGCTTACTACAATTTGCCAAAGCAAGAAGTAGCATCATGGACCCACTAACGGCTTTTGCAGTTGCCCAAGGAGCCATCAAAGGCATCCAAGCCGCCATCAAGATGGGCAAGGATGTCCAAGGCATCACGAATGACGTGATGAAGTTCTTCGACGCAAAGGACAAGGTTGCAAAGGAAGCAGTTAAGGACCCAAAGAAGAAATACAGTTCAGACACAAGCCAGGCGATGTCAACCGTCATGCAACTGCATGAATTGAACAAGGCCGAGGAAGAGTTGAAGTGGCACTTTATTAACCAAGGCCACAGTCAGCTTTGGAGTCAGATTCTGCTGGAGCGTAATGCAATTGTGCAGCGCAGACGAACGCAAGAAATACTAGATGCTAGGGCGGCTAAAAACCGCAAGCAAGAGATTGACGAAGCCATCACGATGGCGCTTTGCATACTGGTTGCAGCAGCTATATTTACGCTGGTGGCTTGGGGTGTAATCGCAATGAAAGGTAAGCTATGAGCGAAGGAACTTTAAATGCCAATTCAACCCTCGACAAAGTTCTTGGATATGTGGATTCGCCATTTAAACTCGCCGCCATCCTTATCATGGGCGTAGTTGCCTTCAGTGGGTACTTTGTGTACACAAATCAAGATTTGCTAATAGGTGCTTACAAGGAATCCAAGAAGATACCCAGCATTGCCGAGGACAGGGTTGAGGATGCGTCTGCCCACTTGTTCAAGACCACTAACGCCACTATCGTTGCGGTGTTTAAAGTCAACCCAATGTTTGGCACTAGGGTGCTGTACCGAGCCTACGCCAAGGACGGCAGAGACAAAACCAATGACGGGCTGGATGTAGGACTGTTTACAAACAACGCAGCCAATAATGCCGATGTAGTTAAATTGATGGCAAACGAAATCCCTTGCGGTGAGTACCGAACGGCGCAGTCTGAGATGGGTATTTGGTACATCAACAAGGGCGTTACCTATACTTGCAGAATCAGTGTTCCACCAGAGCCTGGGCGGTTTGTGGGACAGATAACCGTAGGGTGGGAGACAGAACCCGAAAACTTAGAATCAGCACGAACCATGCTGAGTATTGCCGCAACCATGCTTTCAAGGAGTAAACAATAATGTTTGACATTTCAGGACTGCTGCAAGTGGGCGGCAAAATCATTGACAAACTCATCCCCGACCCAGAGGCCAAGGCACGGGCGCAACTGGAACTTGCTACGCTTGCCCAAAACGGAAAACTGGCTGAGATGGCAAACGAGGCAGAACTCTTCAAAGCCGAGCAGCAAAACACCACAGACCGCTGGACTGCTGATATGTCATCCGACTCGTGGCTGTCTAAAAATGTGCGCCCAATGACCTTGGTATATATCCTGACTGCTTACCTTACGCTTGCCATCCTTGACGGTCTTGGCTTTAAGATTTCCGAGTCTTACGTCACGCTGCTTGGGCAGTGGGGGATGCTTGTGATGGGTGCGTACTTTGGCGGTAGAACACTTGAGAAACTAGCCGACATGAAAGGTAAAAAATGAGCCATCTAAGCAAACACTTCACCCTTGACGAGTTAACCGTAACAGACCACCGTGAGTTTGACAACTCTCCAACGCAGGTGGAAATCAGCAACCTGCAACGCTTGGCGCAATTGCTGGAACAGGTCAAAGAGGCTATTGGCGGCAAACCTGTGATGATTAACTCTGCCTTTCGCTGCAAGCAGGTTAATGACGCAGTGGGCAGCAAAGATTCCAGCCAGCATCGTCATGGCTGCGCGGCTGACCTCCGAGTGCCAGGTATGACCCCTGACGAAGTAGTCCGCGCTGTGATTGCTGCGGGTTTGCCGTTCGATCAGATCATCCGTGAGTTTGACCGCTGGACGCACATCAGCGTCCCGAATGTGGATGGATCCGAACCAAGAGGGGTTGCGCTTATCATTGACAAGGCTGGCACTCGTCAGTTTGAGTAATGGCTACCAACTACACAGGTCAGATCACAACACCGGCAGCACCCAACACGGGTACGCCTGGGAATGAGTACGAGCAGAGATACTTCAGCCAGACCTTTGCCAACATGGGAGGGTACTTTCAGCGCGTCACAGGCATCATTGCTGCGTTGTTCGGGCCAAGGGGAGGGAAGTACATCAACAATCCCTACGGCGCGTTTCAGGACGGTACAAATCAGACGGCGGCCAACACCACCACAGCCTACCCCGTGACGTTTGACACTACAGACTTCAGTAATGGGGTGACATTGTCAAACTCGTCAAGACTTAACGTGGCCCAGCCAGGACTCTACAACCTGCAATTCAGCATCCAAATCAAGAACACAACGAACAGTTCTCAAGATATTGACTTTTGGTTTAGGAAAAATGGCACTGACATTGCCAAATCAAATAGTAGGTTTGGTATTCCAGCAAGAAAGTCTTCCGGCGACCCATCCCACGTCATTGTTGCCCTTAATTTCTTTCAAAATCTAGCCGCCAATGACTATATGCAAATCGTTTGGAGGACAAGCGACACGGCTGTGAGCATTGAAACCTTTGCGGCAGGAACTTCCCCAACTAGACCGGCAGTCCCTTCGGTGATTGCCACGCTTTCGTTCGTCTCCAATTTGTCCACAGAAACAGCATAATCTCGTCATGGCACTCATACCACTCAAAATCCCCCCAGGCGTTTACCGTAATGGTACTGAGTACCAGGCTGCGGGACGCTGGTACGACTCAAACCTCGTGCGCTGGTACGAGAACACCCTCCGACCCATTGGTGGCTGGCGCAAGAAGTCCGCTACGCAACTTACAGGCGTATGCCGTGGCTTGCTGGCTTGGGTAACTAATGGCAATGCAAGATATGTTGCGGCAGGCACACAATCAAAACTCTACGCAATGGATCAAAATAATGTCGTAAAAGACATTACTCCAACAGGTTTTACTACTGGCCGTGCAGATGCCGTCAGCGGAACAGGTTACGGCTACAACACCTATGGCTCCTTCTCCTACGGAGTCGCACGTCCTGACATCGGCACGGTACTGCCAGCAACGACATGGAGTCTAGACACTTGGGGTGAGTACCTCGTAGCGTGTAGCGACACGGATGGAAAACTCTATGAGTGGCAGTTGGGGTTTACCACTCCCACAGTCGCGGCTGTAATCACTAACGCCCCAACAAGTTGCGCTGCCTTATTGGTGACTTCAGAGCGCATTATGTTTGCGTTGGGGGCTGGTGGGAATGGTCGCAAAGTGTCTTGGAGTGACCAAGAAGACAACACTGTATGGACTGCCGCGTCAACTAATCAGGCTGGTGACTTTGAGTTGTCCACAGTTGGCACACTGAAGGCAGGTAAACGAGTCCGAGGTGTAAACATTTTGTTTACAGACGTGGATGTACACATAGCCACTTACATTGGACTGCCATTCATCTACTCGTTTGAAAAGGCTGGATCAGGCTGCGGAGTGATCTCATCCCAATCCATTGCGGCCATTGACACTGCGGCAATGTGGATGTCTAAGTCGGGTTTTTGGCAGTACGACGGCTACGTCAAGCCAATGACCTGCGACGTCTCTGACTACGTCTTCAACAACATCAACTACAACCAGTCATCAAAGGTCTACGCTGTACACAACTCTTCGTTTGGTGAGATCACATGGTTTTACCCATCAAGCGGGTCAAATGAGAATGATTCTTACGTGACCTACAACTACCGTGAGGGTCACTGGGCTATTGGGACTATGGCTCGCACGGCTGGTACTGACAGAGGAGTATTCAAAAACCCCCTAATGGTCAGCGCAGACTCCTACATTTATGAGCATGAGGTGGGCTTCACCTATGACTCTGTCAGCCCCTACGCCCAGTCAGGACCCATTGAGATCGGTACAGGCGAGAACATCATGTCCGTCAGGTCAGTTATCCCCGACGAGCAGAGTTTGGGCGAGGTGGCTATCTCCTTCACGTCTAGGCTGTACCCAACATCGGCTGAGTCTACCTATGGACCGTTCTCGGCCAAGGCTCCTACCGATGCCAGGTTCTCAGGCCGGTCTGTAAAGATGAAGGTCACAGGCAACATATTGGATGACTGGCGCGTTGGGGTTATGCGTTTGGAGACTACAACGGCAGGTAAGCGTTAATGGAGGAGTTTTGGTCGCTGCGCAAACACATCGAAGCGGCTTTAGAATACTCAGGAGGGACACACACTATTGAGGACATTGCGGAGGGTGTGGCAAGTAACAGGTTTCAGTTTTGGCCTGGCACTAAATCCGCAGTGGTTACTGAGATCATTGTCTACCCGCGAATCAAGGACTTGCACTTCTTCCTTGCTGGCGGCGACCTAGATGAACTCAAGCAGATGCGACCATACATCGAGTCTTGGGGCAAGCAGTTGGGTTGCAGTCGAGTATCTCTTGCTGGCCGTCAGGGTTGGCAGAAGACGTTCTTAAAGGATGAGGGTTACGAACCTAAGTGGTTCATTTTAAGCAAGGAATTATCATGAGTTTAGGTGGCCAATCAGATATTTACGCTGCACAAGGCGGTATCCCATCAATATTTAATAGACTAGCCGCTGGTGATGCGTCAGGTGGAATCCCTGTCGATAACAGTAAATACGCGCAGATCATGGAGTTGATGCGCCGACGCAATGCCATGACACCACAGTCTTACACGGGTGGTTATGGTTCATTTGCAGCAACACCTGCGTCATCTGGATCATCAAGCGCATACGATGAGATTCTTCGCCTACAGGCGTTAAATAATCCAAATCGTTTTCCTGCCGGTGATCGTGGAAAGACCGATGGGGAAAGCAGCAACCCAGGCTGGGATGCAATGACTGATGCTCAAAAAGCAGCTTATTACGCTGAAAACCCAACGATGGGCAAGATTACTCAGTTTGGTCAAAATCTTTTTGGATATACGACTTTAGGTTTGCTGCAAAAAGCGTTAGACCCAACTTTTGTAAGCAACCAAAGTCTTATTGCGCGAGGGATTGATCCTGCCAATCTTGGATATCTTGGCGGTATTTTAGGAAGTTCTACCACTGCCCCTACCGCTGCTGAATTTTCAGACCCATTAAGTGGCGGCTGGGGTGCGCGTGACGCTGGAGGAGGTACTACTGGTAGTGGCTTTTCAGGCTCTGGTGCTGCCGCAGGTAGTTCTACTAGTGCCGATGTTGGGGCTGTAAACAGTGCTGACGTTGGAGGTTGGGGTGGCCGTGATGCTGGCGGTGGTACTGAAGGCGGTGGTCCTGCGTCGGGTGCTGGTGGCGGTGACGGAGGTCGTGATGCTGGAGGTGATACTGGCGGTGGCCCTGCATCGGGTGCTGGTGGAGGCGACGGTGGCCGTGACGCTGGAGGTGACGGTGGAGGTGACGGTGGCTGGTACAAAGGCGGCAAAGTCACAATGAATCGCCTACGTGGTCCAAACCCAATGGGTCCAGACGATGGCTACGGTGGATTGGATAATGGCGAGTTCGTCATCAACGCAAAGTCCGTTGGCAAGTACGGCATTGAGTTGATGAATGCCATCAACGCAGGCAAGATTTCAAAGGGCAAACTTCGCGGTTTGCTCGAAGCATAGGAGATACAAAATGTCAAAAGGCGGTTCCACAACATCAACCCAAGCCATCGACCCGCAGCTAAAGGCTGCGTACCTTGAGAACTTGGGTCAGGCTAAGTCAGTCGCTACCGCACTCCCTGTACGGCAGTTTGCTGGCTTTAACCCAATGTACACGGCGGGTGAGGAGCAGATCGTTAATCAGTCCTTGACCCCGTTCACGGGTCAGGACATCAACGCCTTCATGAACCCGTACCAGCAAGACGTTATTGATCGCAGCCTGGGCGACATTGAGTCAAGCCGTCAGATGGCAGACCTCAGAGATCGTCAGGCCGCTACACAAGCGAAGGCGTTTGGTGGCACACGTCAGGGCGTGCAAGCCTCTCTCACTAACGCTGCTGCTCTCAAGCAGGCCGCTGACCTTTCGGCAAATATGCGTCAGCAAGGTTACGGACAGGCTGCAAACTTGGCGCAGTACGCTAGGGGTCAGAACATCCAAGGTGGTCAGAACGTATTGGCTTTGGGTGGTGCGCGTCAGCAGTTGGAGCAGCAGCAGTTGGATGCACTGCGCAACATCGGTGTGGAGAAGTTGGGTGTCGCTACCGGCGCATTGGGCGGCAACATCCCGAACCTCGGTATGTCTAGCACTACGCCTTACTCCCGCAATGTGGCATCAGGCGCATTGGGCGGTGCATTGGCTGGTGGCCAAATGTTTGGACCCGTTGGTGCTGGCATCGGCGGTCTTCTTGGTCTTTTCGCTTGAGGTGAATCATGGCAACTT
>Ga0208975_1001292_pt1 | contig 10754 bp, 15 predicted proteins | sample GreLakmeER78MSRF_FD_187700 | JGI IMG/M metagenome (GOLD analysis project Ga0208975, IMG submission 187700) | Freshwater lentic microbial communities from great Laurentian Lakes, MI, USA - Great Lakes metaG ER78MSRF (SPAdes) | ecosystem: Environmental > Aquatic > Freshwater > Lake | place: Great... | reverse complement strand
TATCGAAGCTTCATTGACTATGATGTCTTTACCTTCTTGCGTAATGTTTACTTTAATGTCTGACATATCTTTAAGTTGTTGATGATGTTGTTGTGAAATACAAATCTGCTTCTGCCTTGCGCCTTCTTGTTAACCCTTTCTCAAATGATGAACCCTTATTAACCCACTTCATAAACTCCGTACGGATCGTGGCATCTGATGGATTAGCGTTTACTTTCTTGAGTAGCGTTGACTTGTCAAGATTGCCTAACCCAAGATTATAACTGAATGATACTAACGCATCGAACATTCCTTGCGTCACCGATGCGCCAACTCGCTTATTCACTCCATACTCAAAGCTAAGCAATATCGTAGCGAATAACTCATCAGCACGTTGCTGAGTAAGTACATCACCTTTCTTAACTCTGATGCCGTTCTCGTATTGCGTATTGCCCCAACCGATTGTCCAAATAGCCTTACTATCTTGATACGCTTGTAGACGGCAAGATTCAAAGGTTTGGATTAGTTTAATTCCATTTTGTGATACTTTCATTTACGGATTGTTTTAACTTTTCTACCTAAATGTTCCTGATACAAATCACCTTCCTTAAAGTCTTTGATTTGCTCAATGATACACTCCATCACTTTAGCTGACCTATCCATCATAAAAGATTGTCTATCAATGCTACGAGTATTTGTTTCAATGATGCTATACATCTTAACTCTATCTTCTTCCATAATACGCTTCACTTCCGCACGAAGTACATCAAGTTCGTTCATCGTTCGTTCGGTAAACTTATCGTATCTCTTCCATAGTATGTAACCACAAAATGCCAACACGCCTACAAGTGCGCTTTGCTTTAACATCTCTTCTATCAGTTTTGTTTCCATTGCTTTATATCAACTTTAGCTTTTATTTTATTATTCAAGGTTAGGTGTTCCATCAATCCAAAGACCATCTCCGCTTTACTTTCCACATCATCTCCAAGTATGGCATCGGCTTCGATATAAGCAATGTATAACTGCTTCAAATCTTCGTAAGTGCCAGTCCAAGTGAGGGTGATTAGGTTCATTGGTTATTGTCCGCTTTGTTTAATTTTGTTATACTCCTCAACATAAATATTCTTAACTTCAGTAGGTGTCAAAGGTCTATTGTAAAGTTCAACAAATTTGATGTAACTATTTCCTGCAAAAGCAGTAGCACCCCTACCAATAGCAAATGTTGAATTTGCAGGATTTAATAAAGTAGTAGGTATAGTTCCTGTCATTGTGCCACCTACATCAACTCCGTTAACGTACAATTTTATTCGATTTGATGCTGTTGCTTGTGTGCCATCATAAACACCTACAAAGTGCCTCCATACACCAGAAGTTGTAAGTGATGCGTCAGTTCTAAATAAGCCTGTGATAGTCGTCGGCGGTGCAATAACTACCATCTGAAAACCTGATGCTGTATTTTGTACATTCCAAATACCAAGAATTGCTGATACGTCATAAGTTCCAACAAAACAAGGTGATGTAGTCGTATTCCTTTTACCCCAAAATGATAGTGTAAACTTATTTGTAAGAGACTTTACCGCTAATTGATTACTTGCCGTATATGCAGATGAAGTGCCATTACAATATGCCGAAGCGTTGACAATAAATGGATTTCCTTGACCTACCAACTTATCACCTCCTTTCATATCAAGTAATACATTACCTGTTTGTTGTGTCATAGGATAATAAGCTACAAGCGAAGAACGATTAAGCATAGATACTCCAAACGAACTCAACACCACCGCTAATAATATTACTGCAAATCCCCTTATCATAACGAATTTATTTGAGGTGAAAGTTGCCAAATATTGTCAATGTATGATTCGCCAAGTGTTGAATCATAAACTTCTAAATTAGCAACGAAAATAGCAATCTTTGATGTTAAATCATTAAACCTATTAACCAAAGTTGTTCTAATTTGATTCTTCGTTGTTGTTGGTGTAATTGATTCTTCTTGCACAATGTAAGCATATTTTTTACCTGCAATAGAATCTATCCTTGAAATATTATATTTGTTCGCATAAGACATTACAATTCTATCACATTGAGCAGAACTTCCAAGTGGATTGGGAATGGCTATACGGTAACCTGCCCTTACAACACAATATCCTTGAGATTGATATCTATCAATTGACAATACTCTAATTGTCTCAACTTGACTAAATGATGTAAATGAAGCCAACATCAAGGCTATGAATAATAGTTTTTTCATTATCGTTGTACTTTGTTTATAGGTGAATAATTGACTACGTTACCACTTGCAGATACGGCTGCACCCGAAAAATTTACTATGATGATACTAAACCCATCAGGCATTACATTACCGAAAGCATTACTTAGTAAAAAGTTATCTTGACAAACTTGATTCTGAGTAGTATAACTCAATACACCAAGCAATCGTAAGTTATTAGGTGATGCAATTGTACTTGCCCCTTGTGCGCCTGTTGGTAATGTAGTTGTACCTTGTGATGCTGCATACCAGTTCGTTCCATCAAAATAAAATGGACAAATATATACAAAAATTGCCTTGTCACTTGCGGGTGCTGTGTTTTGCATCGTTAGTTTAACATTAATCTTGTAATCAACTGCTTTGCGAACATTGTTACGAACCGAATCCGATTGCCATCCAACCGTTGCACTTGAAGCAAGACTATTCAAATTTGTAACTGTCATACTTGTTGCTGACCACGTTGAATCATAAATAGTTGTTGCACCTGCGGTAGCGGTTATAGTTCCTGAGATAGCCACCGTATCCGTTGATGCTTTAAGTCTTGTGAATGTAACAGGATGACTATTGACAGTTACTCCAGTTCCAAGCCGTGTGTATATGCTGTCTAATTTCAACTTACTTGGTGACAAATAATTAGTACTTTGGTCTAAAATTTCTGCATAAATAGCACTTGATGTACTTTCAGTTGACGCATTTGTTGGAAGCGATATTGTACCGCTCACATTATTCACATTCCAAGTACCTGACTGAGTAGCTTCAACAGTTAATGCGCCTGATGGGTTAACTTTTACATCGTGATATCCACCACCACCGCCTGTTGACAAGCCGTGCATAACTGCATTCACAACTAATCCTGTATCTGCCGATACTAATTGTGTGAGTAATGCTTTCTTAGTCACACCTGATATGGTTGTGTTAACATTACCTGATAATGATACAGGTTGTGTAGCAGGAAAGTTGCTTACTTGTATTGTACCTCTTTGCGTAGCACTATCCAATGTTGTAGTAACACCTGTACCTAACTTGGCAAGGTTAACCGAATCTTGATACATACGTGTGTATATGCTATCTGTCTTTAGTTTTAATGCTTGTAGATAGATTTCTAATTGTTGTTTAGTTTCAAAAGTATATAAACTAATATCTTCCAATGTACTTTGCGTTGCACTTGGAATAGATGATATCCAAACACCGCTACCAAGCCGTGTGTATATGCTATCTGTCTTCAACTTCATAGCCGTTTGGATGTTCACCAATGCGGTATCGTGTACCTTCATTGATGCACCGATTCGTTGAATCTCACCGATTACATTGCTATTATTTACCGCACGAATAACACCTCCGTATTGTGCTTGTGCGTTGATTGTGAGCAGACATACTGCTATGATTGTTATTAGTTTTTTCATATTTTTTAACCTCTTAATACTCTTATTTTACCATTTGCAAATCTGAACTCGCAATCTTCTTGCTTGTATATTGTTGTCGCTATTCTTTCATCAGCGTAATATGCCGTTGAGCCACTTAGACTAACTACATAACTTATATCTCTATTGATAAACATACAAGTATCATTCTCGGTAGTTAGATGGTCTAAGTTAAAGTTGATGTCACTAATAAGCGTTCCATTTTCTAAGATATAACACTTACCATCTTCGGCAGTCAATACACCTCCAACAATCATTCCAAGTGTAACAACTACGTTTGTCAAACCTCCACTTGCACCACCTCCATCTTGACCTTTAATATTCGCTACAAGTACCCAAGTGCCGTCAACTTTGTTGTATACATCTCCGTTAGTATCGTTGAGATAATAATCTCCATTCTTTCCTTGACCTACTTTTGGCAAACCAATGTCATTATACCAAACGGATGGACCATAGCTATAAATAGGTACAATACCACCACCTGCAACTGCATAAGTTGGTACAACATCATCATCAATAGTGCCTACAAATATTTCTTCTTCCATTGATAATATAGGCGCATCGATTGTATCAACAATGTACCCCATTGCAGGGTCAAGTTCAGTACTCATCAAGTCTACAAAATGCGAAGAATATTCAAGCACAACCAAATAACGATTGCTTTGCGTATAATCTAACTCACGACCGCTTTGATACATCGGTGAGCAATTCAATGGTTTAAAGTTTTGTAATGCACGATGCACCGAATCTTTTAAATCAAGCAACGATAATTCAAGGTCAATATTACCTTCCGAGTTGTATTGCTCTTGCTCTATCATAACTCTAAAAGTTACCTCATAAGATAACGCATTGTTACCAATAGGAAGTCCTGTTGATAATATCGTCTCAAGAAAACAAGCAGGTTTAGCATAAACAATCATATCGGGTTGCTCATCTCGTTGATCTGCCCATATCATCACGTTCAAACCAACAACATTACCATCTTGATTAGTACATTGCACCGATTCAAGTTTAGTTACTACCGATTTGATTGCTTCTTTGATTCCCATTATGCGGTTGCGTATTTAAGTTCATTTTCTCCTGCTGTGATTGAATAATTTTGTACCAATGATTGATTGGTTTGAACATTGACCAAGTTCTCATCAAATAAGAATACTTGACCTTGTACTGGGTTCGTGTTCACTCCTTCGTGATTATTGTCATCCATTAATTTGCCTAATAAATTCAACGTGCCGTATGTGTTTAGGCATACATCATATATCGTACTATTTGATATGGCTATAAATTGCGTCATATAGTTACATTTGGATTGATTATCAATGTTCCATCAGCAGAATAACTCACTAAAGGATTGTTACAAATATATAAATCTTTTTGCAATTCGATGATAGTTTTCCTTGCGACATCACTTTCCATTCCTTGTGAATTTAGATACATTCCAATACTCACTCCATCATTCGGATATTCCTTGCATTCACCTTGTCGAAGTTCGATTGTATCTTCAATATGTTGTATATCTGATTCACTCCAAGATATGTCATTATTGGAGTTTATATAATCTTTGTCTATTCCTATATCGTATCGTGGTTGCATTAGCCTTGTGTTATATTTGTGTTCTCTAAATCGGACGCTTGTGTGTTTGTGATAACACCTGTTTCTTGGTCAGGTGGTAGTACTGGCAATGTTGTTGCCGCAGGTGATGGCATCAAGCCTGTATCAATATACGGATGCGTATGTGCATTATACTTTTGCGCTAAGTCCTTAACAAAGTCTTCCAAGTTATTTAACTGCGTTACTAAGTCATCCACCTTTACAAGTCCTTTCAAGTCACCGCCTAACATCGTGATACTATCAACTCCTGAATATTTTGCAACGAATGGTGCGGTGTATTCCGACATCATTACAACTATCGTACTACCAATAGTTGGCTTCATCAATAACCCATCATCGGAAGATGCCATCAATCGAACAGTTAAGGTATTGGCAGACTTACCGCCTATCATTGTCACCTCGCACGTTCTGTCCGTCATTGATACGCTATTGACCTCAGCATCAAACATTCTCACCTTATCCGTAAGGTGTGTGTTCGTTATCATTCGTATAGCTGTTGCAATATCTCCCATTATCCTATCTTGTAGTGTAGTTTAATTGTTTGTCGAAGTCCTGATGTACCGCCTGAATACGTTACTCCTTTTACTTTATACAATCCATCTTGTTCAGGTTGCTTTGGGTTCTTGATACGCACATTATCTCCGTATCGCACGAATGGTATTCCGAACGCTTCAAACGATCCAGTTAACCCATCGTAACGCATTAGTTCAAGTTGCTTTGTTGCACCTTTTATCAAGTCCGCTTCCGTCTTTGCCGATGGGTCAAAAAAAGTAGTACGTTCACCTTCCGTATTATCAGGTGTATGTTCACCTGCCTTAATACTTGTCGAAGTTATATCACCATTCTTTAAAGTAACAAGCACTTCAATTCGTTCTTTCTTTAACTTCTTTGAACCATCTTTATTAGTTCCATTATCTTTCTGAATAGTGTTGTATGCTCGTGTTGATACAACTACATCTTCCTTGCGTTGGAACTCCAATTCTTGACCATCGGCAGGAACATTTCCTTGCTGACCATTCATTATGAATATCTGTTCTTGTGCCTCTGCCGTGTTATACTCCATTACTCCACATCGCAACTCATTACCACGCATATAAGTTGTTAAGCCGAATAGCTTATGCAATCTTTCTAAGAACTGCGCACCTGTTTCGTTTTCAACTATGATAGTTCCAACTGTTGTTGATGATTCTTGATTAACTACTATTGGGTCTGCGGTCGGATGCTTGTCTGCGACTTGTGATGCTATATCTTTAAGAATAAATTCGATAGTATCAGTCGCCTTATATGTCTTGTTAGTAAGTGCCGTTTGCTTCAGTAACCACATATTATCCTCAACATCAAAAGTGATTGGAATCTTTGCGTATACTCGTGTAATATATCCGTCTAATATCTGCGAAGTTTCATCCACCCATCCCCAAGTAAGTGATGGCTTCTTGTATCTATACCCAGCAGTAAGTGTTATCTTATCACCACGCATAATAAGTGGCTCGGAATTGAACCCACCGATATTTACCTTTGAACCATTTAACGGATTTAAAAAATTACCCTCATCCTTATAATACAAGTTTTTAGGTATGCTTATAGTTCCCTTACTTGACATCTCCTTCCACGTTGATTCGTAACTATACGATTCCAAAAAGTCAAGCCTTATCACCTTGTTATGATTCGGATATGCCTTTGATGGCATCTGCTTGATGGTTATATAATTGAGTACGTTATACACTTGCTATACGGAGTTGATTAGCGTATTCAGATATGCAATTTATTGAAAAAGTTTGATACGATATACCACCTGCTTGTTGTGGCAAATCATAACTCTCTATCACCACATCGGTAATGCCAAGTTGATTCAAATAAGGACACACCACACCAATAGATATAGGTGCGTCTAACATTGCCTTTAAATCAAGTCTATCTTGTATTGGCTCAACATTATTAGTACTTGTTATTGTACCAACTATTGAGATGGCATAATCGTCAAGACCTATGTATTCTTTAACCGAACCATCTCTACCTTGAATCTGCGTCTTGATAATTTGCTTTGCTTGTGATACACTTATCAATGCTGACTTTAATACGATATCAGGAAATGATTTTGTTTGTCCATCTATTGAAGTTGGATAACTACTTCCGTTAAACTTGATGACCGTTGGTGCGTTGTTTAGTATCATTATTGTCCTGCCGTATGAAGTGATGAATTAATGGAGTTTAACAACGCATCTGCGACCATATCTTTAACCCTATTTGCACCTTCCTTGATGTTAGTAGTGTTGATGGTAAACTCTTTTATAATATCGTTTATTTGCATATTGATAGTAACTGATTTACTACCAGTTGCTTTGTCCGTCTTTGGTGGTGTTGCCCCTGTTGCTTTAGCACCTGCACCTGCCGTTGATTTAGCTGTTGTCAATGCAGGTTTAACTGAACCAAATGATTGTGCAGCACTAATGCCTGATTGATATTCTGATACTTTACCCCTCAGTTTATCTATGCCTTCTTGCATATCTTTTGCTGCGGATGAGTAACCTTGTTCTTTTAAAAATTGCTGCCTTGATAATGCTTTCTCTAAATCAGATTCACTTTGCTTTAAATCTTGTTGCTCTAATTTGATATAACTTTCAGATAATTGTTTACGCAATGCAAGTTCATTACCTCCTGCTTTTACCTTTCTTTTAAGGTCTTCTTCAAGCGCACTTGTTGTACTACTTGCGTGTCTCTTTGCATTGTCTTGTTGCATCTGTAATGCTCGTTCACTTGCTTGAGACACATCATACCAAACTGCTGCAAGGGCAGCTACCGCAATAACAAGTAACCCAACTGGTCCAAGTAATGCAGTTGTAGCAACTGCCGCCTCACCCTCTGCTATTGCTGCTGCCGTTGTAGCAACAGTGAACCCTTCAATAAATGGTACAACAGTCACCATTGCCGTTGCGAATATGCCAATACCGAAGGCAAGGTCGGTAATTAATCTTTTGTTTTCTTTTACCCAATTAACCGCACTACTCAAACCTTCAATCATTGATTGTAACGCAGGTTTCAAATCGATTATCAATGCCATAACCATACCACCTATCTCTTCACGGACATTATTAAACTCATTTTTAAGTACAACCATCGGACCAGTACCTACTTGTGATGCCGCTAATGCTGAACCACCAAACTCTGTTTGTAATTCTTGTAAAATTAACTTCTGTGCTCCTGCAACATCATTCATTGCAACCATACTTTTGATAGTCGCTTTCTGTGATTCGGTAAATGATACACCTGCTCTTGATAATGCGGATATACCCTTAATAGGGTCATTCAATGCCTTACCGACTTGAAGTGTAGTGCCTTGTAAATCTCCTCCTAACTTTGTTGACATATCAACAATCGCAGGAATAGCATCCATATAGATGGTATCTTTTACCTTCGTGAATGTTGCAAGTAAAGATTGAGAACTCGTGATGGCATCATCGTCAAATAATGACTTCTTCATCAACGCATCGGCTTGTTTATCCAATGCTTCACGATTCAAGTTAGCTGCATTAGCCGTACTTCTTAATGATGCGTCCAATTGAGCCGATGCTTGAGCCGATTCGTTGAACATATCAACACTCTTGTTGATGAATGCCAAGCCTTCGTAAACACCAAAGAATCCGAGTGCAGTAGTCTTAACTTTATCAAATGCTGAATCCAACGCACGAGTAGAACCTATTGCACCATTTATCCCCGATTGGAAGCCGTCCGATTTAAGTCCTAATATGTATTCTACTATGTTTGCCATTACTCAAATTTAACTTGATGTGCTACTTCTAAAAACCACTTTGCTCTACAATACTCCTTTGCAAATTCGTCATCTGATAATGCCTCAGGGTCTAAATGACAACAACACCGAATATACGCAGCCATACGGTGTATATCTTCGGTGTCGTTGTTAATTTTGTATTCGCTTAGTTTTTTTTAAAGCGATTTGTTACGATGGTAATAACACCAAGACAATGTTGAACTACACCTAATTTATACGGCTCACAATCATACGTTTCGCCATAAGTCAATGGATGCGATTCTTCTTTGATTTGGTATATCAACCGAAGCTCCTCTCCTGCTGCATACATATCTAACTCACTCGCTTTACCCATTAACGCTAACTTACTTACATAGTTCGGCTCTTTGATGTAGCTTACTATTCGTTCGTTAGTTTCAGGTTTAAATTGAACGCAAACGTGAACCTTGCCTACGTTATGTGCAGTTGCTAATTCGATACACTTATCTTCATAACTCTTGCGTTCTTCATCACTGATGATGTCTAATAATACTGATACTTCTTTTGCCACTTTATTTTGTTTTAATTGTTACGAATTATACTCTATCGATGCCACCAATCGCCAATGGAATGTCGAGTAATACTTTTGTATCACCTGCACTCACTGAGAATGGATTCGATTTGAAGTTAACAGCGTGAAGTGTTTCTTTACGATAGCCACCTGTCGCTGCGCCACCAAACACTATCGTTACCTCAAATGGAGGTAATGATAGAGGGTCTTTCAAAGGTGATGCGTCAATGATTCGATTCCAAACATCTTTGTAGATGCTGATTGAACCTGTATACTTCTTTTGACCAAATCCTCGTGATGTTGGATTAACACCTAATGAGTAGTTATCGTCAATAGTTTGCTCTTCCATATACTCAACTTTAGTGATGCCAATGACTGGTCCTAAGATTGGTATGATGACGGTAATATTAACACTTGAATAGTTAACTCCGTTTAGTAATGCTGTTGCCATTTTTTATGCTATTGATGGTTTAAATCCGATTGGAATAGATATGATTCGTGCAACTCCATTGATGACCAATGTTACTGCGATAGTTAGCGTTGATGTGCTTAATACATTTTGTGTTGGATTAATTGTTACTGACTTTGCAGATAACTCGTTGTCTTTAACCATTTGGTCAAGTGCAGCGTTACCAACATTCTCAAAGTATGCAATCGTGTTATCGGTGATAGTTCCGTTTGCATTGAACGTAATAGGTGAGTTCAATAATGGAGTGTAAGCCGTGTACAAGTTACGTTCCGCTTTACAGATGGTGCGGTTGTTCTCAATGTAAGCATAATCTGAGGTAGTGGCGACCGCACACGATGAATCCACCCAGAACGTACCGCTTACCCCTGTAAATTTCTTTGCCCACAAATGACGCTTAGAGAACAATGCCTCCAATGATGATTGGCTTAATGATGTCCATAATGTACCATTGCAAAATTCGACTATTTCATTCTCAACACCATCGCTGATATTGAACTTACCAACCCAAGCGATTGATTCGCTTACCTTAGCAAGTGCTACAGTACCCAATGCACATCCAATGTTTGTGATTGACTTTTTAGCACCACCTGTCAATGATGATTCAAATAAGAAATGACCCTTACCACCACCATCTTGAGATATAACCGATGTAACAAGATTAGTTGTTGCAGTAGAAAAATCAGTTACAG
>Ga0208975_1001290_pt1 | contig 10755 bp, 18 predicted proteins | sample GreLakmeER78MSRF_FD_187700 | JGI IMG/M metagenome (GOLD analysis project Ga0208975, IMG submission 187700) | Freshwater lentic microbial communities from great Laurentian Lakes, MI, USA - Great Lakes metaG ER78MSRF (SPAdes) | ecosystem: Environmental > Aquatic > Freshwater > Lake | place: Great... | reverse complement strand
CAGTTGCGGCCCTGACTTCGGCGACACGTTCAGCCGAGGCTCTGCACAATCTGTCGCAAGAGTTGGGTGTTGCGGCCGGTGAATTGCAAGTCATGCAGCAGGTGGCCGCCGAGTCTGGCGTGAGCCAGGAGCTGCTCACTACGGGCCTGCGTCGTACCGCTCGAATGGTCGGCGAGTTGGCCCAGGGCACGCCGGCTGCAGCCAAGGCGTTCGCTCAACTCGGCCTGACGATGGACGATCTGGCTGGGCTCAGCACGACCGAGCAGATGGCGTTAATTGCCGACCGCATTGCAGCCCTGCCGCCGCACATGCAGGCAGCAGCGGCCATCGACATCTTTGGCCGCAGCGGACAGGGGCTGCTCAACTTCCTGCGGCAAGGCGGGCAGGCGTTCCGCGAGATGGATCGTCTGCTCACCGACCTGGGCGTGAAGATGACCGGCCCGCAGGTTGCGGCCATCGAAGCCATGGGCGATGCGATTGGCCGGCTGGCATTGCCCATGCAGGGCTTCATCAACCAGTTCTTGGCCGGGTTGGCTCCTGCGATTACGGCAGTCTCCGAAATCCTGCTGGCATTTGCTCAGAAAACCGGCGAGCGTTTTTCATTTGCTCAAGTAATGGCGGATAGCCTGATTGCTACTATCCGCGTCATGGTTGGCGTATGGACTGTTGCATACGGTGCGTTGCAGATGTTTGCAGGTGCGTTGCTAGGCATAGGCTCCGCAGGCTCTGTGGTGTTTGGTGGACTTTCTGAAGCGGTCGGAAACTTCCTGCAATTTCTTGGCCAAGTTATTCCAGGTCTGACTGAGGTTGGAAGGGCAATTGAGTCGTTCGGCCAAGATACGCAGCGACTTGGTGACGCCCTGGCTATTGAAGCCGAAAACACGTTCATGCAAGGCGTCGGCAACTTTGAAAATCCACTACAGAACTTCGACGCCAGAATGGCCGCTGCACAGCAAGAGGCTGCGGCCACAGCGGCTGGCGCTACAGCTGCTGCCGCCACGTCTGCCGGCCAGAGCATCGGTGCCGCCATCAAGGCCGCCTCGTCTGAGCTCAACGCCATCGTTGTCGGCACGTCTGGCGGCGAGTCATACCGCAACATGCTGGCCCGTGGTGGCGACCCACGGCTGAGCGGCGCAGACGCTGCCAAGCAGACGGCCGACAACACTGAGCGGGCCGCAGACGGCATCGAGGACGTGGCGTCTGCTGTGCGTGACATTCCCGGCTTCGGCCAAGCCCAGCTGGCAATGGTGTAACCAATGGCTATTCGCACCGTCAGGCAGCTGCGTTCGTTTCAATTCACTGAAACGAAGAGCGAAAAGGGCAGCGTTCAGTACACAGGCTCGGTTGAGTTGCTTGTCATCTGCAACGCAACGCCAGATTTCGGCGCCATCAAGAACGACTCGACGCAGTGGCCGGAGTTCTACAACCGCAAGATCCCGCAGATCAACGACGAAGAGGACGTTGGCGGAATTATTTTCTATGTAACCGGCCGCGACTTTGAATATTACGACGATGAGAACGAGTTCTGCGTCAAGGTAACCGTCAAGTACGACAGCAAACCGGTCACGGACAACGACGAGCCAGACAGGACAGACGAGGAGCGGACCTGGCTCAAGATTTCTGTGCAGTCGCTGCAAGAGCGGCGGCCGGCGAGCGAGTCAAATCAGGACAACCCCAACGTACCAATCAAGCCGCCGCTGAACTCGGCCGGCGATCCCGTGGACGGCCTCGAGGAAGACACGGCCCTGCTGCGGCTGACGTTCACCAACTCCAACGCGACGGCTCCAGATTTTCCGACTCTGTTCTCCTACCTCAATACGTGCAACCAGACGGCGTTTCTGGGGGCAGAGCCGTACACGCTTCGCGTCACCGGCTACGGGGCCGACTTCGACCAGAAGAATCAAGTGTGGTCTGTGTCTGTCGAGTGGACGTACAACCCGTCAGACTGGCGTATTCGCTACTACGACGTGGGCTATCACGAGATCGTTTCCGGCGAACGTCAGGCCATCATGGACAAGGGCGGCAATCCGGTGAGCAAGCCCGTGCCGCTCAATGCCGATGGTTCTGCCAAAGCTGTCGGCGAAGACCCAGACGTGCTGACCATCAAGCCGTACGACGAAAAAGACCACACCATCATGCTCCGCACTTGCGGGCTTTTGTAGGAGATAGCCATGGCCAATGAAGTCACACTGTCGCTCTCGGTTGCCGTGTCCAACGGAAACCACAACGAGACCTTCACGGCGTCTGGCCTGAAGTTCGACCAGGCGGCCCAAGGCGTTCACGCTCAGATCGTGAGCGTTGGCACGGCCGTTGCCACGCTCTCTGTCGGTGCGATTTCTGCGGCTGGCTACGCCGGGTTCCGCAACATGAGCACCGCCACCAGCGGGACGGCGTACGTGGCCATCGGCTCCTATGACGGCACCAACATTCAGGAGTTCTGCAAGCTCGGTCGCGGGGCTGCCGCCGTTGTGCCTCTTGTGCCGACCATCACGCTGGCCGCCAAGGGCTACGGCACCACCGGGAAGATCCGCTACGTGGTCTTTCAGGAGTGAGCCGTGGCTGACACGTTTGGCTTTTCACTTACTGACGCCAAGCGTATCGGCCGGGCGGTTCGCCTGGTTGAGCGTGACGAGCCACGCCAGGACTTGAGCGGCGAGAAGGACGCGACCGTGTCGCGTGGCGTGCGGTTGCTGCTCGCCAAGCACGAAGGTACGGCCGGCTGGCCGAAGGAAACCACGGCCACCGTCACCGTCTACAACGGCGACCCGTTTGAGTCTGCCATCACGGTTGTGGCACACAACCAGTTTCTGACTTTTTCTACCACCACGCAATGCACGCAGCGGTGGGTGGCTCTCGGCAATAACGGGTGGGGCTGGTACGCGATCAACCAAGAAAAGGCGTGCACTGCCACGTGCTCAATGGATTGGGCCGGCGTTGATTTTTCGGCAATGCCCAATTTCGACGCAAACAAGATTCAACTGCTGGGGCACAACTCATCTGGGCCGTGCCTCCAGTGGTATGACATTTTGACCTGCTCTACCGCCGCATGACAGTCATATCGTTCTCTGATGGTCGGGCCGTCATGCGTGACGGGAAGGTGGGCACAGAGCAGGAGTGCTGCTGCTGCTGCGTGACGTTGTACGCAAACCCAAATATCGCTGGTGCCTACCAAGAGGATTGGGACAACTGTTTCAAGCCCGTCTGGCAAACGATCCAGGGACGATTGGCCGATGCAGGATGGACTGCGACCATCAATGAGTCACCTGGCGTTGACCCAAACGGCGACCCATTGGTTCTGGTCAGCATGACCATTGAGCCGTGCTGCGGCTTGAGTTGTGCTGACATCATTGGCAGTATTGAAGGGCCAGACGCTAACGGTGCATACAGTGTGGCAGACGGTGATGGGTGGGTTGATACGCAATCGCTTCAGTTGTTTGATAGGCCGTGCGGTTTCATTAGTTTTGGCGAAATAGTTGTTGGCGGCTGCTGCGGCTTGTTCACAACCGAGGTCGGAGCAGAAGTCGTGAAGGTGTCTTTTGCCGGTGGCGTCGGCGACGGCAACAGTGCGTGGATCCCCGTCTGCAACCCGCTGCCATGATTGCCTGCCGCCTCGCCCATCTTGAGGCCCGGTGCCGCCAGCGTGGTTACACGCTCGAGCAGGTACGGCCGTGCATCGTCCGCGAGGACGGCGACCGCCTAGTGGTGGACGAGACGCACCCGGCGTACCCGCGAGCGAAGGCGGGCCTAGGCGACATGGTGGCCGCCGGGCTCGACGCTATCGGCATCACGAAAGAACGCGTCCAGGCCGTGGCCAGCAAGGTAGGTATCAAGGACTGCGGTTGTGCCAAGCGTCAGCAGAAGTGGAACGAAGCGGGCCGAAAGATCGGCATCGGTTGACGCCCCCGCTAGTGTGGCGTGCGAAAGGACTCAGCATGGCCGGCTGGCTCATTGCACTCACGGGCGTGGTCTACGCCTACGTGGCTGCGGATCTCGCGTGGCACGGCAAGGCCGGGCTGGCGATTGCCTACGCCGGATATGCGTTTGCGAACGTGGGCCTCTACCTGGCGGCGACGAGGTGAGCCATGCCAGACGATCACAACGTCAAGATCGACGGCAAGCGGTGGCTGTTGCGTTTCACCCAGTTGAAAGGCGACGCCGCCGGCTGGACGTTCTTTGACAACGCTGCACGGCCCCGCATCCTCATTGACGAGCGTGCCCGTGGGTGGTCCCGCATCGAGACCATCCTGCACGAGATTGCCCACGCGACGCTAGGGCCGAGCATCAGCGAAGAGGCCGTCACCGAGTTGGCCAAGGTGCAGCGGCGTGTCCTTTCGATGCTCTACACCATGACCCCAAAGGAGTGAGCATGGCCAAGGTGACCTTGCTTTCAGCCGTCGAGTCTGGCGTGCGCGACCACCTCCCGTGGCAGTCTCGTCTGCCGAAGGCCGCCGTCTCTCAACTCAAGGAACTGCGTGAGCGGTACCAGACCGGGACGCTCGGGCCGAAACCATTCGTCGTGGCCCGGCTGGCGATCCAGGCCGCCAAGGCGAATGGATGGTCGATGCCTTCTGAAAAGGTGATCGCACGATGGCTAAAAAGCTAGCGGACTCGGTGGCCAACGAGATCGACGCGGCGCAGCAACTCGCAGCCGATGCAGAGTTGGCACGGTTGCGGTCTGAGGCTGCCGGGCTGCGGTCCAAGTACAAGGCGGCGTTGCAGCAGATCGACCGCGAGCGTGAGCGTGCGGACGCCTTGGCGTCGCTGCAAGGCGTGAAGCCGGTGGCCTTGACCAAAACTGTCAAGGGCCGGAAACGCACCAAGCACGACGCCACTGCGATTCTGATGCTGTCGGACGTGCACTGCGAGGAGCGGGTGCTGCCCGAGACGGTCAACGGCGAGAACGACTATTCACTAGACGTGTGCCAGCAGCGGATGGCCGAGCTCGAGGAACGATTCCTAGATTGCCTGCACCACGAGCGGAACCAGGCCGACATCCGCCGCGTGCTGGTCTGGCTGGGCGGCGACTTCATCACGGGGCACATTCACCCTGACTGCGTCGAGGTGGCCCAGTTGTCGCCTATGAACGCCACCCGGTGGATTGCCGAGCGGTTGCGTGGACTCATCGACAACGTGGCAAAGCATGCCGACGAGGTGATCGTCTGCACGAACGCTGGGAACCACGGGCGAAGCACCGAGAAAAACCGTATCGCCACGGAGCTTGAGCACTCGTGGGAACAATTGATGTATTTCACGCTGGCCCGTGAAGAGAAGAACGCCAACGTGCGGTGGCAGATTGCCGAAGGCCACTTGGGCTACGTGGATCTCGGCGGGTTCCTTGTGCGCACTACGCACGGCCACAGCATTCGTTTCGCTGGCGGCGTCTACGGTCTTGCACTGCCGGCGAGCAAGGCAATCGCCCGGTGGGACGCAGGCCGCAAAGCGGACCTCACCATCTTCGGCCACTACCACTCGTGGGGCTGGCTACGTGGTGGTCGCTACGTCGCCAATGGCAGCGTGATTGGACACAGCCCATACGCTGAGCGAGTCGCATCACCCGAGCGGCCGTGCCAGGGCATGGCAATCATCGACCACGGCCGCAACGAGGTGACGCGGGCATATCCATTGTTCTGTGACCGAGATCTACGAAAGGCAAAGGAATGAGCACGACCCTCGAGGACAGCACCGCAGCGATCCGCTCCGCAGTTTCCGCGCGCATGGCGGCGACGCCAGCGGATGATCCGAAGATGGTGGGCTACGAGCCGTCGTGCTGCGAAGGCGAGCGGCTGTGCGGCGACGGTGTCCTGAGCGAGACATACGCCGAGTGGAATCCGCCCACGCCCAAGTACCGCCCAGGCACCGATTCATTCGTGGCCGTGCTCGAGGAACTCCGGTCGCTGCACATGCGGAAAACCATGGACTACGGCGTCGATGAGGATGCCCTGGCCAACATCCGCAACTCGGCCGACGTAATTAACGTCCCTGCCTACGCTGGCTGCGTGCTGCGGATGGCCGACAAGATGCAGCGGCTGCGGAGTTTCTTTCGCCGTGGCGAGGTCGAGTTCGACGGCGTCGAGGACACGCTGCTGGACATTGCTGCATACGCAGCCATTGCCCTGGTGGTGTACCGGGAGCACGCTCGTGCCTGAGCCACTCTCTGACGCCTACCTGCAGCAGTGCGAGTTCGACGCACGCAAGTTCCAGGGCACTTGGGACCAGGGCACGAGCGGCGTACTCGCGGCCCACGTCATGCGGCTGCTCGCCGAGCTCTCGCGTGTGAAGGGGCGGCTGGCCGTGACGATTGCCCAGCGGGATGAGTTTCCGTCGCTGTCGCACATTCGTGGAGACTGAGCCGGGCGGCGGGTTGAGCGGCGCGGGTTTATCCTTTCCCCACGCCGCTCCCCGCTTGCTCGGTTCATTTGCTGGCCTCAATCGCCTTGGCTCCAGCCGATTGAGAATCCCTGCTTCCACTGCATCTTGAAGCCAAGCCCGCCGCTGTGGCCCATCTGCAGTGCGGCCTGCCTTGCCATAGCGTCAAGCTGGGCGCTGTCTGGCTTGACCATTCCCGTCTTCGCCATGCCGTAGCCAACTCGAAACCCGTGCTCAAGGATCGGGTCAGACACTGGCTCCTGCTTGGCCTTGGCGTCGTTCTTTGCTGCCTTCTTGGCATTCGGCCTCGGTGGGTTTAGTAGGCCCGCCACAAGGCCAGTGACAACGAGCACGCCAAAGGCCATTAACAAGAGCCCGCCGCAACCACGTCTACGCTTCGGCATACGTCCCTCCTTTCGGCGAGTGAACCGTATCCGTACGGTAGGGTCTAGGAAAACTGAACGTGCGTTCAAGCCGCCGGCCGGTCACCGTCTGGCGGCTCGCTGATGTCTGGCAGGTAGTCGAGATTGGACTCCCGCCCCGTGATTTCCTCGTCATAGTAGTGGGTCTCGGCCATCTCTTCGCTGCTGTGGCCCAGCTGCTTCTTGGCTGAGATTCCGGCCCGCTTCAGGTAAGAGGCCGTCGCCTTGCGGATGCTGTGGAACGGCAGGTATGGCACGCCAGCCGTGCGGCACAGCACCCTGAGAGACGAGTAGCACGACAGCAATTCCCGGTCATCCAACCAGGGCCACACACGCTCGCCAGGAGCCCCCTTGTGCATGGCTAGGTATTCGGCCAGCTGCGGCGTGATCGGGCGTGTAATCGTCTCCCTGTGGCCTTTACGTGTGGCGGCGAGGAACGTCAGGGTATGCCGCTCCAGATCCACCTCGGACCAGCGGAGGGCAAGGACGGCCCCGATCCGCTCGCCGGTCTGGAACATAGCCAAGAGCTTCGTCACCCAGTACCAGGCGGCCGGCTTGCCCGCTACGTGTCCTTTCCGGTGCCGAGCCGTCTTGATGAGGCGGGCCAACTCGTCGGCCTTGTATGCCTTTGGGACCGGCTTGGGGACGCGGGGCCGGGCGTAGTCGGGGAACTCAAGCAGTTCGCCGTTCGACTTCTTCCACCTCTTCTTGGCTAGCCAAGACCACAAACTCCGAAGGTGAGCAGAGTCTTTGGCTAGGCTAGCCGGCGAGATCAGCCCACGGCACTTGCTGTGCACCGTGCTGGCCCGCCACCGGAGGAACTTGGCGGCCGTCAGGTCATCAAGGTCATCCACCGTAGGCTCGTGGCCGAGGAAGTCCCTGAACCGTTCCAGCGTGCTCAGGTACATCGCCACCGAGCGGTCGTTCAAGTTCTTCAGCGGGGCAATACGATCAATCAGCAGGTCTCGCAGCGTCATCTTTCGTCTCCCTTTGTTGTGCCAAAGGGGCGAATGTATCCGATGGTGTACATACGTTCAATCTGCACCCCATCCGTTAAAACAATCGCCACCTTTTGGCGGTTGCGATAGTGTACAGCGTTTCCAGTAGGAGAGGCAAGGTCGGTGGTTGGTCGGTTGCTGGTCGGATTGTGGTCGGTTTGCTTTGCACGGATCTGACGATACGATTGGAGGGATGATCGCAATGGCAAGCCCGTTCGCGGGATACATGACTGTGCGGCAGGTGATGGAGGAGATCGGTGCTCGAGCTCCGAGCACCGTCACCCGCCTCGTCTACGATGAGGACAAGCCACGTCCCGAGGGGAAGCGGCTGGCCGGTACGCTGATCCCCGGCCACGGCTGGATGATCCAGCGGAAGAGCGTGGCCAAGTTTCTTGAGGAAGAGTCTTCGCGCCCCGCTGGCGTCGGGTTCCCGCGTGGGCGCGACCGCAGCGGCCAGGAGGACGAGGCCGCAGCCGGGCCACGGAGGCCAGCCAAGCGGGCCGCAAAGTCTGCCAAGCCGGCCAAGAAGAGCAGGGGCGGCTGAAAAATCTTTCGGAAATGCAGTTTTCCCCGGCGTTTGCCTCTATTGCATATGCAAAGATCTGCCGATATGATTGGGGCATGCGAGCAAGTGAGACTCGCGGACGCCGAAAGGGAGACGAAACGATGAACATTTGCGTGGTTGAGACGAGCCGGCAGACAGCCCTTGGCAACGAATACCTGTACGTCGAGATGCAGTGTGGCAAGCATGCCGCCCTGGTTGTGGTGTGCCGTGGTGCGTCGAATTACGTGCAGGTGGTTGTCCAGAACGCGATGAACCGTGCCTGGCGTGGCATGGGCAAGCGGTTCGCCAGCGTTGAGTCTGCACTTAGTTCCTACAAGACCGAGGCGATCCGCAGCATGATCTCCACTGCGTGCGAAATGCCGGATGCTGCCTGACTCGGGATTGCGTGGGCACAACGGATTCTCGGGCCAAGGAGGGCCACATGCGACGCACGATCAACAACCTGCTGCCAGGCCTGGTGCTGGTCCGCATTGGCCAGGAACTTGGCACTGATTCGCCAGCCGCACGGGCCTTGCACGACCTGCTTGAATTGATTGCATCCCTTCCGTTCAAGGTTTTTTAGGAACAGGTGACGCATGGACGCTTCCAGCGACGGCAGTCTTCGGCGGCTGCAGTACGGCTACTGGTCCCTTTGGTGCCGCCAGTTTGGCTACCGAAGTTACCGCAACGTCTACGCAGTTTTCATGGCTCGAGACGGTGAAGACTTTCACCAAGAAGTCCACCGCGTGCATGGTGCTCTTGGCAACGGAAAGCATTTCGCCGGCTTCCTCATTCGCTCACAAGTTCGGAAGCATGCGTACGCCGCCCTCTCCAACGCCTTCTGTCAGGGGCTCCGCTCAAAAGAGCGTCGCGGCGGCAACTGGGTCATCGTTGAGGCAGAGTCTCCAGAGAAGGCGCTGGCCCACGAGGACGTGGTCGAGGTCAGGGAAGACATGATGCAGATTGGCCCGACTCACTCGTTTTGCGGCGTGTACTTCATCAGCAACTCGCGCGGTGCCGTGAAGATCGGCAATACCTCGTCGAGCGTCACGCAGCGGCTTGCAACGCTTCAGGCTGGATCGGCGTACCCACTGAGGCTTGTGGCACTGATTCACACCACGTCGCACAAAAGGCTTGAGGCCGAGCTGCATCAAAAGTTGAAGCACCTTCGGCTGGAAGGCGAGTGGTTTGAGCTCACTGAGGATCAAGCCGTTGCGATAGCCAAAAACCACGGCGGCATGGCCGTTTTAAAGAGGCTTGCCCGGTCAACGCTGACGCCAAAATGCCGTGCTTGACATATGCAACGACCGCCGTATACATATGCAACGATCATGCGAAACAAGCAGGCCGCACAGTTGGTCACCCTGGAATGCTTGTACACCACGTCTTGACCATTGACTGAACGGATTTACACTGCCGCACCACATCACGAAGGAGGCCCACAAATGAGCCATGATCCTCACCAGAACGAGTACCTCGCCGCCGTCGCCGCGATGCCTGAGCACACGCCCGGCCCTCGCGTCTACGCCATCGGCGACTACGTCAGCGGCACGTCTGCCGGCAAGCGTTGGCAGGGCCGGATTTGGGACATCGACGGCGACCGGCTGTCCATCGAGATCGACGGCGGATGGCTGGCTGTGTCGGCCAAGGACGTGACGCACTAGCCGGAAATCACGGGCGGTTTGGCACGGGGGTTGCCCCCCCCCCCCCCCCCCCCCCGCTTACGCTCCTTGCCAATTCGGGTGGGTGACAACCGTTCAGGACCGCCGCAAGACGGAGTCAATCGGTGGAAGGAGTGGGGCGGAGCCCCAGCAGCACGGACGCAACAACCACCCGCAACGCAGGACGCCGAGCGGGATTTCACAACGCAGAAAGGACGCGACGATGAGCACGGAGATCACAACGCAGCGAGCCGCAACTGGGCTGGCCCTGCAAACCTTCGATGACGCCTACCGCTTTTCAAAGATGGTGGCGTCGAGCGAGTTCGCCCCCAAGGACTTCAGGGGCAAGCCCGAGTCGTGCCTGCTGGCGATCCAGCACGGCAGCGAAGTCGGCCTGTCCCCGATGCAGTCGCTGCAGAGCATCGCGGTAATCAACGGTCGCCCGACGATCTGGGGTGACGCCGCCTTGGCCCTGGTGCAGAGCAGCCCGGTCTGCGAGTACGTCCGCGAGTACACCGAGGGCGAAGGCGACGGCCTGGTTGCCGTCTGCGAAGCCAAGCGGAAGGGCTACCCGCAGCCGACCGTTGTGCGGTTCAGCATGGCAGACGCCAAGCGGGCCGGTCTGGCTGGCAAGTCTGGCCCGTGGTCCCAGTACCCCGGCCGGATGCTGACCCTTCGAGCCCGTGGCTTCGCCCTGCGTAACGCCTTCGCGGACGCCCTGCGTGGGCTCATTACGGCCGAGGAGGCCCAGGACTACCCGGTTG
>Ga0208975_1001284_pt1 | contig 10790 bp, 17 predicted proteins | sample GreLakmeER78MSRF_FD_187700 | JGI IMG/M metagenome (GOLD analysis project Ga0208975, IMG submission 187700) | Freshwater lentic microbial communities from great Laurentian Lakes, MI, USA - Great Lakes metaG ER78MSRF (SPAdes) | ecosystem: Environmental > Aquatic > Freshwater > Lake | place: Great... | reverse complement strand
CTGCCGATGATAGCTGGACTACAAACCCTGCATTTAACCCAACCCAGTATCTATCAGAGTTTGTTACTAATACACGCTTTCCACGCAGCGCGGTAGATGCCTGCTCTAAAGGCGTATTGCCACCTAAGGGCAACACAATTAACGTGCCTGCACTTGTAGACTCAAACGGCGGTTTATCCGGCGTAGCACCTACCGTTACTGTTGAGGCAGAGGCTGGAGCTGTATCAGATACAGGTATGGTTACACAGTATTTAACCGGTACTGTAAATAAATATTCAGGTATGAATACGCTTTCTGTTGAGTTGCTAGAGCGCACAGATAATCCACAATTCTTTGCAGAATTGACTAATCAGCTCCAAATTGCTTATATGAACGCAACAGATCAAGCGGTAATTACTGCAATTAACGCAACAGGCTTTACAAGCACAGGAGTAGCAGCTACAGCGGCAGGTTTGATTTCTTACACCGCGGAAAGTACCGCTAACGTTTACAAAAACAGCGGATATTTTGCACAAAACTTTGTAGGCAGCACCGGTATCTATAACCTGCTATTAGGTGCAGTAGATAGCACAGGCCGCCCAATTTTCAACGCTTACCAGCCAAACGCGGCAGCACTTGCTAACGCCGGCGGTATGGTAAGTAATAACTCTGTACGCGGTAACGTATTAGGTCTAGATCTTTATGTAGATAGATTTATGACCGCTGGAGTAGCTGATAACTCAGCATTTATCCTAGCCCCAGAGGCGTTTACTGTTTATGAAAGCCCACAGGCTTATATGTCTGTAAACGTAGTATCAAACCTACAGGTACAAGTAGCTATCTACGGCTTTATGGCAACTATTGCCAAGATTCCGTACGGTATCTGCCGCCTAAATATCGCTTAATAAATAACTAATAGTCTGGTAGGGCCTTAGCCCTTTGGCTCTACCAGACCTACAAAGAAAGGTACAAAATGCCGGCAACTTATGTTACTGCTGCTACATTAAAAGCATCTTTAGGTGTAGGCACTTTGTACGATTCTTACACTTGGATAGAGGACACCTGCCAAGCCGCGCAAGATTTAATTAACGGGTTTTTATGGTTTGACTCTGCCCCGGTAGTGGGAACTGCGTTAGTAAATAACGTAGCTACCGTGATGATAGCCAACCCCGGATTATTTACCGCTGGAGAATCCGTTACAGTTGCCGGGGCTGGCGCTACTTTTAACGGCACTTATACAATTACCAGTACCTTACCTTTTAGCACAGGCAGCACTAGCCTATTACCAGCGTTTAATTTACAGCTTAACTATTACCAATACCCACAGGGTTACAGTTTTATACAATATGCAAAAACGGCAGCTAATCAAAACTTTAGGCGCGTAGTACCTAGCGGCACTATGACGGGTGATGATACAAAGACGGCTACCTACGCTAATACACCTGCTATAAACGCAGCTGCACTTATGTTAGCTGAAAATATTTGGACTAGCCGTTTTAGCACACAAGCCGGCGGCGTAAGCGTAGACGGTTACAGCCCTAGCCCTTTTAAGATGAGTAATACTTTAATGGCATCTATACGCGGCTTACTAGCCCCGTATCTTTCACCTAACGCTATGGTGGGATAATGCCTACAGCCGCCATAACTACACTACGCAGCACTATAGCCGCTGCCTTAGCTAATAACGCTGTTTGGAGTACTTTTAGTTTTCCACCTAGCACAATAGTAGCTAACAGCGTAGTAGTAGCACCGGCAGATCCTTATTTAACGCCTAGCAATAATTCACAAGCCGGTATTTCACCGCTAGCTAATTTTAAGATAATTATGACCGTGCCGATGTTTTCTAATGAAGGCAACCTACAAGGCATAGAGGACACAATAGTAGCCGTCTTTAATAAATTGGCTGCTAGCTCTATCGTATTTAACGTTACCGCTGTAACTGCACCTAGCGTTTTATCGTTACCTAGCGGCGACTTGCTTACAAGTGATTTACAAATATCCGTACTAACGAGCTGGAGCTAAAATGGCACTAACAGATGAAGAAAAAGCGTTTCTAATCAAGATAGGGCAAGAATTGCCTAAAGAGGTTAAAGAAACAAACAAAAAAGAAACACAGGCACAAACACCGACACAAGAAACAGAGGTATAACAAATGGCAATTTTCCTATCTAATGGCGTAGTTACTACGCTGAATAGCGTGGCCCTGTCGGATCACGTTACTAGCGCAACTATTAACCGTAGCTTTGACGAGCTTGAAGTTACAGCTATGGGCGATACTGCACACAAGTTTGTAAAAGGTTTGGAAGCTAGCACTATTACGTTAGATTTTCTAAACGACACAGCAACCGCAAACGTATTGCAAACTTTGCAAGCTGCGTGGGGTACTACTGTAACGCTAACCCTAAAACAAACTAGCGCTGCTACAAGTGCTACTAACCCGCTGTATAGCACTACAGTTTTGGTAAATAACACTACTGATATTAACGGCGCTGTTGGCGATATTTCCACACAAAGCATTACATTTACTTGTAATTCACCTATAGTAATTACTACAAGCTGATAACTAGACAAAGGGGCAAACAATGGCAAAACTTAAAATAACAAGGGCAGACGGCAGCGTAACTGAGCATAAGATTACGCCCCGTATTGAGTATGCCTTTGAGATGTATGCAAAAAAAGGTTTTCATAAAGCCTTTAGAGATGATGAAAAGCAAAGTGATGTTTACTGGCTTGCTTGGGAGTGTTTACGCACTAGCGGGGAAGTAGTAAAAAGTTTTGGGGCAGAGTTTCTAGAAACCTTAGCTAAAGTTGAGGTTTTAGATGATGACCCCCTGGAATAGTTGGGCGCGGTAGTTTTGGTTATCTAATTGCACAAGTTGCAGTAGAAACCGGAATACCGCCCCAATACTTGCTAGATCTAGATGATGTAATGTTTAAGAATATATTAAAGGTTTTAACAGATAAAGCTAAGGCGGTGCAAGATGCCAACAGAGTTAAAAGGCGCTATTGAAGCGCGCAAGGCATTACGCAAGTTTACGCCGGACTTATCTAAAGAATTGCAAAAAGAAATGGCAGCGCTATTAAAGCCTATAGTTACAGTTGCCCGCGGTTTTATACCTGCTAATGTTTTAAGCGGGTGGAGCAAAGCAGAGGCTAGCGATACTGCAAAATATAGACAGTTTCCTAGATTTGATGCAGCTGCCGCTAGGAGAGGAATAGGTTATAGGACAGCGCCTAGTAAAGTTAATAGAAACGGTTTTAGAGCTTTAGCCCGTATAGCTAACGTTAGCGCGGCAGGTACTATTTATGAAACCGCCGGGCGGCTTAACCCACAAGGCAGACCACAAGGGCCTGTAGTAGACCGTTACTTAAATGGCGTTTATGATAAAACTACACATACCGGTAGGCAGTATTCACAAAGCCTAAACCCTAACGCGGGTAAACAGTTTATAGATGCCCTAGATGCCACGGGTAAAATAGTAGATGCCAATAACCAAACAGGGGCGGGGCGTAGGTCTAGAAAGATGAGAGGCCGGGCTATTTATAGAGCGTGGGCTGAGGACGGCGGCAAAACTAACGCAGCTGTAATTAAAGCTATAGAAAAGACCAAAATTATATTTAATAATAATTTTAAGGCGGCGGCATAATGGCTGTAGATCCACAAGTAGTAGTAAATATAGCCTCTGAGTTTACGGGCAAAAAAGCGTTTAAGGAAGCAGAAACGGCAACCAGTAAACTAAGTAAAAGTACAAAAAGTTTAGGTAAAACGTTAGTAAAAGCATTTAGCGTTACAGCTGTTTTAGCGTTTGGTAGGTCTGTAGCTAGGGCTTTTAGTGAGGCTCAAAAAGAAGCTAAGTTATTAGAAAATGCGCTTAATGCAGTTAATCTAGGTTTTGCTGCGCCATTTATTAACCAGTACATAGATAAATTGGCTTTAGCTACAGGCAAAGCCGGCGGTGATCTTACTAACGCGTTTGTAGCTTTATCACAAGCTACCAATGATGCAACTACAGCGCAAAAACTATTACAAACGGCTTTAGATGTAAGCGCTGCAACAGGCAAAGATTTACAAAGCGTAAGCGTAGCTTTAGGCCGGGCGTTTAAGGGTGAAACTACAGCTTTAACTAGATTAAGAATTGGCTATAGCACAGCTGAATTACAAGCTATGGACTTTAACGAATTGCTACAAGATTTACAGAATAAGTTTAGAGGTGCAGGCGCTAACGCTGCCGATACATACGCAGGCAAACTAGCAAGAATAGGTCAAGCGGCAGATTTAGCTAAAGAAAAAATAGGTGAAGGTTTTATAGATAGCCTAGAGGAAAGCGGCGTAAGCGTTGAAGAGTTCCAAACAATGATTATAGATTTAGGCACACAAATAGGCAAAGCTTTAGGCAAGGCTGTTACAAGTTTTGAAAAGTTTGAGGCCAAAATAGAGGAATTAAAGAAAAACCCATTTCTAAAGTTATTGCTAAAAGGTTTAGATGCACTTGTAGGTTTAGATCCTATTACTGGCACAGCTGCCGATATGCAAGACAAAACAAACAAAGCCCGTAAAAAAGCAGCTGAGGCATACGCTAAAGAGCTAAATAACCGTGCAACGTTGCTTAAAATATCTAAGGCTGAGGCGCTGGCAAGTAAGAAAAAATTAGATGAACTTAAGAAAATGACTAAAGAAAAGAAAGACCAACTAGCCCTAGACAAAGCCGCCCTAGCTTTAGGCAAAGGTGAAAATATATTTGACTTAGACAAAATACAGGTACAGGCAGCGTTATTAGCTAAGCAAGATGAAATAAACAAACTAGGCGCAAACGCTACAGATCAGCAAAAATTACAATTAGCCAATGACTTAACCCGCCTATCTATAAAGAAAACTATGGCAGAGCTAGAGGAAGCTATAGCCGCTAAAGATGTAGAGGCTGCTACGCGCCTTGCCAAGAAACTTAATCTTGACTTAGCAATACTAGGCGCTCTGCAAGGCCAAGAGTTTAAGTTACAAGACATAAACGATATTTTAGAAAAGTTTAAGCCTAAAGCGCTTATAGATATACAAAACCTTAACGAAGCCTTAGCGCTGTTAATGAAAATGGCAGGGCTAAAGATATTGCCTATAGTGCCGGGAGTAGGTGCAGGTGGCGGTGGCGGTGCAGGTGGCGGCGGCGGCGGTGCAGGCGGCGGCGGTGGCGGTGTTACTGGCGGTGGTCTTGCTGGCGGTATTGCTGGACAGATAGCAACATTAACTAATTTACGCGCTGCTACTAGCACAGGTACAGGTATTAACTTTTTATTAAAAGAGCAGATAGATACGCTTACAGATGCTATGAGTACTAACGCCCTAAATGCTCTAGGTGATGAGCAAGCAAGATTAAGAGCTATGGGCATATTTGATACACAGGGTATAGGCGCGGGCTCTACCTTTGATCCTGCTCGTTTCCGTATGGCAGATAACATAACAGTAAACGTAAATGCAGGTGTAGTAGGTAGTGAGGACACAATAAGCCTAGCCGTACAAAGAGCTATATTAGATTTAGAGCGTAAGGGCGACCCGTTGCGTTACACCGGTGGGCTATGACCCTGCCAGTAATAAACGCTATTATTAACTTTAGTACTGGCCCTAGTTTTGCCCAAGCTATGATTTTAGGTGAAGGCATATTAGATACAAACATATTAAGCGATAGCGCGGCTGTAATTGTAGATGTATCGGACGTAGTAGATACAATACAAACTAACAGAGGCCGTAACCCACAAGCCGACCAATTCCAAACAGGTACACTAACTTTAAGAATAGTAGACCAAAACGGTGATTTTAACCCACAAAACCCTAGCGGCCCTTATTTTGGCTTGCTAGATCCAATGCGTAAAGTAGCTATATCGGCTACTTATAACAGCGTTACTTACCCTATATTTAGCGGCTTTATTACTAGCTATAACACTACTACGCCTAAAAATGCGTTAGACGTTGTATATACCACAATAACGGCGGTAGATGCGTTTAGACTTGCCCAAAATGCCCAAATAGCTACAGTAGCAGGGGCTACCGCGGGCGACTTATCCGGCACACGCATTAACCAGATATTAGACCAGATAGGCTGGCCTACGTCTATGCGTGATGTAGATGCCGGGCTTACTACGCTACAAACAGACCCCGGCACAGCCCGTACCAGCCTTGCAGCTATGCAGACAGTTACCCTAAGTGAGTATGGGGCGCTTTATGTAGATGCTACCGGCTCATTTGTATTTCAAGATAGAAACGTAACCACGGCAAGCATAGGCGGCACACCTACCGTGTTTAACGATAACGGCACAAATATAGGCTATTTTGATGCTATATGGCGTTTAGATGATACTTTGGTATTTAACGCAGCTAGCATTACCCGTACCGGCGGCACTACGCAGTTAGCAATAGATCAAGCAAGCATAGATAAATACTTTACACACAGCTATAACCAACAAAACCTACTAATGCAAACAGATGCCGTAGCTCTAGATTACGCGCAAGCCTATGTAGCTAGCCGTAAAGAAACCTCTATTAGATGTGATGCCATTACCCTAGATTTGTACACAGATAACTATAATGCCGGCATAATCGCCGCCCTAGATCTAGATTTTTTTGACCCTATAACTATTACCACAAACCAGCCGGGCTCATCTACTTTAACTAAGACTTTACAGGTGTTTGGCGTAGCTATGGCGATTACGCCTAACAGCTGGAAAACGACACTAACCACACTAGAGCCGATAATAGACGGCTTTATACTAGACTCAGCGCTATACGGGGTGCTAGACACCGGCGTATTGGCCTATTAGGGGGATCTATGGCAGCGGGCTTAGGATTTAAGACCTTTACTACAGGTGAGGTTTTAACAGCCGCGGACGTAAACGGCTATTTAATGCAAGGCGTATTAGTTTTTGCTACAGAAGCAGCGCGTAACAGCGCGATTACTTCACCGCAAGAAGGTCAATTTGCATTTACTAAAGATACTAACAGTTTATGGTATTACTCTGGTAGCGCTTGGGTAGCTAGCGGCGCAACAGGTGATATAGAGGGTGTTACAGCTGGCACAGGTATTAGCGGCGGTGGCACTAGCGGTACGGTAACTATTACTAACTCTATGGCTACTGCTATAGATGCTAAAGGCGATTTAGTAGTAGGCACGGGTGCAGATGCTTTTAGCCGCTTAGGCGTTGGCGCTAACAATACAGTTTTAACTGCCGACAGCGCCGAAGCAACAGGGCTTAAGTGGGCTGCGCCTAGCGCAAGCTCTGGCCCTGCATTTAGGGCTTTTAGAAATACATCAGTTCAAAATGTCACGGGTGACACTTTTACAAAAGTGGAACTTAATGCCGAAACTTTTGATACAGCTTCGTGTTTTGATAGCACTACTAATTATAGATTTACGCCAAATGTTGCAGGTTATTACCAATTTACAGGGTCGGTAGATGGTGAGGTTCAAGTGTCTAGCAGCACCTACGGCAGAGCCGCAATTTACAAAAATGGTTCAGTTGCGGCGCAAGGTGTTAAAGTTCCAGGATTTCAAGATGAGTTTTTGTCGCAGGTTAGTGACTTAATCTATATGAACGGCACTACGGATTACGTTGAATTGTACGGATATATCAGAGCTGGCACAGTTAATGAAAATATTATCAATGGAACATCAATTACCTATTTTGAAGGCGTATGGATTAGGAGCTAAAATGAACTTATGGCAACAGATTATCCAGGTGTATCCTGAATTAATTGATAAAGATTTGCAACGCGAAGGTATCTTTTTGCAAAATGATAGCGATGGCGCTGGTGATTATATTGAAAAATGGGATTACGAGCAGCCAATACCAGATGGGCTTACACTAGGCAAGCCTACCTCTTAGCACAACTCATAAAGAATATGCTAACTAGTTATAACGGCTGGCCTGCCAGTAAAGACCCGGCAGAAATTGGCATAAAGAGTTATGCAGTACCCGGCACTAATAGAAAACTTAGATGCGCTGAGGCTGTAGCACCTTTGCTTATTGGTTTTGCCGCTGAGTTTCACGCGCTAATAGAGCCGATAGATGAGGGCGCTTTAGATGAGTGGGGCTACGCTTTCCGTATGGTACGCGGTACTACAGATAAATTAAGTTGCCATAGCAGCGGTACGGCTATAGATCTAAACGCTACTAAACACCCGCTCGCAGCTGTAGGCACTTTCCCGACTGATAAAGTACCTATGATTAGAGCGTTAGCTAAAAAGTATGGCTTAACGTGGGGCGGGGATTACCGTAACCGTAAAGATGAAATGCACTTTGAAATAACGGTAAATGCAGAAAAAGCCGCTAAGATTATTGCAAAGTTAGGGGTAACAAATGCCAATTAGTACACAGGTAACTATAACTACAACCGCTAGCATTATTGTATCTGCCAATTCTTACAAAAATATTTATTTACATAATTTAGGCGGTGGAGCTATTTACTTAGGCGGGTCAAACGTAACTACTAGCAACGGCTATAAGCTAGATAACGGCGATAAATTAACTCTTATTATTGGGGATACAGAGGCACTATACGGGGTTGCTGCTAGCGGTACTCATACCTTAGCGGTACTTGCACAAAAATAACTAAGGGGCATTTAGGATAGACAAATGAATAAAAAGCAATTAGAGGCAGCTGCATACAGCTATGGGCGCGCTGCGCTAGCAAGCGTTGCAGCTCTATACATATCCGGTATAACAGACCCTAAAGTATTGGCTAATGCGTTTTTAGCTGGTCTTATTGGGCCAGTACTAAAAGCTATACAGCCTAACGAAAAGCAATACGGTATAGGCGCAAAGTGACTAAGGCCCTACTAGGGGCGCTGCTCTGTATAACGCCCCTAGTGGGCTGTGGTTATGACGGGTGGGTGCGCTATCCTTGCCAGACTTATGAAAACTGGGAAAAGCCCGAGTGCAACCCGCCCCAATGCAAAGCTACAGGCGTTTGTACTAAAGACCTTATTAGGATCAACGATTAAACCGGCAAGGCGGCTAAGCCCCGAGGACATACACGCCCGCTTAATCTTTTTTATAGGCGCTGTATTAGCTGTAACTTTTTTTACTATCACCTTTGGCGCTGTTTATGCCCTAGTCTTTGTAACACAGCCAATAGGCCAGCAAGCCCCTAACGATAGGGACTTTATACAGCTGTTACAGACCCTAGCTATATTTTTAACAGGCGCTCTAGGCGGGGTACTAGCCGGTAATGGTCTTAAATCTAAAGCTGATAAAGACACAAAGAAAGACACGCCGCTAGAAAGCTAGCAATATGTCGCAGCTATAGGTCATACTTTTACTACACGCTGAGAGGGCTACTTAGTGTAGTAGTTCTATCAGCCTTAACAAAGGGTGAAATATGTTAGCTGATATAGCAGTAATTACTTTGACCGTATTAATAGTAGGCCTATTTATGTTAGCTGCCTATAGGACGGGATACCGTGAGGGCCACGGGGACGGTTACCTAAGAGGGCGCAATATAGCTAAGGCGCTTAAAGAGGTAACTAAATGAGCTTTTTAGACGGGTATGAGGACGTAAACGCAAGAATTAAAAGAGCCCGGGCTGAGTTTCCCGGGTTACGTTTGATAGCCTACATAGAGGACATAGACCTAAAAAACGGTTATATCTTAATTAGAGCTGAGGCGTATAAAAATTATGAGGACGAAAAACCAAGCGCTGTAGATTATGCGCTAGAGGTTAGATCAGACCGCGGCGTAAATGCTAATTTTTGGGTTGAAAACTGCGTAACCTCTGCCTATGGGCGTGTTATCGGGTTACTAACGCCGGGCGGTGCTGGCAGGCCTACAAGACAAGATATGGAGAAGGTAGAGGCCATACAAGCCCCATTACAGACACGCGGAGCAGGTGGGGCAGTACCTACCGCGGCTGAGTCAATAAGCGCTCTAAAAGCCAAACTAGGCGCAGAGCCAATGCCAGAGCCGCCAATATGCAAACACGGGCATAGGGTTTTAATTGAAGGTTTATCTAATAAAACAGGCAAGCCCTATAAAGGTTATTTATGCCCCGATAAGGTCAAAGCTAAACAATGTGAGCCAATATGGCTTAGACAGTATGGCGATAAATGGCTAAGCCCTAATGATCACGCAGAGGTTTTATTAGAGGCAGGGCGCAACCTAGACCCGATAGCAGAGCGCGAACCTGTACCAGATGAACTATTAAGTGAGTCTGAGAGGTCTGCCCGTGATACCAATTAAAAGCGGTTATACAAGTACAAAACACGAACAATTATTAGCCAATTATTTAGTTACTTGTTACCCGTGGGTATTAACACCTACACCGGCGTTTTATGTAAGTGATTACCACATAAACGAGCGCGATTTAGGCGGGCGATCTAATTACATAGGCGATTTAGAGCTACGCTGGCTAAACCAACATAGTAGCGACCCTGTGCTCTTTGATTATTCTAAAATACAAATGCTTAGCTGTATGCCTATTTTTAAGGATCTACCGACAGCTTATCACCGGGTTTGTTTTAGATTTACAGACGGGTTACTTATGCTGCCTATACCTGCATTACTTGATTTAGAGCCATTTTTGTATAAAAAGCCTGGAGATGAAGGCACAGAAAGAACTAAATTAAAGGTAATTATAGAAAGAAAAAACTATAACCCGGGCTGCTTTAAGCCAGTTATCATAGGTTAGAAAGGTGCTAAAAACTATGCTTTATATTGAGGCTAACTGCCGCCAATGCAAAACCGTAACGCTACAGCTAGAGCGCGTAGTATCTGACCACTTGCCACCTAACGTTAAATGCCTACAATGCACGAGATGTGGGCTATTAGAT
>Ga0208975_1001283_pt1 | contig 10791 bp, 18 predicted proteins | sample GreLakmeER78MSRF_FD_187700 | JGI IMG/M metagenome (GOLD analysis project Ga0208975, IMG submission 187700) | Freshwater lentic microbial communities from great Laurentian Lakes, MI, USA - Great Lakes metaG ER78MSRF (SPAdes) | ecosystem: Environmental > Aquatic > Freshwater > Lake | place: Great... | reverse complement strand
CTTACAAACAAGTTATGCAAAAAGTCGCTACAGGTGACATCGTAGCAAACGCAACTTGTGATTTCACAGCTTCAGGAACGGTAACACTAACTGAAAGAGTATTAACAACAGAAGAATTTCAAGTAAATTTACAACTTTGCAAATTAGACCTTGCACAATCTTGGCAGTCGGCAAGTATGGGTTATTCAGCGTTTAAGACGTTGCCTAAAACTTTTGCAGACTTTTTAATTGCACACGTAGCAGCTAAAGTAGCAGCTAAAATTGAAACTACAATTTGGAACGGAACTAACGCAACAGCAGGAGAATTTGCAGGATTTAAAACTTTGATGTTAGCAGACGGAGACGTTAATGACGTACAGAACCCATTGACAACAACTTTAGACGCAACAACAGTAATTGGCGAAATCGGTAGAACAGTAGATTTAATTCCTGCTTCACTTTATGGAAACGAAGGTTTGAGAATTTATGTATCTCAAAAAATTGCTAAATTATACGTTCGTGCTTTAGGTGGTTTTGGTGCTTCAGGTTTAGGAGCAAACGGAACAAACACGCAAGGAACACAATGGTACACAAACGGAAGTTTATCTTATGATGGCATTCCAATTTTTATGGCTAACGGACTTGGTGCAAACAATATGGTTGCAACAACTGTAGACAACCTTTATTTTGGCTGCGGACTGTTAAATGACAATTCACTTGTGAAAACTATTGATATGGCGGATATTGACGGTTCAAACAATGTAAGAGTTATTTTACGTTACAACGCGGGCATTCAATACGGTATTGGTTCAGACATAGTTCTTTACGGAGTATAACATTAAATAAAAAGCGTAGGCAACTGCGCTTTATTTTATTCACAATTAAAAACAAAAAACGAGATGGCTTGTGATTTAACACACGGACGTTTAGAAGTTTGTAAAGAGTTTGTAGGCGGTATCAAAGCTGTTTATTTTATTCCTTACGGAGTTTTAGGCGCTATAACTTACGGAACTACAGATGCTTCCGATAGGATTACAACTATTGCAGGAACTTTAAGTTTGTATAAATACGAATTAAAAGGCGCAAATAGTTTTGAGCAAACAATAACAAGTTCACGTGAAAACGGAACTACTTTTGCAGAACAAACTTTAACTTTTACAATAAAAGGTTTAGATGCACAAACTACAAAACAAATGAAATTACTTGCTTGGGGTCGTCCACACGTAGTTATTAAGACTAACGCTAACAATTTCTTTTTAGCAGGTTTAGAACACGGAATGGATGTAACTACAGGGCTTATTGCAAATGGTACTGCAATGGGTGATTTAAACGGTTATACTTTGACACTTGTAGGACAAGAAGCAATTCCTGCAAATCATTTACTTGTAACGGGTAATTTTGCAGATACAGATTTAGTAGGTGCAGGAAAAGTATTTACAGGCGGAACATTAGTTACTACTTAATACTTAAAAAATTATTTATAAAGCCGTTCGTAAGTTCGGCTTTTTTTTTGTCTTAAAAAAAGAACAAAAACACGAATATTTAATTATAACTATATGATAGTATTAACACCTTCAGGAAGTGCGCAAACGTTTTATTACGTTCCGCGAGTTTTAGGGCAAGGCGTAGACGAGCAACCTTTAACAATGGTTACAACAGACGAACAAACAAACACGCCTGTTTCAACTATTAATCATTTTTATTCAGTAGGCGATTATGTAAATTCAATACAACATACTTACGCTTTAATAGAAGGACATTTTTATACTTTAGAATTAAAAAATTCAAGTAACGAAATAATTTACAAGGATAGAATATTTTGCACCGCACAACCTTTAGTTACATTTTCGGTTAACAATAACCAGTATGTTTCTAATTCAACAACAAATGATTTTATAGTATATGAATAACTTACACGTTTTAAATTTGTCAGCTTACACGTCACCTGTAGTTTCGGAAACAAACCGAGAAAATTGGGTTGACTTTTTAACTGAAGACGGCGACCAATACTTTCAATTCTTAATTGAACGATACAGCAATTCAACAACGAATAACGCTATTATAAACAACGTAGCACGATTAATTTACGGAAAAGGTTTAAGTGCATTAGACGCTAACAAAAAGCCAAACGAGTACGCTCAAATGATGTCTTTATTTCACAAAGAAGACGTACGTAAAATGGTTCTGGACAGAAAAATGTTTGGACAATTTGCTATTCAAGTACACTACAACGACAAGCACGACAAAATATTAAAAGCTTATCATATTCCTGTTAATCTTTTAAGAGCTGAAAAATGCGACAAAGACGGACAAATAACAGGTTATTACTATTCGGACAATTGGGACGATACTAAAAAGTTTGCCCCGATTAGATTTAACGCTTTTGGTTATGGAAAAGAAAAAATAGAAATATTATTTTCTAAACCTTATTCAGTCGGAATGAAATATTACGCATATCCTGACTATCAAGGTGCAGTACCTTATACACTTTTAGAAGAAGAAATTGCCGACTATTTAATCAATGAAGTTCAAAACGGATTTAGCGGAACTAAAGTTGTCAATTTTAACAACGGAGTTCCAACAGACGAACAACAACAAATAATTTCAAACAAGGTACTTGACAAGTTAACAGGAAGTAGGGGACAAAAAGTTATAGTAGCATTTAACAACAACGCTGAAAGCAAAACAACAGTTGAAGATATACCTTTAAACGATGCTCCAGAACACTACACATATTTAAGCGAAGAATGTTTGCGCAAAATAATGTTAGGACACAACGTTACTTCACCTTTACTTTTTGGAGTTGCTTCAACAAACGGATTTTCAAGTAACGCAGAAGAACTAAAAAATTCAAGCATACTTTTTGACAATATGGTTATAAGACCATTCCAAGAAGAATTATTAGACGCTTTTGATAGTATTTTAGCTTACAACGGAGTTGCTTTAAAGTTATTCTTTAAGACTTTACAACCTTTAGAATTTACGGACTTGGAAAACACGCAAAACGCAGAACAAGTTGCAGAAGAAACAGGAACAGAATTAAGCGCACACACAAATCCTTTAATTGATTTAGGAGAATACCCGCAAGACAATTGGTTATTAATAGATGAAAAACAAGTTGACTACGACACAGACGACGAAGAAAACGAACTATTGAGTAAAGAGCCAAAACAAAGTTTATTAAGTAAGGTTGTTAACTTGGTTTCAACAGGTGACGCAAGACCAAACATAACAAGTAAACAAGACAAAACTATTGACGGAGTAAAGTTTGTTGTTCGTTATAAATACGAAGGCGAAGTAACGGACAATCCAAGAGAATTTTGTACACAAATGGTAAAAGCAAACAAGATTTACCGTAAAGAAGACATTTTAAATATGAGTACACAAATTGTTAACGCAGGTTGGGGGCCAAAAGGAACAGACTACTATTCAATTTGGTTGTATAAAGGCGGTGGAAATTGTCATCACCGTTGGAATAAACAAGTTTATGCAGTCTTTGAAGGAACAGGATTAAACATAACAGAATACACAAAGAAATTAGCACAAGCAAAAGCCGCTAAATTTGGTTATGTAATTACAAACCCAAGTTTAGTTGCACAACGTCCAATTGATATGCCTAACAAAGGTTTTTTACCTTCTAATAAAAAAGAGAATTAATGGCAGAAGCACTTTTAATAACACGACAAGACATAGTTAAATTTACTTCGTTAAACGGAAATGTAGATACGGACAATTTTATACAATACATCAAGATTGCACAAGATACAGACTTGCAAAATTTCACCGGTACGAAGCTTTTAAACAAGATAAAAGCAGACATATTAGCAAGTACGTTGTCGGGTAATTATTTAACGCTTACAACGACTTATTTAAAGCCAATGCTTATTCATTTAGCGATGAAGTATTATTTGCCGTTCGCAGCTTACACGATTTCAAACAAAGGAGTTTACAAACACAATTCCGAAAATTCAACGAGCGTAGAAAAAAGCGAAATAGACTTTTTAATTGAAAAGGAAACACAAATAGCACAACACTACACACAACGTTTTATTGACTACATAAGTAATAATAATAATTTGTTCCCAGAATACAACACGAATTCAAATAGCGATATGTTCCCAGACACAAACAATAATTACACAGGATGGTACATTTAAAAACATACAAACCAAAAGAAGTAAACATAGTTAAATTAAAAACTTATTTAAAAAAATTAGAAAATGGCAAATAGTAACGGTTGGGGTGACGGAGCAGCTAACAACACAATTGGTTGGGGACAAGGAGCAACTAACGCTATTGGTTGGGGTTCTGTTTACGCAGTAAGTTCAGCAGGACGTACAGATATTATTGGAGCAACAGCAACCGCGCCTGTTAATACGGTTGCGCCTGATGTAACAGGCTCAGACCCGTATATAGGAGCTTTACTTACAACTACGGACGGAACGTGGAGCGGTACACCAACAAGCTTTACTTACCAATGGAAACGTGGAGTTACTAATATAGGAACAAACGCAAACACTTACACAATAGTAACAGCAGACGCAGGTACAAATATAACTTGTGTAGTAACAGCAACAAACGCAACAGGTTCAACACCTGCAACATCAAATGTTTTGGGGACTTATCCTTTAGCTGCACCTACAATTATAGGTGTGCCAGAATTAATACCAGACGACCCTTTAGACCCATTCTTCTACGTAGGTGATACAATTCCAATTGGTGGTAATAATTGGGATAGCAATCCACCTAACCCTACTTTAACTTACCAATGGTTGCGTAATAATGGAAACATAACAGGCGAAACTAATAATACTTATTTAGTAGACGTTGCTGATATTGGGCAATTAATAAGCGTAAAATGTACAGCAACTAATTCTCAAGGAACAGCATTTGAAAAAAGTAACGCAGTAACAATTTTGTAATGAAAAGTAATTATTTAGCAAGTCTTTATTTTATAGCGGGTTTTTTAACTTCGTTTTTTATGATGTTTGAAGGACAAGCAAATTACATTGTTTTAGGCGGTGTGACATTATTTTTTTACTTAACTTTCAGTTTGACTGAAGCACTCGAAGATTTAGGATTATGAAATTACAACTTTATTTATTACTTTATTCAATTAAAAATTCAGCATTGAAATTACTTACTATTTGCTTTTCTTTTTTCTTACCTATTAGCGGAATACTTGGACTTTTATTTACGTTGATTTTAGCAGATACGGCAACGGGTATTTGGAAAGCAAAACATTTAAAGCAAGAAATTACATCCCGCAAACTTTCGGCAATTATTTCTAAATTGTTGCTTTACGAATTGTGTGTAATTCTATTTTTTTTAATAGATTATTTTATTCTTAACGATATAATTTTGGTTTTCTTTTCAGTTCCATTAATGTTGACAAAGGTGTTAGCGTTGGTACTTGCTTCAATAGAAATAATGTCTATCTCAGAAAATTGGCGTATCGTCAAAGGAGTAAATTTGTTCCAATCTGCGAAACTTCTTTTTACCCGTGCAATTGATATTAAAAACGATATAAATAAATTAAAATGAATTTAAGCGCACACGTTACACTTGCAGAGTTTGAAAATTCACCTACTGCAACAACACACGGAATAAATAATAAAATGAGTTTGTCACAAATTGAAAGCGCAAAACTTTTGTGTGAAAACGTGTTTGAACCTTTAAGAATTCACTTAAACACACCGATTAAAATTAGTTCGGGTTTTCGTTGCGTACAGCTTAATAGAATGATAAAAGGAAGTTCAACAAGCCAACATACAAAAGGCGAAGCAATGGACATTAAAATAAACGCAAAAGGGTTTCATTTTATAAAAGATAAATTAGAGTTCGACCAATTAATTTGGGAGTTCGGCAACGATGAGAATCCGTCTTGGGTTCACGTTAGTTATAAAAAAGGTAGAAACAGAAAACAAGTTTTAAAAGCATACAAGCAAAATGGCAAAACTAAATATTCTTCTTATTAGTCTTTTTCTTTATTCGTGTTCGGCACAATATCACCTGAACAAAGCAATAAAAAAAGGTTACAAGTGCGAAAACACGAGCGACACAATTCGTATTACTACTTTGGATAGTATTCCGTACATAGTAAACGACACAATTGTTTGGGAAAAATTTTTCACTACCAAAGACACCGTTATAGTTTACAAGAATATTTATATTCCTAAACCCAAATGGCAAGTTAGAACCGAGATAAAATACAAATATAAAATTCAGTTAAAAACTATTTACAAAGATAGGATAGTTGAAAAAGCAAAAGCAAAATCTGAAGGACAAAAAGCAAAAACGGAAGCAAAAAGCAATCGTCCAAAAGGCAATTTAAATTTATTATTTGTTGGAGTTGGAATAGGTTTACTACTTTCGTACTTATGGAAGTACGCAAAAAAATCATTAATCTAAATTTTTATGGCAAATAACAGCGCAAGGTTTCGACTAAAACAGGACGAAATCGAAATACTTATGCAGTATCGTGGCATAAAAGAAGCAACCGATGAAGCTGGAGTTGATGACAAAGACGTTAAACACGGTTGGCTAAAAACTAAACAAGCTTCTTTGTTCTTTAAGAATCCTAATTTTAAACAAGAAGAACTAAACGCTATTCAACAAATAAAAGACGAATGTATAAGCGAAGTTAAAAAATACGCTCCGAAATATCACGCAATAGAAACAATAAAAAGCGAAGACACGCATTTACTTGTAATTGATATTGCAGACCTTCACATTGGAAAACTTGCAACAGCATTTGAAACAGGCGAAGACTATAATTCACAAATAGCCGTTAAACGTGCAAAAGACGGACTACAAGGCATCTTAAACAAAGCAAAAGGGTTTAACATTGACAAAGTATTATTTGTTGCAGGAAACGACATTTTACACACCGACAACACCAAACGAACAACTACAGCAGGAACACCACAAGACACGGACGGAATGTGGTACGACAATTTTATAATGGCGAAGAACCTGTACATTGATTTGTTAGAAAAATTATTAAGTTTTGCTGAAGTCGAAGTTGTTTACAATCCGTCAAACCACGATTTAACACACGGCTTTTTTTTAATGCAGTTAATAGAAGCGCACTTTGCTAATAGTACAATCAAATTTAACGTTAATTTGCTACACAGAAAAGCGTTTAAATACGGAAACAATCTGATAGGCACTACACACGGAGACGGAGCAAAAATCGAACACTTACCTTTATTACTTGCTACGGAGTTTCCTATTTTATGGAGCGAAACAAAACACCGATATATTTATTCGCACCATATACACCATAAAACAAGTAAAGATTTTATAGGAGTAACATTTGAAACGTTACGCAGTCCTTCAGGTTCAGACAGTTGGCATCAAAAAATGGGATATACAGGCGTTCCACGAGCGGTTGAAGGCTACATACATCACAAAGAATTTGGACAAATTGCGCGATTAACACATATTTTTTAATATATTTGCAATTCATAGTTAATAAAAAGAAAACAGTTATAAGCTCCCCAGCACGTAGCTGTTTTTTTTTGTGTAAGATATGCATTACATAATAGCAAAAACTTGACATTTTTATAAAGGATAAGGGGCAAAAATTGGCACATTAATTAAATAGAAATGTTTTAAGGTTATAACCCTAATAACAATTAAAATTTTAAGGGTTTTACCTTTATTTCTTATTTAGAATGAATATAAATTACACTTTTTTTTATTCAAAAAACGTAATAAACACAAGGGTTTTAAAAAATAATTAAAAATAAATTAAAAATAATTGTTAAAAAGTATTGTAGTTATTAAAATAGTATATATATTTGCATATAATTATTAACGAAACAATTTAAAAACTATGAAAAACTTTAACCAAGTATTAGACTTTTTGGAACTACAACAAAAAGAAGACAAACTAAACACGAACCAACTGCATTTAATTATTCAAACTTTAGTAACATTTTTGAATAAAGAGCAGATGCAAGAAGTAGAAAATTTATTTAACCAATTTAAAAAATAAAACTATGAAAAACTTAATTGATTACTTTACACCAACAACCGAAGAACACAAATCGTTTTTAAGGCACTTTTTAAGCACTCTAACGGCTTTTATTGTGTTCGGTGGTATGTTCTATTGTTTAATGTATTTAAAAGCGTTGTAAGATGGAAAATAGAAATTTAGAATTATGGAACAGGGGTTTTGAATTAAATTATGAGTTTACAGGTTGGACTTATTCAATTGCAGGAACTTGGGAATTTAACGATTACGATGAAGTAAGTGAATATGCGTTTATTGAATTAGACGTTGAAGTTTCGCAAAAGTGGTTAACAGAAACTGACGACAATTTACAACCGCATTTATTAGGGGTTCGTATTTTAGAAGATTTACGTTTAGAAATGCAAGAAATTATAAATTCAGATTTAGCAAATTATGATTTTTGGGAATGGAAAGCAAGTAACGATGAAAGTAACTATAATTTTTATCACGAACTATGAAAGCTGGAACGATATACGAGCAAATGGATTGGTGGCAACGACAATGGCGGGGTTCATTTGACTTACACCTTTATTTAGAAATATGCAGAATTAAAAAAAACGAAAACCAAATACAAAAACCTATGAAACGATTTAAAGCAACATTTAAAACTTGGGCGTATGTTGGCGCACCTGTTAAGTTAGAAACACGAATAGTTGAAGCATACGACACCCAGCACGTTAAGAACTTAATTCAAAAAAACGATGACATTATAATTGAAATTAAACAAATAGAAAAATGAAAAACGAAATAATTTATTCTTATTTAATCGAAGACACAACAAACAATCTTTATAAAATAGGCAAGTCTAATAACCCAATAAATAGGTTAAAAAATTTTAAAGTAAGCAACCCTTTTGTTAAATTAATAGGTGTAAGTTTTATTGAAGAAAAATATTTACATTCAGTATATTTTAAATATAGAGTTGTTGGCGAATGGTTTAATTTTCCAAATGAAATAAAAAGTGAAGTTTTTAAATTATTTAAGCCTATAACTAAAATAGCCGAAAAAAATAAAAGCTACATATTAAACGATTATTTTATAAATCACTCCGTAATTTTAAATGAACTTGTAATTTTAGAACAAGAAAAAAATTATAAAGCAATTTCTAATTTAACAGGTTTAATATATGAGAAAATTGGAGCGCAAAATTATAAAAAATTATTAGCTGAAGATGACGAATTTAACAGAATAGTTTCAAGTGCAATATATATGAGTTTATAAATAACAAGTAAAAACTATAAAAATGATAGAACTAATAAAAGAAATAATAGAACAAGACGGATTAAACATTAAAAACCGAAAACGTGAAATAGTACACCGAAGAATTTATTTGTTTAGGAAGCTACGCGAAGACGGACACACACTAAAAGGAATAGGAAGTTTATTTAATATGAACCACGCAACTATTCTGCACGGTTTAAAAACTTACCAAGATTTAAGCGATGTAAACGACAAGTTATTTTTACACGACATAGAATACTACAAACTTCTTTTGAGTTTAGAACGTCCAGAACTTGACTTGCGTAAAGAAATAAAAGAAGCAAAGAACTTAAAAGACTTACGTAAAATTCAGTTGAGAATAAAAAATAAATTTTATTAATTTGTGTTTATGTTAAATTAATTATTAAATTTGCAATTGTACGGTCTAACATTATAAGTACAAAAGGAATTCTTACCCTTGTTTATGAAGTTGAAGTTAGACCCAACGGATTGAGCAAGGGTATTTTTATATAAAAAATTATAGTTATGGAAGAAATTATTTTACAATGTGTTGAAAGTAAAAATGACAAAATGATTGTTTCAATTGGAACTAATATTTGTTTTGAAGTTATTGAAAACGACACATCAAAGACTGTTTGTATTAACACAAAAGATGCTGCTAAACTAATACATTATTTATCAATTTATTTATTTAATGAGTTATGAGCGGTTGGATAAAATTACACAGGCAAATTATTGATTGGGAATGGTTTTCAGATACAACTACTTTTCGTGTTTTTTTACAATTGCTACTTAAGGCAAACCACAAAGAAAAAAAATATAGGGGTATGGTTTTAAAGATTGGAACTGTAATAACATCAAGGGAAATTTTATCATTTGAAACACGTTTAAGTATTCAGCAAGTTAGAACAGCTTTAGACAAATTAAAATCAACCAACGAAATAACCATCAAAACAAGTTCGCAAGGTACTATAATTGAAGTTGTTAACTACGCTAAATATCAACTTGTAACCAATGAAGTAACCATTAAAGAACCAACAAGTAACCAGCAAGTAACCACTAACAAGAATGAAAAGAAAGAAAAGAATGAAAAAGAAGTGATTTTAGATAGTTGGATTGAATACAGGAAGTCGGCAAAAAAGACTTTAACACAACAAAGCATAAAATCTATTTTAGTTAAAATGGAAAAATATACAAATGAACAATGTAAGTTTGTAATTAACAAATCAATCGAACAAGGTTGGCAGGGTTTGTTTTGGGACAACATACAAACAATACAAGAAGTTAATGAACCTAAAAAATGGAAAGCACCGTGGAGTTAAATGGATATAAAATTACAGAAGCTGGAGACGTAATTACTCAACTATTTAAGTATAGAGACAATTACAACAATAAAGGTAAATATTTAGGATTTAAAAGTTTGCACGAACATTATTCTATGAGTTTAGGAAATTGTACAGATTGGACGGGTTTTCCTATGAGTGGTAAAACGCAAGTATTAATGGAATGTTTAATGAACACTTCTAAATTTTATGGTTGGAAGCATTTAGTTTACTTTCCGGATGTTGGTT
>Ga0208975_1001282_pt1 | contig 10793 bp, 26 predicted proteins | sample GreLakmeER78MSRF_FD_187700 | JGI IMG/M metagenome (GOLD analysis project Ga0208975, IMG submission 187700) | Freshwater lentic microbial communities from great Laurentian Lakes, MI, USA - Great Lakes metaG ER78MSRF (SPAdes) | ecosystem: Environmental > Aquatic > Freshwater > Lake | place: Great... | reverse complement strand
TTTCTCTACAACAGGCTTGAACTTCTTCTTCGGTCTGGAAACCTTCTTAACCTCGTATTCGTCCTTGACCCACTCCCAGACACGTTCTTTGCCGTATATGTCTATCCTATACGATGTTTTTATACATTCTTTTTTTAGCAAAGCCTTAAGGCAGTTGACCGCCGTTTGTTTGTCGATCTTTGTTTGTAGCCTCACTGCTTTTAAGTCTGCTGGTGTCTTACGCTTTCTCAAGTAAGTAAGAATCTTCTTTTGCTCGTCAGTCATTATTATCCCCATTGAGTTGCCATTGCTTCAGCTATTCCTTTGTATGTAGTGCTTCTTATTTTCCATCGATCTTTGCTTGGCGGTAATTTCCATATTCTTTGATCTCTTCCGTCAACAATATTGGTTGGAACCAGCTTAGGAAGGTTTTTTAGCCATAAACATGTTTTTTTAACCTCTCCGTGCCCAAATTGCCAAGGTTGTATGGTTTGATCCGGCCTCCTTATCTTGCTGCTTATAACGCTTACTGGGTTCTCTATACATATTCGATCTATGGGAGCATTCATAAGCCTATTTACAAACTCTAGTGCTTCCTCTTGTTCTTTAGTCTTATGTTTAAACCATCTGGCCCCACTGACCGCCAGATGAGTGCATGGAGGATGTGCAACCATCAAGTCCCATCCATCATTGATGATGTCAAAAACATCGCCTTGATAATGGTTCCCAGGGATGTCGGTTGCCAACAAATCACAAGACAATGCTTCGTGCCCTTTTTTTTGGAATGCGTTTCTTACAGTCGCTGAATACTCGCAGGCAACAAGAACCCTCATCCTATCCTCGCAATCTCTCTTTCCAGATACCAAATAGCCTTCTTAAGATCTTCAACCTCTTTACCTTTTAGGCTTGCCCTCCAAACGTACTTCGTAGCATTGCCTAGGTTGAAGTTCATATGCTCTGTAATTTCTATGCACTCTACTCCCGATGGATGAGATGTGTAGTGCTTAGGATGGTTTACGTTGTCTTGAACCTCCCATTCATCGCAACAATGTCCGCACCTTGGGCATTCAAAAGAATCTTTCATATTGTGATCGCCACTCATATGTTCTCCTGATTTAGCTTAGTTCTTTCAGTCGTAGCCCCATTACTATATTCACCGCCGTTCTTCTCCCGCAGCTTGGCTTCAAGGACTTTGCATAGCCAGTTGACTGATTTATCACCTTTAACCATCTCGCACGACAGTATGTCAATCTCCTCATCCGTCAGCCCCTGCCACTCACCCCATACTCCAACTTCCCCAACCCTTGCTAAATCTGTCTCCAGTGCTTGGCGCAGTGCGGTGATGGCTTGCTTTCTGTTAACAAGTCCGGCATGACTTATTGGATCGCTCTCCAGCGCATCAAGCGCCATTTGCATAGCTTCTCTGCTCATGCCATATCCCCTCTGTAAAGTTGCCAAGCGTCGCTAAGTTCTTCTCTGGCGATCCTTACCCTAAGCCTCATATGGTCAAGATCGTCTAAAAGAATCTTTAGTTCGTTAGGATGCACCATCACATACGTTGTTTCGTCTGCTAGCTTTCTCAGCAGTGCGTAGGCTTTTTCTTTGTCTGTCATGCCGCCCTCAACTTTTCAGAGATCCTTGCCTTCCAAGAGTTCCAGTCCTCTCCTGGTCTAGCTGGACAATTTACCTTTGCTGCCATCTCGGCAGTACCCTTCTCTGTAGCCCACCACACCACAACCTTCTCTTGTGTAGGAGCAATCTCTAGCTCATCTTCCCATCTTCCTTGGTTCAGCCAGGTAGCAGGATGCGGAATAAACTCCTGACCTGTTCCCTTCACCTGGTAATACTTGTTGTGTGTCACCAGAGCCTCTACAGCGGACTTTTGCTCAGCAGGCGATAGTTTGTTCCATGCCTTCTGTGCAGCGCGTTTAGCGACCTTTCTTGGGTACTTACTCCAGAACTCCTCGAACATAAGACCTCCTTTCAAAAGCCTTACGTTAACGCTTCTTTACCTTCTTGAGTGTCGTCTTGATGACTTTTTGCATCCATCTGTCTACCAATAAGCGTCGCCCATACAAGTCCACCAAATACCTTAGCGGCAAATTGCAAAAGTATGATTCCAGGCATTAACGATCCAAACGCAATCGTTGGGAACACAAGAGAATCAACTGCGGCTCCGGCAATGTTGCTTTTGTTTGCCCTTGAAAACCACGAACCTTTCATCTTTACAAACACAACCCAGTCAACCAGCGCAGCTAAGGTAAACGCGCAAGCTGACGCTACGGCGATCTTTCCGCTGGCAGGGTTGAGCAAATAAGTAAGAACTCCAGACGAAGCTATGAGCGCCCCCATCTGCCAAAGTCTTAGCCTTACATGCAACCAGTCCCTTAACGCCAAATCTAATCCTATAAACAGAAAGGCATTGATCGGGCTAATTGCAGGGCCAAACGCAGCGACCGAAAGGTTCGCAAGCGTCATCGCAATCGTGTAAATGCCAATGGCTATGTAAAGCATAAGTTCTCCTGTACAGGTCTAAGTTTCCAATGGTTAGGCGGGTTTTCTGAGTCAATACGCTTTGCCATGCAGTGAGCGCACTCTTCTTTTTCTTTGTGATGCAAAGCAACATTTGTTGAGTCTGCACTTGATAAAGGCCAGCGTTCGAGCCCTTGCCCCAACATCCGCATTCCATGCGTCCAAGGTAGCCGACCAAATGTTTTTGCAAGCCGGTTGAATGTTTCGTCCATTCTTCCTTGCCACTTTGCATCGCCGACATTCCAATACTCGCCAGAAGATCCGAGGCAAACTCGACCCCAATCGTCAACAAGCTCGCAAAGGTAATCTAACGATAGTCCTAGATGCCAGACTGGAATGCCTAAAGACTTCGGGAAAGGCCATGTCGCAGTCATTTCTCGCTGTTGCTCTATCGTCCCGTCGATTACATCAGGAACAACACCCCAATGAGGGTGAGCAAGTATTGGGTCTATCCAGTTGTAAAAACCTTGTAGATCAAACGGTACACCTCTTGTTTTGCAACTGAAGGCTCCGTTATCCAACATGAGCGACTGACCAATTTTTAGACAGGTTTTTAAGTCTCTTGGCTCAAAGTAAGAAATACAGAAATGCTCACCAATCAAAGTCTCTAAGACTGCTCTAGGTGTAATAGGTGTGCCGTGGTAGTGAATCATTTGTTAACTCTAGACATAGTTCCCCCAAGGGTGGTAGCACTCACCTCGCCCCGCAAGGGTCACTTCTGGATGTTCCTTGCCTAGCGTAGCCGAAGCCAGCGATTCTCTCCACCTCTTGCTTGTCCCACCCATGTACAAGAGGCTTAGTCCAGTACCTCACTGACAGTCTGGATCGGCATGAAACGGGGTGTTTCGCCAGCCGGTGTTTACTTCCGCGCAACCCATGCAGGTTCTTAATAACGCTCGGAGTACGGCTGTCGAGAGGCAATAAAAAAGGCCGCTTACTGCTGCTCTCGGTAGCGGTACTTGCCAGGAGAAGCAAGTCGAGAGCATGAGTAAACGGCCTTCTATTACATTGCCCGCTACGACAACAACACAATCTTATCAGATCTCTACAACCTTGCAAGTCCACCCCTCTTTCAACTTACCCCAACCATGAACCTCTATCTTCCAGCCTGCCCTCAAGATAGCCGGAAGATGCTCACACTCTGCAATCTTCTTCACCCTGGCGTTTATGTTGGCCCTGCTCGTTGTCTGCACCAGCAGCGTCTCTTCGTCCTTGAGACAAAGGATGTCGCCTATCCCAAACAAATCCTGGCGTATACGAGCCCACGGGTTCCAGTGCTCGACGATCTGGCATAAGTAACCTCGCTCACGAAGCGCAGCTAAAGATCGCTGAGTAGGACTTACCGACGAACGGCGTTTCTTTTTGGTATCAGCGGCAGAAATTGTCGTCACGATGACAGTCTTTAGTAGTTGATAAGCCTAAGATTACTCCATCACAACAAGGAGCCAACATGAAGATCGTACTTACACAAGAGCAGCTAGAAAAAATCCTCAAGGAATACTTCGACAACGATTACAACATCAAGATTAACGAGATTGTATTTGCAGCTAACGTAGAACAGTTCTGCACCATCTACACAAGGGAACTCCAATGAGCGTTGACTACGACTGGTGGCTAGACAGAGAACTTTACAGATACGACAAAGAGAGGGAACAAGATGACTATCAACAACAGTTGGAACAACAGGAATACGAACTTGACCAAGTACAAGATAACGAGGAGTGATTGGGCACTATGCGCGCTATTGGGGATTTGCTACGGAACACTGCTCTACCTGTTTATCAAATAAAGGAGCCAAACATGAAATTCAATGAACTCAGAAAGATCAACGTAACCGAGAAGGTCGAGAAAAAAAACGGCCTTTCTTACCTCTCTTGGGCCTGGGCTGTAGATACGTTGTTGCAACACGACCCTACGGCTACCTGGGAGTACAAGCCTCACCAAATGTGGAATGACACGGTGATGGTGTTCTGCGAGGTCAAAGCCTTTGGAGTATCCCGCACTGCACAACTTCCCGTCATGGATCACAGGAACAAAGCGATTTCTAACCCAGATGCGTTTGCAGTCAATACAGCTATGCAAAGGTGTCTAGCTAAAGCTATCTCGCTACACGGAATTGGCTTATACATCTACGCAGGAGAAGATTTGCCAGAAGAAGATAAGCCTTCCGTAGACGATCACATAAAAACGCTTTCAGAAGCCAAAACAGTAGACGAATTGAAAGCGGCATGGACTACAAGCTACAAAGAGTTCAAGAATGATCCGCAAGCTATCAATCAGTTAGACGCAGCTAAAGAACAACGAAAGAAAGAACTGACGGAGATTAAATGAGTCAGATTCTTGATGCCGCTAAACGATCAGGAGTGCTCATTTCTCACCGAGGTGAGTTCCTGAAGTCGGTAGAAAAGTTTGGCCGGTTGATGCTTAACAAGTCCAAACCGCTGACACCGACACAAAAGGCTTACTTGGCAGCAATCGATGAGTGGATGTCGCTTAACGATCTGGCAAACAAGTTCGGTTGCACACCACAAAACGCCTTGAAGATGATTCGCGCACTAGAGGATCGCAAGTTGGTAACAAAAGAAAAACTTTACAGGCAAGCCTGGGCTTACTACTACAAACGAAAATGAACCTGAACACATTTGAAGAAGGTCTACTGGACTCAATCCAGACCGAGCGTTGCAAGAAACTGCTTTGGTCTGTGATTCAACTAGCAGTTGATGACGCTTGCAAAGCACCCTACAAAACTAGACCGCAAGATGACACGATCACGGCCATGCGGTTTCTATTCGGAGACCTTTACGAGTCTGGGCTCGACAATTATCTGATGTGGCTTGACGTTGACGGTAAACAATTCAAGAGACGCATGGTCGAGGCTATGTTTTCCGATCGTCACGACAAGTTCACCGACTTTGAAAGACGAGCCTTTCGAGCAAACTACAACTGGTATCTGAGAAATGAGATCAATACTAACAACTGAGAATGACCGTAGGAGGGTCATAGAGGCCATAGAAGCCACGGAACTAGGCTACATGGTAACTATCTCCAAACCACCCCGCACAGCGGCTCAGAATCGGTTCTATTGGTCGATCCTGACAGCTTGCGCGGAACAGTTAATGGGCCAGCAGTACACCCAAGACATCTGGCACGAGTGGGCTAAGACGAGGTTTTTGCCTTCTCGTGTCGTCGAACTCCCTGGTGGTCAGGTAAAAGAAATCGAGCCTTCCACTGCTTCGCTTACGGTATCTGAGTTCTCAGACATGGTGGAGCAACTTTTACAGTACGCGCTAGAGAAGGGCTTGATCTGGACAGACGAGATGAAAGACGCTGAACTTGACTTAAGGAAGATCAATGTACACCAACAAAAAGTTGCTTGAGGCTTGTAGGCATCTGCCTTGTGGAGCGTGTTTTTGTGAGGACGGGACTGTAGTCGCTGCTCATAGAAATCAAGGAAAAGGCATGGGCATCAAAGTTTCTGATGCTTTAGTAGCATCCCTATGCTTTCGTTGTCACTCATACTTAGACCAGGGAAAAGAAATGTCTCGCGAAGAACGTCGAGACTTCTGGAACCAAGCGTACATAAACACAATGCAAGCAATGATCGAACGAGGGATATTAAAGGTGCAACATGGAACAAAGAACTGATGATTGGTACAAAGCAAGACTGGGCCACCTAACCGCTAGCAGAGCCTCAGACGCGCTTGCGAAACAAGGAACGGCTACGCGCAGGAACTATCAGATTCAACTCGTTACAGAGCGTCTGACGGGACTACAAAGCGATTCTTATACAAATACTTATATGCAATGGGGTACAGAGCAAGAACCTGTTGCCAGAGCAGCATACGAAGTCCACACAGGGCATTTCGTCGAGCAGACAGGTTTTCATACCCACAAGTCGATTAAGTGGCTTGGAGCGTCTCCTGACGGTTTCGCAGGGTCAGGACTGATTGAGATCAAGTGTCCCAACTCAAACACTCATGTTGATTACTTACTTTCTAAGGAGGTTCCCGCCAAATACAAACCACAAATGCTCACTCAAATGCTCGTGACAGGTAGGACTTGGTGCGACTTTGTTTCGTTCGACCCAAGGCTTCCTGAACATCTACAACTTTTCATCGTACGTTACGAGCCAAAACCGGAAGAGCTAACCAAGATCGAGGCTGATCTGGTTGCCTTTCTCAACGAAGTTAATCAAATGGAGTTAACGCTATGCCAAAAGAACTAACAGGATCAATCAGCAAGAACAAGAAAAAAGAGAAAGACGTACACCCAGACTACCGAGGTTCAGCAATGATAAACGGGGTTGAATACTGGATCTCAGGATGGGTTAACGAGGGTTCCGACGGGAAGTATCTGGGGCTAAAGTTCCAAGCAAAAGAGGAAGTAAGATCAACCAAAGTCGATGACGACGATTCAGTGCCATTTTGATATGTTAAGCGTACACCACCAAACCATGCTGAAAAAAGCGTTTGCAAAGCGTCCTGCAAACATTTCGGATGACTCTCCGGTCTTAGAGAGGATCATTCACATTATCAAGTCTGAGGCTCCGGAAGCATTCTGGAAGCCTACAGAGTTGGAAAAACGGAGGTTCTTTAATGCACCGAGGCCTGGGACTCCTCACGCTGATGCAGTCTATCCGTTCCCGAAAGGCCTTTTATGAGTTGGCAAGACTTGATAAAGGCTCAGACGAGGAAAGATCGTTTCCGACTCGTCGAGGAAATCTGGAGGGAACACGGCTGGATTCCGCCGTCAACCGAGTGCCAAGACACTATGGCAAAGCACAAAGCGTTTAAGGAGTGGTCGATCCGTGGAGTCGTGGATCAACCTTATCAAGAAAGTTAAGTCGTCTGATGTTGAGGAGATAGCGGCAGCGTACGAAAGTGCACTGCCGTTTGTCGTTCAAGACTGGGCGAAGATGATCCTGAAACTACCCAAAAGCAAACGACTTCCGATCATCGAGAAGATCGACAAAGTACACGGGGATAAGATCGGCCAGATGGTGCGAGACGAAGTTACCGCGCAACACCGCGGCTCTTCTCAAAACTCCTCATCCCAGCGATACCCAACATACCGCTCAAAATAACCCATAGAGCGTCGGTATCTAACATGGGAGGTGGCTTTACCTCCTGCGGGACAATCTGTTCTGCCTGCATCCAAGTCCACGCCCATACCAGTAGCGGGTAAGCAAGGAACTGATAGAACATCGCACCCGCCCCTACCCAACCGATAGCGGGTCGCCAGCCAGCAACAAACATATTCTGGTTAGCGGCTTCGACCTTGTTAACTTCCATCTGACCAAGGTCTATCGCCTGGTCAATACGCTTGGCCTCAAGCTCAAGTTCCATGCGTTCCTTATCGGATGTGTGCAGGTCTCCGATAACTTTTCCGACGCTATCAACGATGGAAGAGATTCCGAGCAGGTTCATAGCTTGAGCGTCCTGTTAATCCAACCCAACATGAACTTAATCTGGCTTCTGTCTCGCGTCACAATGTCACGATACCTAGCAATCTTTGCTAGCGCGTAATAGGCCACAAATAGCTCTGGATTGGCTTGGTTGAGTGCTGATATGGTCTTAGGGCCAATAACGCCGTCTGGGGCCGTTTTAACGCATATCTGGGCAAGTTTGATGGACACAGGAACGCCAGCATTAACAGCAAAGTTAAAGATGGACGAGGCTATAACGTCATGCGTTAAATCGTCGCCTTTGATCTTGTCCCAAAAATTCACTTTGTAGAAGTCTCGGACTAACTGTGTCGGAGGTGTTTCCTGGTAGTCGATATGCTGCCAGCCTTCCCACTTTGGGTGCATTTTGCGAGCAATACCCGCATAGGTCTGACCGCCACGATCTCCTTGGACTTCATGAAGAACGTAACCTCCCTCGTCCTCCATCATCTTGTCAAACGCTTGTTCAAAGTTAGCCAACGGCTTGACCTCTAAAGTATGCAGTCCCCTCAATAACCTCGACGAGCTCCGGAGGTAAGAGTAGACCATCTCTGAAACACAAGACGGCAAAGCCTGAGCACCAAGGAACAGGATTGTCCTCGATGTAAGAGAACTGACCGCCATCAGGATCGGCTAACATCCCCGTAGACACACCGTATCTACGTCCTCGGTAGTCACCCCATCCTTTGACCTCCAAGAGGTGGGTATGCCCTGAGACCGTAGAGATGCCTGCTTTTAGGGTGTTGTTGTAGCCTGAGTGGATTCCCGAATGTTGAAGTCTATGCTTAATCATGCAAATGTCATTAACCATGACTGACCAACTGACAGACCACTCCGGCAGATGATCCTTTAGAGTCGTGCCTTGGATGCCCTTGAACTCAGGAACAGATCCAGCTAATTTTTTATCAAAACGTATGTCGTGGTTGCCTGTGGTTCTATGCAAGAAAGTGCCTAGACCTTTACAAGCCTTGACGATCTGATCCATGTGCCACTGAACCGCTTCGAGTTCATCTCGTAGACTTGTGACTGGCTCCCAATCCATAGGGCCGTACTTGGAGATAGTTCCCCCGTCGAGAATATCTCCGTTTGCGATAATCGCTTTGGGTTTTAGGGTCTTGATGAGTTTTAAGAGGGCATTGAACCCCGCTGAGGGTTCACCAGGCATGAAGTGAGCGTCAGAAAATACGATCACATAACCTTCGGCCTCTAGCGTTGCTCGCCTACGATTCTCTGGTAAGGTAAAACGAGCGTCTTTTGTGGGTAGAAGGATGTTGTATTTCTTCTCGATTGCCCTTCGTCGCTCGTACACATTGCGAAGCGTAAGACCGATACGGTCTGAAATCTTCGTTGGGCTTCCTAGTTCTTTCCAGACTGCGATGAAATCTTCATCTTCTGACTTTTTTCTCACGCCAAGCTCCGCGCTCTATGCTCTGGATCATCTTTCGCGGAATCACCAAAGACTGAGCAATTGCGTCGTCAGTCAATGACTGACAAATTTTCACGCCCTGCTTGTTTTCTGCAATCAAGAACCCTACAGAAACAACAAGCGGAACCTGAAATTCCCTGGCTTTCTCTGGGCTATCACCCCATCCCAGAGTGTCGTGGCAGGCATCTTCCCAAACTACTTTAACTATCGGAAGATTGTGCTTCATTCTTCTTATCTTTTATGGCATGGAACCATTTCCAGACAAGCCAGCCGGACTGTAACACAATGTAGAGCAAGGTAGCAACTGCTACCCATTCATTCAAAGTCAGACCACCTACTGTTACCGCCGTTGTGATAACGACAGGAGGAGCAGCCTTAGCTGCTTCTACGATTACGTCTGACTTTTGTTCAGGAGTCATGATTAGAATGGGCTAGAAGTTGAGACAAGAACCCCTGAGTTGGTAAGCGTCCAAGGCCCGCCACCGTTAGCAACACTATTATCTTTGATCGTAGAAGATTGGCAAGTAAGCATCTTGGTTGTAGCTACTGGAGCTAGTGGGCTTGTCGGTACAGTCGCGGAACTAAACCCTGAACCGGATCCAATGTTAAATCGTAAGTTGCTGATCTTGCCATCAAGGAATCGAGTTGTCTGAACTGTACCGTTACCAACCGATGGCGTAACAACAGACCCGCTTGTGATGGTTCCTGAGATCGTTGCAGACCCGCCTGAAGAAGAGCCAACAAACACCCTAACAACACCTGACGAATTACGAGTCGCAGCTATGTACGTCCAGGTTGAAAGCGATACAGCGATAGACGAAGTGACTAACGTTGAACTGCTCGTTGTTGGATAGTTGTTTCTTACAAATACAGGCTGGCGAGATGAGTTGATGTAAAACTGAATACGCTGAGGTTGAGAACTCCCAGTTCCGTAGCCGAAATCAAGAATCGTTGCGCTTGTTGCCGGTGTTGAATCTAAGTAAACAAAGCACTCAATACTGAACTCTTGAGTTCCTATGGCAAACGATGATGAGGCAGGATATGTAAAAGACGATGAGCCGTCAAAGTCATACGAATACTCACCATCAACAATACCGCCAGCGACCGACGGTATGGTTCTGCCAGCACCAAATGCAGACAGGATTGGCATTATGCGTACCTTGTCTGGCTTGCAAAGACGGTGAACGAACCGCTTCCAGTCTTGATAAGCGTATAGGTATAGACATCCACGCTATTAGCATTGCCTGCGCTTGGTGCTGTACCACCTGACCACTTAGGCGTAACGCTTGTGCCGTCCACGGTAATTGCTGAGTTGTAGTAGGCCGTACTGCCTTGAGTTACCAAGTGCGTAACTGTCACGCTCTGACCTGTACTCATGATGCTATTTAGCGCTACAGAGCTAGACCCACGGAT
>Ga0208975_1001279_pt1 | contig 10803 bp, 20 predicted proteins | sample GreLakmeER78MSRF_FD_187700 | JGI IMG/M metagenome (GOLD analysis project Ga0208975, IMG submission 187700) | Freshwater lentic microbial communities from great Laurentian Lakes, MI, USA - Great Lakes metaG ER78MSRF (SPAdes) | ecosystem: Environmental > Aquatic > Freshwater > Lake | place: Great... | reverse complement strand
CTCAAGGTATCGGAACTCGACGAGGCCGTCGAAAAGGGGGCACAGAAATGATCGACCTAAACGACCCCTCCGCCGTATGCCGATCCCTCGGCTATTTTCTGGATTTTCTCACCATGACCGTGCCTGTCCTATCGCTGGCACTCATCGCTCGGAGGATCGCACGATGAGCGTCACGATCACATGGATTCCGGCAACGACTCCACCGGACGACGGAGAGACCGTCATCATCCACACACTCGGCGGCGAGGTCTGGACAGGCTTTCTCGACGGCAAAGTCTGGCGCAATGTATCAGGCGCACGAATTCACGACGAGGAGCCGGTATTGCACTGGCAGCCGCTCCCACTCCCACCGGAGGACGCAGAATGAGCAAGCCAGACTGGACCAAGATAGAGGAAGCCCGAGACCGAGCCGAAGCGCTCCCCGAGTGCGATTGGACCACGGAGACACCAGAGACCGAGGCCGCGGTGAAAGCGTCCGGCTCAACATTCGGAGTCCCACTTCGCGAGTGCAGCCGCCGCCTCGAGCGCCAACGCAACGGCCTTTACCAACTCCTCAACCGGAGGGCCGGACAATGAGAAGCCTTTATTACTGCGAGGCAAACGGGGTTTTCGGGCGGTTCGGGGATTACGTATGGGCCTCATCCCGCATGGATGCCGAGCTTGAATTTCTCAACAAACACCACGCAAGGCCGACCTCAACCCGGCTCGAAAGGAAAGCAAAACCATGAGCGACACCACCGCCCTTATCTCAGCCTTCCTCGTGATGGCGAGCCTCTACACCACTTTTCACCTCGGGATCGAGTGCGAACGCGAGCGCATCCGCAAAGCCAGACGCCGCCGGTTCGAGGAAGACCAGGAGAAATGAAACTCCTCATTCTCTCAGGCTTCATTATCGCCCTGATCTTCACCGCCTACTTCGTGTGGTTGATCTCCGACGAAGACCAAGACTGATTTCCCCCCAAGTAAATCCCCACAAACAACAGAAAAAACAAGAAACATGAAAATACTAAAAGGCAAACAAGCACGACCACAACGGGTGGTCATCTACGGCGTCGAAAGCGTTGGTAAAACGACTTTCGCCAGCAAATTCCCGAACCCTCTATTCTTGGACATTGAGGGCGGATCGAACCACCTCGACATTGATCGCGTAGCCATATCGACGTGGAAAGAACTCGGCGAATGTATCAGCGAAGCCGGGCGCACGGACTACCAAACGGTCGTCATCGATTCCGCGGATTGGGCGGAACGGTTGGCCGTTGAAGACCTACTCGCCACCAACAAGAAAACCTCGGTAGAGGATTTCGGGTTCGGCAAAGGATGGGTGATGGCAGCGGAGAAAATGAGCCGGTTCTTGACCGCCTTGGATGCTCTCATAGATGCCGGTAAGCATGTCGTGGTATTGGCCCACAGCAAGGTGCAGCGCACCGAGCCACCGGACATCCTCGCCGCATACGACCGCTACGAGCTCAAGCTCTCGAAACAATCCTCTCCGCTCGTCAAGGAATGGGCCGACGAGCTTTGGTTTTTCCGATTCAAAACAAAAGCCGTCACCAACGATGGCGGGAAGGCCAAAGGCATCGGCGGAAAGGAACGGGTCATCTACACAACGCACTCGGCAGCATACGACGCGAAGACACGCTCCGGACTCGCTGAAGAACTCCCTATGGAATGGTGCGCGGTGTCTCACCTATTCCAGCCGGCATCGAAACCCAAGCCCGCGCCTGCGGTGGAGATCATCGGGCGGGAGTCGGTTGCGATCCTAGAAGAAAACGAGGAACTAGTGAATCTCTTTCTCCTGGGGAACGGGTCAATCACCGAGGGGCAGACGTGGCGTGACGCCTCTCCAAAGCTCCGCGAGCAGATCGTGGCACGTCCAGATGCGCTAATCGCCAAGGCAAGGAAGCAAATGGAGGTGCCAGCGTGAGCAGTTTAACCACAGAGGACACAGAGGGCACGGAGTTAAAAAGCAAACAAGGCCAAGTATGGACTGAGGATTCTGGAATCACATTAACGGATTGGATTCTTAAAGGGGGGGCTCTTCAAAGCGGTTGCTATCCATACAACAAACTTATTCTTAGCAGGATAAATGAAGGTGGAACAATGATTATAGGGGAAGAGGAGGGTGGAAAATGATCAAAGAAATCTCCCCATCATCCCTGCCAAAGTTGGCAGAGTGCGCGCTCTTCACGGGCGCGCCGGGTGCCAGCGCAGCGGCAGAACGTGGCACGCTCCTAGACCGTGCCTTGCGCGAGCTTTTCATCGATGACCCGACGACCTTCGACACCTTGAGCGCCGAAGACAAACGGGCCGTCGAATGGGGCGCGAATGAACTCCGAGTGCTGTCCGGCGGATACCATATTGAGACCCGCGAAGAATACTTAGGAATGGAAGTGCCGGGGCTTTCAAAGCCAGGCACAGCCGATGCGGTATGTGTGCGGGCCAAGTGGGTGGCAGACATCAAGACAGGCCAAGTCCGCAACTACCGCCAGCAACTCGCCGCCTATGCGCTCGCCTGTATGCAAGAGCACTTCACAGACTCATGGACAGCTCATGTCGTCTATATCGACCAACGCCTTCGCCGCACCTACGACTTCACCCGCGAACAGGCCGAGGCCACGGTCAGCAACCTTATCAGCGAAGCCTCAAGCCGCACAGCCGAGCCGACGCCAAACGAATACTGCGGGTGGTGTGCAAATGCAGACGGGTGCCGTGCTCTCGTTCGTCAATCCTCCGAGGCATTGGCGCTCGTTCAGTCCGAGACATCCCTAACGGAGATCCGAGACCAGATCCTATCCAATCCGGTCAGCCTCTCAGCCTTCGCCGCAAACTGGAAGCTCGCAGAAAAGCAGATCGCCGAACCGATCCTCGACGCTCTCAAGGAACGCCTCGGAGCGGGCGAGGACATACCAGGGTGGAAAGTCACCACCGGCGTTGGTCGTCAATTCGTAGAGGCCGACACCATAGCCAAGGCCGCAACCAATGTTTCCAAGGAAACGCTCATCCTCGCACTAGGCGGAAAGATGAGCGCCGATAAATTTCGCCAGTTTTGCGTCGAGTCCGGCGCCGAAGTGGACGAATCCGCGGTGCGGTCAGGGGCACCCATAACCACCCTGCGCCAAATCAAAACAAAGAAATAATATGCCTACATACACACAATCAGAACCGCGCGAGACCTATTTCGTCGAACCGGGCAAATACCAAGTCGAAATCACCAACGGCGTCGAAAAGATCAGTCAGGCCGGCAACCCCATGATCAAGCTCACCTGCCGCGTCAAGCTCCCAGACGGCACAAACGGGCCGGAAATCTCGGAGCACCTGACATTTACCGCCAAAGCGGCATGGAAGATTGACCAAGTGCGCCAAGCACTAGGTCAGGCCGTAGTGCCAGGCGAAGACCTCACCATCGAAGCCGAGGATTTCGTCGGCATGTCGGCATGGGTGGTCTTAGGCGAAGAGCCCGGAAGCACAAACCCAAATACTCGATTCAACATCATCGAGCGATGGGTTGAAGCCAAGCAAGCCACGAAGAAACCGACCAAGGCAACAACCCAAAAAGACGACGACGGCGACGAAATCCCGTTCTGAGTATTTCCTCGCTGAATAAGCAGGGGATCAAGGGGGGCCGCGCAATCCCAAAAAACGCGGATTTTTTAGAAAAAATATAATATGATACCAATCAAAATAGTTATCGATGAGGAGTTTCAAAAACTCATAAGGCCACTCTCAAAGGATGAGAGAAAAGAACTGAAAGAAAGCCTGTCAAGTTGCGGGCTTTTGATGCCGCTCGTTGTTTGGAACACCGAGGGGAAAACGATACTTGTTGATGGACACAACCGCCTTTCGTTGTGGAAGGAGTTTGATGGGTTCAATGAAGAATATGAGTTTAAGACCCAAGAGCTGCGGTTTGGAAACCGAGACGATGTAAAAGAGTGGATCATCAAGAACCAACTAGGCCGCCGCAACCTCTCGCCGAAAGATTTCACCCTTCTTGTCGGTCAGCTTTATAATCAGCGGAAGAAGGCGCTTGGCGGGACAGGTGCAAATCAGCACACGCAAAAGGATCAAATTGATCCCTCTGCTAATTCCACAGCAGCCGCAGTCGCATCCGAAACAGGCGTTTCGCCTGCTACCGTTAAGAGAGCCGGGAAACTGGCCACAGCAGTAGAGGTCATTCAAGCAGCAGAACCAGAGCTACCAAGGGAGGAAGTGATAGCAAAGGCAACCAAGCCTGTCGCTAAACCGAAACCAAAACTTTCATTGGAGGAAACACTTTCCAAAAGATGGAAGAGCTTCATCAAGGACATCGCCGTCACAGATCACACCGACGTGCGCTTGTGGCTCACAGCAAAGCTCAAGGAGGCCGCACTATGAACAACGCACGCGAATTAAAAATAAATGTGGGCAGCACGCTTGTGCGCCTAAGAAATCAAAACTTTAAACTGCAATCGGCATTATTGGAACTAATCGACAACTCGATTGATGCCGGAGCAAAGAATGTCCGCATACATGAAGCCGACAACGCCTTGTTTATCGAAGACGATGGGAATGGATTTGAAGACATCTTCCAAGCTTTCGACATAGGAGAAAGCCGAAAGGTCGGGCAGATCGGGCGCTACGGAGTCGGTCTTAAAGACGCCTCAGTAAAGTATTCGCGCAAAACAACGATCAGCAGCAAGGGGAAAAGTGCATCTTGTGATTGGGATGCTGCAATCGAATTCGGAACCGCAGAAATCGTCCCGGAAAAATGTTTCATTGATAGCACGGTTATAGTTTGGTGGGATTTTGGCCGTCTTTACAGATCGCCTATTCTCACGCAGGAGATCCGTCGGTGCTATGCGCTAGCTCTTGCTCGAAACCTTAACATCGAGGTCAACGGGGTTAAGTTGCTACCGACAGAACAGCCGATCTTCATTGAAAGCATCGATGAGAGTTTTGAATATGAAGACAAGCGGGTTCGATTGACGGGCGGGATTTTTAACCCGAACGACGAAAACCGCAAAAGCTGGGCTGGATACAACCTCTATTACCAAGGTCGACTAATCGGGCCTGGCCGAATCATGAATGCCGGCATGGGTGACAAGTCATGCTCAAACTTCTCATTTGTTGTGGAGTTAGAGGACGGGGATGCGCGATGGGTGCTGGCAACAAATAAAGACTCGGTGGACGGATCCGATGCGTTGCTGGACTACATATTCCACACATACACCCGACCGTTGCTAAAGAAGGCCGAGGCTCAAACTATTGATGTTGCTCTTAGGGAGGTAATTGATGCAGTAGAATCGACCTGTTCCGTTCGTGGAAATATCACACGCGGTCAACGAGTAAACACGGATACAAGGGGAGAAATCCAGAAGCAAGGAAGGCCGAAGCAAAACACATTTTCCGCAGACGGGGAGGGACATTACTCAGGCGGTCATTTTGGAAAAATAAACGATGGAGGATTGCGCCTTCAGTTTGTTGATTTGAAGGGGGGAACGCTTGGGGAAGTTGAAATGCAAGCAAGGTTGCTGGTGAGCCTCAACAAGCTCAACCCATTCATCGCAGAAAACATTTCCAACATCGCCGTCATGAAGGCCGTGGCGGTGATGGTTTATGCCATGCATCGGTGCGCTCCTGATAATTTATGGACTAAGAGTAATATTGATTCTGCGCTGCAAATCGCAGGGCAAAACTTAACCAAGTGAGGCCATCAATCACCCTCCGCCTAGCCATTTGCGCGAACGATTGCCCAGTCGGGCCGCGCCTCGAGCGTGGCGTCCCATTGCCCCCCTACCGGCACACATACGCCCTCGAGGACAAGGCACAGGCGGAGGCGGATCTCGAACTCGTCCGCGATTACGTCCAGCGGAACCATTTAAACAACAAAAAGAAGAAATGATCTTATCACCCGATTTTCCAGACCACTACAAAACCAAGATCCTGCTCAAGATGGCAGGCCACGCCGGCGTCTTCTCTCTCATCAAACTCTGGGCGCAATGCCAATTCAGGCGCACAGAACGAATCGAAAAGCCAGCCGAGATCGTGGCCGCGATTGCCGACTGGGAAGGTGACCCGATGGCATTTGAGCAGGCACTTATCAAAGCCGGATTTGCTCACCGCGAAGGCGGCGAATTTGTCCTTCACCAATGGGCGGAACACAACAAGCGAATCCTCAATTCTTGGGACAACGGATCAAAGGGTGGACGCCCAAAAGAAGAAGCTCCGAAACCCAAAAAGCTCAAACTTTAGACCCTATGAAAAATAACCCAACGATAACCCAACCGAAACCCAACGATAACCCACGGGTAACCCAACCGAACCCAACGTGGCCTAGATAGATAGATAGAATATCTATTCTATCGAATAGATAGCTGCGCTCTGGCTGACGCCAGCGCAGCTCAGACGGAAACCACCAAAACCATGAACCTCCGAAAAACCGATTTTTACCCTGCCACGACCCAGACGCAGACCGTCCCGCAAAACCTCTCAGCCGAGCAATCCGCAATCTCGATCATTCTTCAGGCCGACGACGTGCTCGACATGGCAAAGTGGGACCAAGACCTTTTCCTCCAATCTGCCCACCGCACGATCCTCAAAGCGATCAAAGAAACACGCGCCGCCGGGCGACAAGTCAACCTCTTCACGATACAGGCGAAGCTCGAGGAAACCGGAAAGCTCGAGGAGATCGGCGGTGCCTCCGCCCTTTTCATCATCAAAGAGCATTACCCATGCGCGGACAGGGAGAGCGCTCTGGACTTTCGCAAGGATCTCATCAAGGCCCGCCGATACCGCAAAGCGATGCAGAAGCTACACGAGACCAAGGCCGACATCAGCCTCATGACGGCAGACCTATCCGACCTCGCCGCCACGCTCACCGAGGACGATGACATTGACAACTCGGCACTTACCATCAAGAGCCAATGCGAAAACCTCATCACCGCCCTCGAAAGCACGGTGCCGCCTGAGCGCATCAAGAGCAACATCCAAGAGCTTGATTATCTTCTGAATGGTGGGTTTGAACTCGGCACCGTGGCCGTGGCCGCCAGCGAAACCTCCGGAGGGAAAAGCATTTTCCTATTGCAAGCCGCCCTCAACGGCGCAGCCGAGAACAAGCCAGGCATCATCTTCTCGCTCGAAATGACGGCCAGTTCGGTCATCTCCCGCATGGCCGCGTGCAAGTCCGGCCACCGCGTCGTCAGCGCCTTCGACCACCCCACAGCGGAACAAATGCAGGGAATGGCAACCGGCATCCGCACCATTGCCCGACTCCCGATCACGGTCCACGATCAAATCACGACCATCGATGACATCGAGGTTGCCTGCCATCAAGGGGCCAAGGCCGGCATGAAATGGATCGTGGTGGACTACATCCAACTCTGCACCGTCGGCAACTCATCCAAGGCCGAGACCCGCGAGCAACAAGTGAGCGAGGTAGTCCGCCGCCTCAAAATCCTCGCCCTCAAGCACAACATCGTCGTCTTTACCGCCTCCCAAATGAATGACGGTGGCGAGCTCCGCGAGTCCCGCGCCGTGGGACATCACGCCGATTACGTCCTGCACATCGACCACGCAGACAAGGCCGCGCCGGTCATCCGCGTCATCAAGAACCGAAACGGAGAACGCCACGTCTTCGCACCAGTGAAAATGCGCGGTGACATTTCCCGATTTGAAGGGCGCACGAAATGACAAATTCACCACTAAATACACCGCCGGAAACGCCATTCAACTTCCTATCCCTCGGCGCAGGAGTGCAAAGCAGCACCATCGCGCTCATGGCAAAGCATGGCGAAATCACGCCAATGCCGGATGCCGCAATCTTTGCCGACACGCAGGCCGAACCGGCAAGCGTTTATAAGTGGCTCGATTGGCTGGAACCGCAGCTGCCATTCCCTGTGATTCGCGTAACTCGCGGAGATATGACTCAGGAGTCGCTTTTGATAAAACAACGCAAGGACGGCACGGGATGCTGGAGCAAGAGTCTGATCCCAGCATTTATTCAAAATCAGAACGGAACCCGTGGAATCATGGGCAGGCAATGCACATACTCCTACAAGGTTGAGCAGCTTGAGCGTGCAGCACGCTTGCATGGGAAAGTAAAGCGCGGCCAAAAAAACGTGACCGTAACGCAATGGATCGGGATTTCGTGGGATGAGATTCAGCGTATCAAGCCGAGTCGGGTGGCATGGTCTCAACACCGTTGGCCGCTTGTTGAGCTTCGCATGGGTCGCCGCGACTGCCTCAAGTGGATGGAGTCGCATGGCTACCCCAAGCCGCCTCGGTCTGCCTGCGTTTACTGCCCATTCCACTCTGACAACGAATGGCGACGACTTCGCGACGAGGAACCTGCGGAATTTGCTAGGTCGGTACAATTTGAAAAAGACCTGCAAGCGGTAAAAGCAAAAACAGAAAATATGAAGGGAAAACCATTTTTACACCCAAGCCTTGTTCCATTGGATCAAGTCGATTTTCGCACCGACATCGAGCGTGGGCAACTTGCCCTATGGCTCGACGAACAATCATTCGGCAACGAATGTGAAGGGATGTGCGGAGTATGACCTCCTCCCCGATCCCTCACCCATGGCAGGCGCTACAGATCGCCTACGGCATCGATGCAACAGAAGTCAACCCGCTCGAACTCGGCCGGCCATTCCGATTCACCGAAGCGCAACGCGCCGCCATAGAACCCTACCTCGAAGCAGCCGGGCAGGGTGGGGCCGTCCTGATCGTGGCCAGCCACTCACCCTATGACAACTGGCTCCACGCCGAGCCCATCGCCCTCACCCAATCCCACCGCAAATCAATATCCGCATCACTAACCAGAATCAAAAAACAAAACCTATGAAACTATTTATCGGCATCGACCCCGGCATTAACGGCGGGATCGCATTTATCCCGCAGACCGGCAACCCATGGGCACACAAGATGCCCGAGACAGACCGCGACATCCTTGACCTACTCCGAGACAGCGTTTGCATGGCCGAGCCCATCGCCGCCCTCGAGCTCGTTCACTCATCGCCACAAATGGGCGTCAAGTCGGCATTCACATTCGGGCACGGATACGGAGGCCTTGAAATGGCCCTTGTAGCCCTCGCAATCCCATTCCGCCATGTCCGCCCTCAGGCGTGGCAAAAAGCCCTTGGGTGCCTTACCAAGGGCGACAAGAACGTATCCAAGCGCCGAGCCCAAGAGTTATTCCCAAAGCTCAAAGTCACCCACGCCATCGCCGACGCCCTCCTCATTGCCGAATACCACCGGACAACCCACCAATGATCTACGAACCCGATATCCGTCCAGAACTGCCACCGGAAGTATTAAGATACAAAATACTTGAAGGGGTGCGCGACCTTCTATGTGCAATGATTGAATACGCCTTCGAGGACATTCAAAACGAGAAGGAATATGTTCAAAAACAGGACGCAGACAATGCATCTCGAAACATAACCGAAGCCGCGCATTTCTTTAAATCCGGCGCTTTTAAAGGGATATGCCAGAACCTACCGATAGAGCTAAATCATAAAGCGATTGCGCGGGAAGCATTTAAGCCACGCAAAAACAATTTGACCAACAAGAAAAAGCCAGCAACCTCAAAGCCTTAACCTTTTCACCACCTATGTTTTCCGCCTCACCCCAAGCCACCGCTCGCCTCAACGAACAAAATGGCGGTGCATACTGGCCAGACATGGCCGATGAGCTCGACACTCCGGAGGAACAACTCGCCGACTCCCTGGGGATTTCACTCAAAGCCGCCGGCCTCGTCATGGCTCACGTGGATGGGGAGGTGCGGAAATCCCAATCCCTCGTGCTCGCCAGGGTAATCGGATTGTTACTCAAGGCCTCCAACCTACCGGCCATGGCTCACGCCATCGCCTTCGCCTCAGGCCTCGATCAACTCAACGGCGCACGATCCCAAGCGGAAGTGGCAAGAGAACTAGGCGTCACCCGTGCGCTCCTCTCGCACTACACGCTAGGCGTCCGCGATGTCCTAAGCGGCAAAGATAGCTCATTCGAGTGCACAAAGTTCCGCAAGAGCCAAGCCAGCCGGGCCACGTTCAAGGCCAAGGCCACAAACCCTTTCACCGCAGCAAAAGCAGCAGCAATAAAACGATACAAAGAAGCCACGAAAATAACAAAACCATGCAACTAATAGACGCCACCATGTTCACGCTCCACGCGCTGAACCTACCCGCAACCCTCACACCCGCCGAATGGACAGACGTTCACCGCGACATCCTCACGTGCAAGAAAGCCGCATCCAAGTGGCTCAGTCAGTCACGCGACTACGGCACCGCACGTTGGGGCATGGAGTTCACAGCAGACACCGAGGCGCAGCTCGAGCTAGACCTCGGCCTCGCCTTACCCGAAGCCAAGACAACACTCAACCCGGCGGACAAGACCAAAGCCATCGTGACCATCGAGGGACTCAGCCAGTCGTTTATATTGTGGCAACGCAAGATGAGCGACGAGATCCAGCAATGGGACAAGGACCGGCTCAACCGAGCCCTCGAACTCCTCGAACCCATGGAGCGCGAAGCCAAGCGCGTCCGCGAACTCCTCGCCCAGGTATGAGCGATCCCAATGATCTTATTGACTTACTCGATGTATTGGACGAGCGAGAACAAAGTATTATCAAATACAGATTTGGGATTGGTGGAAGCAAAAGTTTCACCCTTAAGCAAGTCGGCAAGAAGTTTGGGGTTAGCCCAACGCGCATCAGCCAGATACAATATATGGCACTGCGAAAGATACGCAAATCCCTCGCCAGTGCATAGGGGGGGGGCATAAGGAATCTTTTTAAAAGCGTGCGCTAGAGCAGTTTGACCGACG
>Ga0208975_1001278_pt1 | contig 10804 bp, 5 predicted proteins | sample GreLakmeER78MSRF_FD_187700 | JGI IMG/M metagenome (GOLD analysis project Ga0208975, IMG submission 187700) | Freshwater lentic microbial communities from great Laurentian Lakes, MI, USA - Great Lakes metaG ER78MSRF (SPAdes) | ecosystem: Environmental > Aquatic > Freshwater > Lake | place: Great... | reverse complement strand
TATGCGCCCGCGCCTTCACGTAGGCGAAGCGCCTTTTCTCTAATATCTTTAAGAGTCTTCGCCATTTGTCGCCTCCGATGATTGTGCATCAGGAGCAACATCACCGAACATTTGCGAAGCGACGCTAACCTTTTCAACATCCATTCGATTAACCAGTTTATCCATCAAGATGCTTTTGATGGTTTGAGAAAATTCTACTGGATTACCAACACGAAGGCTATCTACTGCGTCACGTATAGAATCAAGAGACATTACAATATGCTCCTATTGTTAAACTTGTGGTATATTTATAATATCATTTACCAAACATTTGTCGCCATGTAGCTATCTCAGATTCCATAAATCTTTCGGTATTACTAAGATTATTTTGTGTAATCCAAGACTCTTCAACCCCTGTACCAAGTATTCTGGCTCTAGTATCGGGATGATTTAATGCTCTGTTGATCATGACATTAAGTTGTTCTCGTATAGGTCTAGGTGTATTTGATCTAACAAATATTCCCTGCCAAACATAAAAATCATGGTTTATACCCAATTCTCTAAAGGTGGGTATATCAGGATGATTAGAAACACGACGATCAGAAGTAACAGCTAACATTCTGCCACCTCTACCATGTAATTGAGAACCAACAGGTACAGTATCAAACATTATAGTCAATCTACCAGCTAAGAAATCGGCGACTGCTGGACCAGATCCTCTATATGGCACATTAACCATTGATCCACCTATTGATGATGCGAAAAGGTGCGAGGCCATTGCTCCAGTTCCACCACCACCTGTGCTATAATAAGTGTAGAAATCAGGTCGCGATCTAATTGCGGATACTAAAGAATTAAAATCTTGTATCTCTGTATTTACAGTAGGAATCATAAGTGTCATAGGAGTCTTGATAGCTACAGCAACTACAGAAAATTCTTCTCTAGGATCAAAAGGCATATCAGGAACATAATGTCTACTTGTAGTAAATCCATTTGCTACATTGATTAATGTATGACCATCACCTGGCTGATCCATAACAAATCTACCACCAACAGTAATATATCCACCCGATCTATTCTCTACATTAATTTGCCTATTTGATGTAGATGTAATACCATCCGCAAGAATCCTAACAAATACATCAGACTGACCACCAGGCGCAAAAGGCACAACAAATCTAATAGGCCTATTAGGTTCTAAAGATTGGGCATTAGAAACCCCAGTAATCAAAGTTGCTGCTGTTATAACAGCAGCAAATAACAAACGAATCATAAAATTCCTCCTATATTAAAATTATGGATATAGCTGCGTTCCCGCAGAATCATACACATACAATGGTGCTGCTGTTGTAGCACCATCAGGGAAACGGAATCCACCTGTTGATGATCTAATTATACCCGCAACGTCGAATGTTGTATTTGGAGTCACGGTATTTACACCAACTCGACTTGCATTTTTCTGAATGAATAGCTTGCCGCTGCTGAAGTTTAGCACTGCCGGTGTGATTGCTATTGTATTACCAGTTAAGGTTAGTGTGCTTGCGGCAGAAGAACCTAGAACTGTATTACCAGAGACCGTAAGATTTGCATTGGCCGATAAAGCACCATTGACAATTGTTCTGTCTGTTACTACAGCAGGATCACCAAATATTGAATTACCAGCAACATATAAATTAGTGCTGATTGTTTGACGACCAGTATGCGAAATCAAACCTGTGGTTGTGATTGTTTTAGCAGCAGCACCAAGTGTGGTATTGCCAGATACCGTCAGATTATTATCAATAGTCTGACGACCAGTGACTGTTAGCAGACCAGTAATACCAGTGGTTTTTGCGGCCGCACCAAGAGTCGTATTACCAGTGACAGTTAAGTTACCGTTAGCATTTAAGATACCGTTAATTACGGTTCTTTTTGTCGCGGCACCAAATATATTGTTACCTGTAGAAGTCAGAAGTGTTGTAACTGTGGCCTTATTGGTTGATGTATTACCGGTGACATCAAGATTGGTGCTAATTGTTTGACGACCAGTATGAGATATCAACCCTGTGGTCGTGATTGTTTTAGCAGCAGCACCAAGTGTGGTGTTACCAGAGACAGTTAAATTATTAGTTATTGTCTGACGGCCAGTAACTGTTACCAGACCAGTAATACCAGTTGTTTTTGCGGATGCACCAAGTGTGGTATTACCCGCAACACTCAAATTACCGTTAGCTGTTAATGCACCATTCACTATAGTGCGATTTGTTTCTACTGTAGCATCACCAAAAACTGTGTTACCAGATACTTCAAGATTTTGGCTTATTGTTTGGCGTCCAGATAAAGCCAAACGCCCTGTATGAGATAACGTACCTGATGTTGTTGGACTAATTTTTGTAGCATACAAGGTAGCAGCATTAGCAATTTGTAATCTATCCGCAATCAATGTACGAAGTGCAGTATTGGTTGAAGTCAGACCAGTTTTAACATTGCTAATAGCAAGATTGGTATTAGCTAAGGCCGCACGTTCTATTGCTTTTGTCTGATATGTGGCCGCAGCATTAGCTACCTGCAAGCGGTCGCTAATAAGCGTGCGAAGTGCAGTATTAGTTGATGTCAGATTATTCTTGACATTTGTGATAGAAAGATTTGTATTAGCAAGCGCAGAATTAAATGTGCTTAATGATACACCAGCAGATTCATTAGCCCAATATACTGAGGTACCATTTGTTCTTAGAACTTGATTTGTTGATCCAAGTCCACCATTAGCAATTAATCCAGCAAGTTGAGTATTACCAGATACTACAAGATTGGTGCTAATTGTTTGACGACCAGTATGAGCTAGCAGACCTGATGTTGTCGGATTGCTTTTTGTAGCATACAAGGTAGCAGCATTAGCTACTTGCAATCTATCAGCAATAAGCGTGCGCGTAGCAGTATTTTGTGCATAACGGCTTTCAATATCAACACCACCAACTCTAACCTTTGTGGCCTTAAGCTGTGATACGTTTAGATTTGCAGTTTCAAATGATGCATGATTGACATTAATACTACCTGCGCTAGGCTCTAGAGTATAATTACCAAACACATAGAAATCTTTGGTACCAGCATCACGGAAAAAACCAATGTGATTATTGGTGACACCATCTTTTCTATAATGACCGTAGAAACCAATATCGCTGACATCAGCTGTATTATTATTTGCAAGAGCGATCAAATTATCTGATGTGTTGATAGTCGTCTGATTAACAAACGTAGTATTACCAGTAACTATCAATCTACCATTGATATTGACGTTAGCACTAAATGTTACAGTGCTTGCAACAGTTTGATTACCGCCTGCAGTCTTGCGAAGATATAGTGTAGCGGCATTTGAAACTTGCAGACGATCATTGATTAGCGTACGAAGCGCAGTATTTGTGCCAGTCAGATTTGTATTCAGACGACCAATAGCAAGATTGGTGTTAGCAAGTGCCGCACGTTCAATGGCTTTAGTTTGAAAAGTTGCAGTAGCATTAGATACTTGTAGCCGATCACTAATAAGCGTACGAAGTGCAGTATTGGTTGATGTTAGACCAGTCTTGACATTTGTAATAGCAAGATTTGTATTAGCAAGCGCAACGTCCGTTGCATTACTTAATTGATTCCATATACCACCATGAGCAAAATACATCTTTCCATCTGAGTGACTATGTGCAATTGCACCATGATAAGTAGATGCACTAGGGAATGCAGCTTGATTATCAAAATAAAATGGTATAATACTACCTGCTTGTGGTGCTACTATTGCACCTGCATCACTCACTGTCACTAGTGAATTTTGAATTAGTTTACCAGTGGTCAAATCAAATCTTGCGATTGCATTATCTGTTGAAGATGCTGGGCCTGCAATAAAACTTGCGGCATTAGCTACTTGTAATCTATCTGCAATTAATGTACGAAGCGCGGTATTGGTTGATGTCAGACCAGTCTTGACATTGCTTATTGAAAGATTGGTGTTAGCTAAAGCTGCGCGCTCAATTGTCTTTGTTTGATAAATTGAGGCAGCATTAGATACTTGTAGCCGATCACTAATAAGCGTACGAAGCGCGGTATTGGTTGATGTCAGACCAGTCTTGACATTGCTTATTGAAAGATTGGTGTTAGCTAATTGAGATTTGATGAATGCATTTGTATTAGCTAAAGCCGCGCGTTCAGTTGATTTTGTTTGATAGATTGCGGCTGCATTAGCAACTTGCAAGCGATCATTGATAAGTGTGCGAAGTGCAGTATTGGTTGATGTCAGACCGGTCTTGACATTTGCAATGGATACATTTGTATTGGCAAGAGCAGAATTAAATGTAGCTTCTGATATTCCTCCGCTACCACCAGTAGAAGTAATTGTAATACTATCTGTTGACGGATTAGCTGCAAGAGTAATACCAGAACCGGCAACAAATGTTAGAGTATCACCTTTACTATCAGCAAAAATGCTATTTGCACCAACCGTTATTCTTGAGAATGTATTTGTAGAATATCTAGCCTCAGCATTGGCAACTTGAATCCGATCCGCAATCAATAAACGAAGTGCTGTATTGGTTGATGTTAAATTGGTTTTAGCATTTGCAATAGATACATTTGTATTGGCCAATGCAGCACGTTCTGTAGCTTTTGTTTGAAATGTTGCGCTTGCATTAGCAACTTGTAATCTATCAGAAATTAAAGTACGAAGCGCGGTATTGGTTGATGTCAGACCGGTCTTAACATTTGCAATGGATGCATTTGTATTGGCCAAAGCAGCACGTTCAATAGCTTTAGTTTGATAAGTTGCAGCAGCATTAGCAATTTGTAATCTATCCGCAATCAATGTACGAAGTGCAGTATTGGTTGAAGTCAGACCAGTTTTAACATTGCTAATAGCAAGATTGGTATTAGCTAATGCTGCGTTAAATGTACCTACTGATACACCACCACCAGATACAATAGATGCAATATAAGCATTTGTATTTGCTAGAATCTGCTTTACATAAGCATTTGATGCTGCATAAGCTTTTGTTGTAAATTTAGCATCAGCATTAGCAACCTGTAAACGTGCATTAATTAATGTACGAAGCGCGGTATTGGTTGATGTCAGACCAGTCTTGACATTGCTTATTGAAAGATTGGTATTAGCTAAAGCTGCGCGCTCAATTGTCTTTGTTTGAAAAGTTGCAGTAGCATTAGATACTTGCAGTCTATCTCCTATCAGACTGCGCAATGATGCATTGGAACTCAAAAGATTTGTATTTAAATTACTAATACCTCTATTGGTATTGGCTAAAGCAGAATTAAATGTTGCTGTTGTCACCCCACCCTCAGCGGTAGTCGCATCGGCCCAAAATATAGTAGATCCATTAGTTCTTAAAATTTGATTATAAGAACCTTTAGAATTGTTGGCTATAAGACCACTAATCTGTGTATTACCTGATACAGTGAAATTTGTGCTAACTGTAGCTCGACCAGTATGACTTAGCGTACCTGATGTTGTTGGATTATTTTTTGTAGCATACAAGGTAGCAGCATTAGATACTTGCAAACGATCATTAATTAATGTACGAAGTGCAGTATTTGTAGATGTCAGATTATTTTTGACATTTGTAACAGCAAGATTTGTATTAGCCAGAGCAGCACGCTCAATGGCTTTAGTTTGAAAGGTAGAAGTTAGATATGCATTTGATACTAAATTTTCTACCTGGCCAGTTTTTGTAATAACCTTAAGCTGGCCTGTGGTGCTAGATTTTAATGTGGTATTACCTAAGAATATTGTGCTACCACTTAGATATAGATTAGCAAAACGACGACCTGCAGCACCTAAGTTATAGGTGTTGTTTGCCGCAGGAATAATAGCTTGAGTTTGAAGCGTTGTAGATATATTGTTACCAACGGCCGCGCTTTGAACTTGAATGGTAGATGAATTACCTGAAGCAGTAACAGTAGCACCAACAAAATTAATTACTGTGACACTACTACCTACTACAGTACCTTCTTCTTTTACTGTAATAGAACCACCGCCACCAGCAACTGTATTAGCTTGCCATTTACCTAATGTGCTATTCCATACAAGAGCTTGTCCATTTGTAGCAGAATCAACAGAATAGATGTCAACATCATCAAGACGATTTAATTTTGTCTCACCAGATCCACCATGCTTTGCTAATGCAAGACGAGTTGCTTGTGAGCCAATTCTCTGTGAAAGTTCATCAAATTTGCTAGTAAGTTTTTGTTCAACTGAGGACACGTCACCCGCAGGTCCCTGAGGACCTATAGGCCCTACTGGACCACGATCACCCTTTTCACCTCTAGGCCCTTGAGTCCCAATTTCACCGCGGGCGCCCTTTTCGCCCTTTTCGCCTTGAGGACCTTTAGGACCAGGAATACCTGGAGGGCCACGATCACCCTTAGGACCCGCAGGACCACCAGGACCACCAGCAGGTCCTTGAGGACCCTCAGGACCTTGAGGTATATTACGAATATCCTCAAGCAGCTTAGATTCTACACGGCCGGCTTCATCACGCGCAGCTTTTAAGGCTGCGGCAAGGATCTTTGCTGCTTCTATGGATAGGGTCACCGTCTTGATCCTCTTGTGCTATTTACTAGATCATCTGCTTCGACTATTGACAAGTCGATTGTTGATATATCTATAATCTCACCAGTATCCACAGATTCCATAATACGAGTCATGCTTTGTATAAGCAATTCTTCATCTTTGGTAAGATCATCAGATTTTGATAAATCTGCATCAAATGATTCAGCAAATGATTTAGTTTTAGGTTCTTGTTTAGATTCATCAGGCATCTGTTCAGGTTCAGATTTTTTAGTCTGAATTGCTTGATCCATTTGATCGGCCGAAACTTCTTCCATCTCAGATTCCATTTCTTCGATCTGTTCATCAGTAAATCGAAGAACGTTTTTCTGCACCCATTCTTTTGTATAGAATTGATTAATATAAGGTGATATTGTATTCAGCAGCTGTAGACGAGATGACAATACCTCTTGATCTTTTAGCTCTGAAAAATAATTGTCTTTCTGGAAATCATATTTGATATATGACCGCATCTCACGCCACTCTTCGCGTGACATCACACCTTTAAGCGCAAGCTGAATTTCCATGAGATGATCAAATAGCATTGTAAAACGATGACGGAGACGACCAATGAAACGAGAGAATTTTACTTCATCTCTGGTAATTTCATTTGAGCGTCCTAAGCTAAATTGACCATCTGGCTCAAGACGTGAAATCGGTACTGATAATGATTGATATAATTTCTTTCTGAAATAATCAACATCTGCCATCTCACCAAGATTTTGACCGCCAGGTAATGTAGTAATTTCTGTACCGCGAGCACCTTCACGGCGAGGCAACCAGAAATCTTCAAGCATGGTCATGAATTTGCGGTCATCACGAACCTCACCTGTCGATGCATCATATACCAAACGATTCTTATGACGAATCATCATATCACGCAGATATTGCTCGGCCTTAGGCTTAGGTAAATTACCTACGTCAATATAGAATATGCGACGTTCTGGTGCACGACTTAGACGATAGATTACAACTGCATCTTCTAACATGCGTGTCTGATTTAGAGGTTTGATAGCTTTATGCAGATGTGATAATACCATACGATTGCGATTATCAAGCATACCTGAATTTACATAACAAATTGAATCGGGAGAAATCTTTATACCTTGAGAATATGCTGCACCGGCAAGACCTGCAGGATTATACAAATAATATTCTGAATATGCTGGAACTGTAGGATTCTTATCCTTAGTCGCATCACCATTTTCTTTTTTCTGAGGCACGCGAACTTTACGAATGCGGCGGGGATCAACATAACGCAGCTCTTTAATACCATCGCGAGGATTAGCTACGTCAATCATGATATGATAATAAAGACGACCATCAACATACCAACGACGGAATATCTCATAACAAATATTTGAAAAATCTAATAGCTCAAGAATTTCTTCAAATTCTTCTTCTATACGTTTTTTAATGCGTGTAGGTTGTTTAAGATCATCCATAGAAAGACGAACAACAGAAGCATCTTGATCTGTCACTAATGCTTCATTGACAATATCATCTACAGCAGCTTCAACTTCTGGATTCATAGACATTTCGCGATAGCGAGTAATAAGCTCGGCCTCGCTTTTAGCAGTGCCTTCTAAATCAACGAATGTACCGTAAGCGCCGCCAGGTGCGATTTCAACCGCGCCGTCATCCTTCTGTTCCGGAACGAATGACGGGATCTGTACAGCCTTTTTGGCGTCTTCGTCAGCCTTGCCGATACGGAAGCCAAATAGCTCTATAGCCATGAGAATCCCTCAAAAAAAATAGGTCCGCTATATTTAGCGGACCTATCGGTAGTTCCGCTAGTGGTTTTAGATTAGACCGCTAGCGTGCCAGTTGTACCTGGGTTTACTAGATCCCAGTAATCATATGCAAATTCTACCGGGAATGTTTCAATCTGTTCACCTTGATCCCAAGCCAGATCAATGGCTCCGATTTCTGTCGGAAAGATATTTACAAACCGATATGTACGCAGAGCCTCACCAGTCTTAGCATATTGCGTCACAGTCGCGGTAGTGCGGTATGAAGCAGATGTTGCTAGCTGTGGTGCCCGTAGATTTGATTGATGCGAATTAATCGCATTGCTCCAAATTTCCATTGCAGAGCGTACTTCGAAGTCTTCATCATTCAGGATATCGGCGCGCCAGTTAGCAAATGAGCGAGTGCCAGCAATCTTAATACGACGGCCGTAATAAGCTTGTTCAATCACACCAACCGTGCTTTGCGGAATTTGCGTTGCACGACATGTGAATGAAATTCTAGCTCCTACATTAGGTACACCAGATGGTGTGTCGATGATTACGCTAAAGAGCGAAGGGCGGGCCCCACCTAGTGGGAGGCCAGCCGACGAAAATTCTGAGACATTAAAAGCCATGTCTTATTTCCTCCTACCGCGCCTTAAAACTGACCGACGATTTCGGTGAACTCGACGCCGGTGCGGACCGCGACGAAGTTCAGCTGAATGAAATTAATCGAGCGAGCAGGCTTCACATAGATATCACCAACAAACTCATTACGGTCAATAACCTCAGGAGTATTGTTTGATTCATCACATACAACGCGGAAATCATAGATACCGCGACGGCCTTGCACATCACGCAAGAATGGTTCGACAAGATTACGGAACTGAGCGCGCGTAAATTCATCATTGAACTCAAACAGAGTGAATTTTGCGGCCGTGCTAATTGCCTTCTCAAGAGTGATAAAGAGGCGACGAACATTGATGCGGTCAAAAGCTGAGGGCTTCGCAAGCAATGTCTTATCACCAAAAAGCACCGTACCCTGTCCTGGGAATGTAGTAACAGGGTTGATACCGTTCTTATAAAGCTGATCACGTTGGCTTTTTGTAGGATTGAATGATAGCTTAATTACATTTTTGACTTGACCACGATTAAACCCAGCAGGTGAGAACCATGGATCACGCTCATTATCAGTACGAACCATTAGACCAGCTGTATCACCATTCAGCGGAACATAGCGGTATAGATCATTATATTTGTCATAGATGTATTTGTATCCGCTATCAAGGACAGCATATGAAGATGATGGTAGAAGATTACGGAATGTAATTGAATCATCAGTCTCTTTACCGATATAACTGGAATTATTAACCACATCTGCACGACGCGGAGAAATAACTGCAATACAGTCTTTACGGACTTCTGCTATATTATTAATGATATGTACAGCTTTTGTTTGATTACCTTCACCTGTAAGAATCAATGATACATCAACTTCTTCAGGATTGGCAAATTTATTATAGCCGACAATATAATCAGCAGAGCGTGGTGGAGCTCCATCACGACCTAATACAAATGATGCATTAATTGGACGAGATTGAGTACCAACACCAAAGCTTACACCAGAAGATGCCTTACCTGCATTTGTAATACCTGTAAGTTGTGATGTCCACCAAACATATTGTGATCTTTGATTGACGACTTCTTTGTAATAATTAGTTCCACCATCTTGTGTCAAAGCATCATTTGCTTTCGACACACCAGCAAAACGCTCAATTACGGTATTAGCACGCCCTGACCATAATCCATCTTCATCGGCCACAACAATATGCATCTCATCACCAGAGCCGCCTTGCTTTGACACATATTCAGATGAACCTGGAGCAGCATCAAAATAATTATAAAATTCCCAACGACGATTTACACTTGATTGTGCAGCTACAGTATTACCAACATATCTTGATTGTAGAACTAGACTTGTATTGTTAGCTACTGAAGCTACTTTTACTTCATATCTGTCAGGACCTGCAAGAAGAATGTCACCAACGCGAACTTGATTATTGAATGTTGTTGAACTTCCTGTGACAGTCGTACTATTATTAGTGAAAGCAAGTGAACCTGTCAGTGTGCTTGACCATGCATTAGCTGTAGGACAAACAGAAATACGAAGTGAATTACCAAGTTCACCTGGATATTTTGCAACCCAATTACCAACACCAGAAATACCGCTAGAATAATTTAGAATATAGTCATCATCATTTTTAATGACGGTATTTGTTGTATTGGCTGCATTTGTTATGGCATTACGTGCATTTGTAGTACTGCCAGCTTCATTAATGGCGCGAACTACAAATAGCTGATTTCCGTAACCGAGAAAGCTAGCGGCTGTAAAAAATGAATCAGCTGTGTTAGCATCTGGTCTACCAAATTGCAGTGCAAGATTGTCCTCAGTATCAATCAATACACGTTTTTGAACCGGGCCCCAACGAAAATGTCCAGCGATACCACCGGTCGTCGT